>ERZ808054.1047-NODE-1047-length-18571-cov-6.981886_pt1 | contig 18571 bp, 17 predicted proteins | sample MGYA00380201_ERZ808054 | MGnify/ENA primary metagenome ERZ808054 (study PRJEB31490, sample SAMN06133419) | mouse gut metagenome | isolation source: Z5_2 | host: mice | place: China: Chengdu | collected 2015-05 ... | reverse complement strand
GCCATGAGGAGCAGCATGATGACTGCATTCCCGTTTATCCCGCCCTTTGCCGCCGGCCCGCTGGTGTCGGCGCTGTTTCCGTCATTTCCACCGCCAGGGGACAATGCTTTCAGCAGGCTGTCATCCCCGCTGTTTTCCGGTGTCCCGGAACTGCCGCCATCCACTGCGAGCGCGGCTAGATCCTGGTTGTTTACCTGGTTCAGGAGATATACGTTGTTACTTTCCTGTCCCTGGTCAACCAGCAGGTAAAAAACATTGCCTTCCTCCGTGGTCATGGAATAGAAAACCTGCTCACTGCTGTCGGTCCCGTCCAAAAAAGTTTTACTGTATACGGTTCCTTCTCCCTGTTCTGCCGGTGTATCCTTCTTTATTTCATAGGGTCTTTCACTTTCAGACCCTGTTTTTTTCAGTTCCAGGTCGATATCGATCGTCTGTCCGTCATATCCGTAAGATACATCTGCGGTTCCGGTGTCACCGCGGTCCGCGGGATCCGTGGCGGGTTCCGGCGGGCTGCTTCCCCCGGACTCCCCGGGATCAAGGCTTCCTCCCACGGTCACCTCTTCCGGAGGCTGCGTGGCAGGCTGCTCCGGCTCCGGTTCGGGACCGGGTGCTTCGTAAACCTGTGATGTAATATTTCCGGCTGCATCCTTTACGTATATGGTGTGGGATGTCCCCGCCGGCACTGTGAACATATTTGACGGGCCGAAACTGCCCGGATCGTCACTGTCAAGCGCATATGTAATTCCTTCATTATCATCTGACGCATGTACGGTTATCGTAACATACTCCTCCCCGTCAGAGGCATATACGCCCATTGCAGGAATGGCTATCAGTATGGCTGCCATGACCCCTGCCATTAATCTTTTAATCTTCATTGCTGTTGCTGCCTCCTTCTGTCGGAGCTGTCTTCTCCGCCGTGATTTTTTCTATCACTGGTTCCTGCCTGTCTATGTTCGTTACAGTGATCTTCGTCGACGAGATGTTCCCCACGGAATCCCTTGCCTGCACCTCCCATGTCCCGTTGCAGTTTACTTCGTGTTCGTTCTGTGTCGTCCAGCCGCTGTCCGTCCCGTCCGGGGCGGTCACCCTGTATTCAACCGGAAGGTAATCCTCCGCACTGGCCGCCAGCCGGGTGGAACTGCACCACCCGGTGTCCGCAAGATGTACTGAAAGTACCGGTGCCTTCTGGTCCACCACGGTGATCTCCTTTTCCATTGACGCGGTGTTCCCGCCCTGGTCCCGGCAGAAGGCGACCCATGTGCCGTTGCGTGTGATCTCCAGGTCAAAGGCAGGATCCCGTGTCCAGTCCCGTTCATCCGGTACGGTCTCGTCCGCATCCGTGTCTTTCGGGATAAAGGCATACTCGAGGTCGGGGCGGGGTGTCTTGTCATCTTCCGCGGTGATCTCCACGCTGGCGGTCACGGGCGTGTCCACGTTCGTTATCTCAAACCCTCCCACGGTAACATCCGATATCACGGGGGCACGGAGATCCCTTCCCGATACGGTTATTCCCATATCGGTCACATGTTCCCCGTCCCGGTACCGCAGGATGAGCTCCCTGTCCTCGAGTCCGATATAGGCATAGTTTTGTTCCGTGAACACGGTGGTCACGGTCTCCACCGGGTTTCCGGCTCCGTCGGTCGTGGTCTCCCTTTTCTCCATGCTATCGACAAATGTTATCCCGCAAAGCCCGGTTATGACATCCTGTGTACCGTTGGTATAGGACACCCTGACAGGTATCTCCCTGCTGGACAGGTATCTTCCGGCCTCCGTGACATGGGATCCTTCCACGGACACCTCCCGGATCTCCGGGATCATGTAGACGGAGGCATTTTCTGTGACAGTCCCCCCGCCTTCCATATGTACCATACACCGCACCGGCATTGTGTCCGTGCCTTCCGCAGCAATACGCAGGACGGATACGGGTCTGTGGATCTCGTCCTGCCGTATTTCCCCATCCATGGTTTCCCATGCGTCGGTATGGCGGTTATAGACTTCCCATGTGTAGGATCCCGCTTCCGGATGATAACACGGCATCTGCACCGTATTCCCGGATACCGTATATATGTCGGACAGGCTTACGGGTTCCGTTATCTTATGCGGCGCCGCATATCCTTCCTCTCCCGGATGCTGCCATGCCCCCGCTATCCCTGCGAGGGCGCCTGCGATACCCGGGACCGCGCTCTGCGGGGAAGCTGGTGTCCCCTGGTCTTGTGTGGACGGGCTGTCCGGCCTGCCGTTTACTGCCCATGCTGCCGCACACAGCAATGCTGCCGTGACCGGCACGGCGGCTGCCAGGAGGATCACGGTGCGTCTGCGTCTTCCATGGACTGTGCCCCTTTCCTCCTCCGCATTCTCATTGGTCGTATCTAAGCACTCCAAGTTTCTTCTCCTTTCCCATCGTCTTCATCGTCATCTTCCCCATATACAGGGAACTCTTCATCTTCACCGTCGGCACCATTTTCCCCGTATGCCGGGCTCTCTCCAGGGTCGGAATACGGGGAAAACGGCTTGTCCGAATCCCTGTCCTGTTCTGGAACCCTGGTTTCCGGATCCTCCCCCTTGTCCGGATCGTTTCCGGCGTCTGCGGTGTTCCCTCCGTTGTTCTGGATCCTCTCCGGAAACATCTTCCGGACTGCGTCCATCAGCTGCGTCCTGTCATCCAGGAGCTGCAGGATCATCTGAAGCTCCTCCGGCGTCAGGTTCAGGGCATTCACCCTGTCAAAAACCTCCCCTCCCTTCTCATACTTGATCTGCTTCTCCAGGTCGCCTGCCTTTTTTGTATGTTTCTCGGCAAGCTCCATATGTTCTTTGCCCCTGTTCCTGTGCTTTTCAGCAAGTTCCATCTCCTTCTCATACTGTCCTGTTAATTTTTCGATCCTGTCGATGCTGCTCATTTTACACCTCTTTCAATATTGGTCATTACTGTAGATATTCCCGCTCTGCGGGATAATGAAAACAGGGTTGATCTTCCTGCCCTCCGCGTCATGCACCTGTATATGCAGGTGCGGTCCGGTCGAGTTTCCCGTGTTCCCGGAAAAGCCGACCGGCTGTCCCCTGAAAACGGTCTGCCCCGCACTCACCGACAGGCTGTCCATATGCATGTATGTCACTTCCCAGCCTGATTCCGTCTGCACAGTGACCATGTTCCCGGCAGAACTGCTGTAATACGCCGCTGTCACTTTTCCTGTAACTGCCGAATAGAGCCTTGTACCTGTCGGAACCGCAATGTCCACACCGTCATGGAATGTTTTTTTGCCTGTAATGGGATGTACACGCTCTCCAAACGGGGATGAAATTTTCCCGCTCCAGTCTATGCCGTCCAGTGCCGGCCCGTAGGTCTGCTGTCCGCCTCCTGACAGCTTATATGAGTTGTACAGTTCCAGGGCTTCCTGGTCCAGCCGCGCTTCCACGATCTCCTCCAGCTCTGTCTTGCTGACTGTTATGTAACAGACCATCACTTTCTGTGTATACGGGTTTCCGTCTTCATCATAAAATGTGCGTTCCTCCTCCTTAAACTGTATATTGATCTGGTACATCAGCCCGAATATCTCATCGAGGTCGGCCTGCACCGCTTCCAGACTGAACTCAAAAAATTTTGCGGAGAGATACGCCATCAGCGTGATATCGTCAAATCCAAAATCCGGGAGACTGTATACGAACTCATACACATGCTGTCCGGTCTGCGCAAGGCATTCCTCATCCAGGTCCTTTTCCAGCCCTTCCCTGCCCTCACCCTCCACCAGGTTCCTGAGATCCGCTTCCCGGTCCCGGAGATACCCTGTCACATCTGTCAGCACGGTGTAATCATTCTGCGTGACAGTCTTTGAGGTTATATCTGCAAATAAGGTGAAAAATGTCAATATGAAGAGTACGACAAAAAACAGCACCAGCAGCATGATGCTGACGAGCGATGCAACGGAAGTTATGACTGTCCTGCTCCTTTTTATCTGTACCCGCCATTCCTTCCTGGTCGTCTTGTTCATCCGGTGCTGGTAAAGGACGCGTCTGAAAAATGATTCGTTACGGATATGTGTCTGCTGGCGCGCTATCCTCTGCCGCTGTTTTTTCTGCTGCTGTATTTTCCGGTTTTCGGCACGGCGGGCGGCTTCCGCCCCGTTTGTTTTATTGGCTGTCCCTCCCCCGTCCTGCTTTCCTGTCCCTGGCATTGTGCCGTTTCCCGCAGACTTTTCACACATCTTGTCAAGCTCTGACATTTTCCGGTTCACTGCAAGGATCCTGCCCTGTTCATGCTTCAGCCGCTGTCCTTCCCTGCTGATCAGGCTGTCTTTTTTGTCCTTGAATTTTAACCGTTTGTAGACATGGCTTTTGTCGCTGATATTCCTGACATTCCTTTTAATCCCGCGCTTTGCTGCATATGTACCTTTATGTACTGCCTGTTTTACTGCGGCAGCATCCTCGTCTTCCTCGATATCCGCATTATTAAAAAGCAGCCTCCCTGTTCGTTTTGCACCGGAAATGATTTTTTCCCGTCTGTCCGATCTGCGCATCCCGTCCCTGCGCAGCTCTCTATATACGCGTTCGTCCAGTTTTTTCTCTACAAACCCGCCTTCCTTTATGGAATACTTTTTAACGGACGGCTGCTTCTTTCTTAATTTCTCCCGCTTCCGGTCATTTTTTATCCTGTCCTTCTCCAGGCGGCTGATCCTTTTCCCGATAAGGTCCATCCTTTCCTGTGCCCATTCGGAAAGTTCAAGCTCCGAATCCGGATTTGCAGAAGGTAACGGCGGGGGCGGTGTCAGCCTTCCGCCTGTATCTGCATGTCCGGCACGTCTGTACTCTGCCGTCCTCGTGACCTGCTCTATAAATATCTCATAATCATAGGAGTTGAAAGACTTCTCCGTGTAATTATGCCGCTGCTCATTGAAGGATTGTTCCCGGCTCTGGTATACATCCCGCTGCTCCTCACTGTTGTAAGCCTGCTCCTGCGTCTGTTCATTCTGCCCGAGGTTTACATCTTCCCTGTCAGCTCCCAGGAGCAGGTCAGGATTCTGCCCGTTTGTCCGGGCCGGCTGTGTATTTGTATTGTCATTTTGCCCGGAATACCGGGGACTGTCTTCCTGCAGGTGGGGTGTCTCCCCTGATAACATCTTCTGACGCCCGCCGTTTTCCAATGGCATGGATACATCCCTCCTTTTTATGCGGCGCCGCATAATTTTATCTGCTTTTTATGCACCGATACTTTTCGTTTTCTTTTTTTGGATCCTCTTCTTTGTTGTGGACGTAATGGCCTCTGTCGGTTTTGTGGTCATAACTTTATAGCAGATGGTATTCTGCGGGAAATTATCCTCAAAGGGAACCTTGGTTTCTTCCACCCACAAAAGCCCTTTCCCCGGCTCGCCGGATTTGATATAATCTTCTTCATCCCTGGACAGGTCAAGGTGCTCCGCAAGCAGTTTTGCATCATCCCCGGATTGGTTCAGCATCGCAATGAAGTTTGTCGTATCCAGGATATTCTGGATCTCGGGGGAACGGAATAAGTCCTTGATGTTCTGTGTGATCCCGGTCGGTATCCCGCCCCACTTCCGGAACCGCTTCCAGATCTCCACAGAGTATGCCGCAGTTCTTGGATTCCGCAGGAGCAGGTGGAACTCGTCTATGTCAACCCATGTAGACCTGCCTTTTTCACGGTTTGCAGCCACCCTGTCCCAGATTGCCTCCTGTATGATGAGCATTGTCAGGTCACGCTGGTTATTGTCCATTTCCTTCAGGTCAAAACATACCAGGCGCGAATTGATGTCGACGTTTGAACGGTGGTTGAAGTAGGAGAGTGATCCGCTGGTATAACGTGAAAGTGCAACCGACAGGCTGCGGCCGATCTCTTCCATCTCCCCGTCCAGACTGCGCAGCTCGTTATACAGGTCTTCCAGGATGGGCATATTTTCAGGAACGGGATTTTTTGCATACCGGTAATATACATTTTTACATGCATAATCTATCGTGGCGACCTCCCGCTTTCCCAGGCTGGAATTATTCCCCAGGATCAGCTCGCACAGCGAGACAACGAAATTTATCTTCGCGCTGATCGGGTCATAGTCCTTGTCTTTTTCATTCTTCACGGTCAGGTTGATCTCCATCGGATTGATATGTATTGGCGAGTTCAGTGATATCCTGATGGTCTGTCCGCCCAGCATCCTTACCAGCCATTTGTAGTCGGCTAAGTCGGGGCGATTACTCGCCCTTTCTCGCCTAAGAACCGTACGTGAGCGTTTCCACTCATACGGCTCAAGCATTTCATCACTCTTTCGAGCGGCTCTCAAGATAGATTCGTTGGCAGTCAGCGTGAACATACGCCATATTTGCCACTTCCTCTTTTCCGCCACAGGACTTCGGCACTTTGAAGAAAATCTCCCTCTCGTCCAAAATATCCAGTGGCATTCCACAGTGATAGCAACAGCCGTCTTGATTCTTCCAGATTAGCTTGAAGCGTCCTGTCAGTTTCTTCATTCCCTGATTGAACTTGCGTTGTTTGAAATATTCCGTATCAAGGAATGGGTTGGCTGCTTCCCTTACTTTTGTGTGTCGGACAATCGGCGTATGGTCTACCCGTATCAGCTCCTTTGTGTCCGTAGCGAACACCCAGTTTCGGTTTTCCCTGCGGTGCCAATACCTCGTGGAAATCCACCATTGCCCTTTCTTCGGATGCCGTCTTTTCGCCCATCTCCACAATAAATCGTAGAGGATATAGTCCAGATGTGCAAATGCTTCGCTTGCCACTACGGACTGGTGGTAATTCGTCCATCCTCGGATTTGTTGATTCAGTTTCATAATCAGCACATCCTGATTCCATGCTTTTCCACGTTTCAATATCGTATCAGATAAATTCCTCACGATTGCCTGTATGGATTTCTTTGACGGCTTCACAATCAGCTTTCCTTTAAACTTTCGGAATGTCCAGCCTAACATATCGAATCCGTCATTGATGTGGGTGACTACCGTTTTCTCATCAGATAATTCCAAACCTCTTGTTTTCAGGAAATCCTTTATCAGCTCTTTTGCTTCTAAGGCGATTTCTTCTGTTGCCGCTGTGACGACGAAATCATCAGCATAACGCACCAGATTGACCTTATGGGCGTTTTTGAACCTCAAGTCCACCTTTCCAGGCCTGTTGGTGTGGAATCTGTCCGATAACACTTTCTGCATACCGTCCAATGCCATATTTGCAAGAATCGGCGATATAACGCCGCCCTGCGGAGTGCCGTCCTCTGTCGGGAACAGTTCTCCCTTGAAAATAAATCCTGCTTTGAGGAATTGTTTCAGAACAGATTTATCCATAAGGATATTCTCGACCAGCCATTCGTGACTGATGTTGTCAAAACAGCCTTTAATGTCGCCTTCTAATACCCATTCGGGCGATACCTTGCGTGATAGTGCCGTAAAGATATATTCGCAAGCGTCCTGACAGCACCGTCCTTTCCTGAAACCAAATGATTTCGTGTCGGCGGTTGTTTCTGCCACTGGCTCTAATGCTAAAGAGTATAACGCCTGCATTGCTCTGTCATACATAGTTGGAATTCCTAACGGACGTTTCTTTTTCTTATCTTTCTTCTCGATATAGACACGTCTTAACGGTTTTGCTTTGTAGTTTTTGTCTGTCAATGATAGGACAGCCCTCATCTTCATTGCAGGCGTTGACCAGATTTCTCCGTCTACTCCTGCGGTTTTCTTACCTTTGTTTGTGGTCACTCGCCTTACGGCAAGTGCTTTTGCATGAAATGAATGTGTCAACAAGTATTGAAGCCGCTTCACTGTGTTCCATTTCTTTTCCTGAGTTGCCTTGACAATCCTGACTTGCAGCCTATTAATTTCCTGCTCCGCTTTCTTCCAGTCAATAGTTTTCCACTGCATAGAAAGCTGTTTGCTGTCCGATAATCTCTCAGAAACTGGCGTTTCCGTCGTTGAATTATTACCGTTCATAGGTTTACCTCCATTCCTTGTCATGAAATACCGTGGGATAAGTCTGCACCCTTTCAGGTCAGGGCAAATCTTGAACCCCTATACTCCGCCATTACAGCAGAGCCATTCGCTTTTTATCCCATTCCTTTACCCTCTGCGTCATTTCTTCCCCTTGCGGGGTCGATACCTTAAATAAGGAACACATAGGGCTTACCAAGTTCCGCATAATAAATAATTATGAATGCCTTAGACGCCATCTTTGAGCCGGGAGGAATCACGTCCATTTGTTACGGTGTTGAGAAAGTCACCGCAACCACCTCCGCACCTTTTGGTGTAAGTGTATCAGCCTTATTTCACTTATTCCCTGTAACGACTCTTACAATGGTTCACATTACATTCGTCATAGCACTCTTATCCTAACAGTACGCCCGACTTAGGCTGTCAGGTTTCCCATATTGTCCCACAAGCTTCCCACCTGAACGTTACCATTCACGCAGATTGTGGTAGGATTACCCCAAATGGATAGGGTAGCTGACGACCAGCAATTTATTATGCGACTTCTTGTCGCACTTCGCCTTCTGGATCTATGATCATACGGTCATCCGGCGTTTTCAGGAATACGTCCAGGATCTCACGTTTTATCAAAAATGTCTTCCCGTACCCTGGCATTCCAAATACAAGGCCGTTCGGATTCACAAGATCCTTCCGGTTTACCAGGATCACGTTGTTGCTCAGGGAGTTCATCCCGTAATACTGCCCGTTGCTGTACAGCTCCTTGGTCGTAAACGGGATGAAGATCGCCATGTCCGTTGTTGTGAACGTCCTTTTGACTTCAATGGTATTGTTTCCGAGGGGCAGTGAGCTCATATATCCCTGCTCCTGTCTGTTATCCAGGCGCACAAGGCTGCACTGGTACGGGGAAAGGATCCCGTTCAGTTCAAGAATGTTATTCTCCAACTCTCTGCGCGTTGCCGCGGTCTGTACGACCGTTATGACAGCGTTAAACAATTGTTCGTCCTTCCGCTGGAGGGAATGGTAAAGCTTCTCCCCCGCCTCCTTGTATGTCTCCATCTCCGGAGGGAGCATATACATGTCATATCCTGACTGGTTCGCATTTTTCTGCTCGTTCATGATCATTCCCTGCACCTTTGCGATATTGTCTTTTGCAAGTACCAGCGCCGTGTTGCGGGGTATCGTATCCGCATGGATGGATAGCCATACATTGCTGTCAAGTGTCAGGATGTCATTGATAATACGGTCCTCCATGTCAGATGCAAATACCTTGATATAGCTCACTGCACCGATCCTGTCTCCGGAACGGAAATACCGCGTCGCATTAAGTTCCGGCCCGCTCCTGAATGAAAAACTGCTCGGTGCAATAAAATCCTTGCTGGAAAGTCCTGTTTTGACCGGCATGTCAAAATTCCACATCAGCTTTTCTGTCGTCGCCGGGTGGAATATCCTGAACAGGAGCTCCAGACGCTCATACCCGCTTAAAATGTGGGTCTTGCTTCCCAGACGCTTTAGATGCTGTTCGATCTGTTTGTTAATTTTGGCCATGCGCAGCTGTGCTGCCCTGTAATCTGCCGCATGTATCCCGTAGGTCAGGTAACGTTCCTTTCTGAGGCTGTTTGTCCCTTTTGCAAACTGGCCTACAAGCATGTCGGAATATTCCTTCCGGACAAGGTTATAGGTATCATTCTGCGGCGGGATGATGAAATCCTTTGAATACTGCTTTTTATCTATTTCCATGTTTGCATAGTTAAACTGGAAATGGATGTCCGGATCAAAGTAGTTGATCAGTTTGCACCACCGCTCAAATAAAATGTTTTTCGGGTCGTTGTCAAGCAGCTGGTATGTGATGTCCTCAAACGCGACCGTCTGTGTGTAATATCCCGGTGCGGATTCAAAGATGCCGTCCGCATACGGGATCCTGTACGGGATCGTCTCCTGCGCGCTCTCCGGTATCTGTCCTGTCAGTTTTGCTTTTTTTACGGCTTTCTCCAGTTCCCTTTTTGTCGCCCTGTCAATGGAACCGGACAGCGGGATCACAAATCTTCTCTTACCGATCTTTACTTCCGATGTCTCCCCCGATGCCTTTATCGCTGCGATCTCCTCTGCACTCTTCCCCTTAAACACGATCTGCTCCACCTCCTTCTGGAACTGCTGCGACTTTGCCACAGCATCATAAATGTTGTTGGTTACATACGGGCGTTCCGTATTTCTTACAAAATGCGTCTCGTACCAGTATCTGAGATGCTTTTCGATATACATTCCGTCTTTTTTGTATAATAAACAAAATACCACCGGAAATGCCGACGCCGCCATGACCATGACGGCTTCCGTGGTATCAAGGCCGATGGCCAGCTTTGATACCAGGAAAAACGGGATACCGCACAGCACGCCGGAGCCGAACGCCACAATCTGCCGTCTGGTCAGCCCCAGCCCCGGGATCGTCCTGCGCATCTCCGAAAAGTCTTTTGTCATGTTGACATATGCCAAATCTCCACCTCCCTGATTTGTTTTGCCTTTAATGTGCATTGAATACACTGGCTGACATGTTCCCTGCCTTACACAGTATAAGGAACAGCCCGCATCCGCAGCCGAGCGTCATGAACAGTTTGAACATGAATTCGTCCCCGTCTGCAAACTGCATGTTTGTGACAAGCGCGCTGTACAGGCCGAACGCCACAAGCATGAAGAACCCCTGGAAACATACCGCGATGATCTTGCGCACATAATTGTTGCCGATCTGCCCCCACTCACGGTTCATGAATGTCGACATGGGGAGCGGTGCAACCGACGTGTAGATCAGCAGTTCCAGGTACCACATGTTTGTCTGGACGAATATCGCCACTGCAAGGGCAAACACCACGACACGCGCCAGGAATATGAGGAGTGTATTGACAAGCATGCTGATTACCAGGCCCAGGTCATACTTTCCATTCTCAGGCGGCGGTAAAATCTCGCTCAGGTCGATATTCCCCACACTGCCGGCTGCATCCGGGTTGACGTGTTTCGCCGCCCAGCTGCCGATGTCGTACACCCCCATCACGATGTCAAATGATTTGCTGGCGATCAGCAGGAAGATGCCCAGTTTCAGCATCACGATTACCACCTTTTCCGGTGTGATGGCGTGCATCTGGTTGTTGTCCTGTATCATGTGGATCAGTTCCAGGCAGAACACGAAGGTTATGATGCACCCCGCAATCGGGATGCACACATTCTCTGCAACGCCTTTTATAAAACTGTATGCTGTCGAACTCCATGCCTGCGGGCTCTGCGTTATGAATGCTGTCGAGTCTGATATCATGCCGTTCAGGCTCTCGAACATGCCTTTGAACTGGCTGTCCGCAACGCTGTACAGGCCGTCATACATTGCCTTGCAGAAGTTGTTCAGCAGGTTCTCAAAAAATTCGCTGACCGCATTGGCAGGGTAAAATAGCCTTGGTTCCATTCATTATCTCTCCAATCCTTTTGTTGATTCTCACACGCTGATCAGTGACGAGAGCTGTGGGACCAGGAATACGCCTACGGCTACAATGATCCCCCCTCCGACGATCTTTGTCATTCCCTCGCTCTGCTTTGACGCTGCCTGCTGGCTCTTGCCCTCGCCGAAATCAATGATCCCGCCGATCGAGATTGCACCGCCGAACAGTGTCACTGCCATTGATGCAAATTTCAGTATTTCATCAAATATTTCCATTCCGGCTAATAACATAATTGTTTTTCCTCCACTCCTATCCGGCAATATCCGTAAAATCAATCATAAGGAATACGTCGTCCTTGCTGAATTTACAGTATGCCACGTTGTTGTCTTTTTTCAGTTTCTCTTTATATTTCTTAAAGTCAAACTCATTCCTGTCATCCGCGTCCATGATGTATTTAAAGTTGGGATGCATGGATGGCGTGTACTTGTTGCTTAAAAATGGCGGCAGCCCCGATATCTGTACAATGCACTTATTCCTGTCCATGGTTTTGAGCTCGTACAGGTTCTTCATCTTCCTGCCGACCTTGTTGTAATTGATCCCGCTGCTGTCATTTGCCGAGAATGTACGTGACTCGTTGAAAAGGTCTATCGTCTCGTCACCGAGCGCTTCCTCAAGGTCTTTCAGCGTGGTCTTTTCCTGCCCGCCTAAAAAGATCTGGGTGTCGCAGTTACCTATGATCGTTTCCGCTGCCTCCTTGTACTTGTCCTTGAGCTGGCTTTGTGTCTGCAGCATCAGGACTATTGATATGAGACGGCTTCTGACAGTCGCGATCAGTATCTGGAAGTCCGGTATGGTGCCGATGTTCGCAAACTCATCTAAAATGAACTGTACCGGGGTATCGAGTTTCCCGCCCATCTCCTTGTCCGCCTTGTAACACAGGACATTGAACATCTGCGTAAAGAGGATCGCCGGGATGAAGTTGTAGGTCCTGTCCGTGTCCGATATGATGACATAGAGGATGGTCTTCTGGTCTTTGTCGCCGTATGTATCAATCTCCAGTTCGTCATAAGATACCAGCTCCCTGACTTCCGGTATGTCAAATGCTGCCATGCTCGCACCCAGCGTGATCAGTATCGATTTCGCCGTCTTGCCTGTTGCTACTTGTCAAGGACATATTCATCATTTTCATCACTTTTTCTTGTTTTTCCCTGTTTTCCATGCTCTAAGTCATGAAGAATGACACGCTTTAGCCTGTCCTCTACGCTTTGGGTGCTGGTATCAGAAAAATGTACCTCGACTAAGTAGTTTGTTTTTTCTATCTTTTGTTGTAAGCAGGGCGGTGTCTGCCCTGTGGTGTTAGTCTGAATATTGTCGCTCATGTTCCTCCTTTTGGGCGCATAAAAAGACGCATGGTTTACAAGTTATTGTTCCATGCGCCTTTACGCTGTTTTATTGATATTAAATTATTTTGGTAATTATGCTAACTGCATTGACTGGCTTTCCAATTCCTTAACAATATCAAGTGATAACTCCGTAGCTTCTGCTATATCTTCCAAAGACATTTTTCCCAATTTTAATAAATGAAGGGCTGTCCTTTTCGCCTTGTCCTGTTCAGCTTCATAACGCTCGCTTTTGATATAAGACCTCATAACCTCTTCCTTATCAAACAAGCTCATCATAATTGACACAACCTCCTTTTCCCTGTCAAGCAAATATTCCTTTAGCACGTTTTTGTCTTTACAGATACGAATTGTTTCCGTAACCGTTTTTCTTGTTCTGCCATATAGCTTCATCTGTTCATTATATACTTTACAGAAAACAATATACTGGTTTATTATATTGTCCGTATCGCTTTCGCAGATAACCTTTACCTTTACATCAACAGCGATGTCTTCCCCGTCAAAAAATTCCTTTGATAAGGATATTACATCAGGAATATTTTTTCGATCGCCTGTGTAGATAACATACAATTCGGGGATTGGCATTTTTACTTTCTTGCTTTTGTATAGGTTTTGATTGGTACGCTCAAAATAATCATGATATGTCTGCGCAAGATACATCAACGCTCTTATAATAATATTCAACGTCCATAATGACTGCGCTTCTAGCAAAATCATAAATTTTTCCCTAAAAAGGAAACCTAAGTCATTATAAATCCCGTCTGTCAGAATATTCTTAATCGTAATGTCTGTCAGTTCATTCTCTGTAGCTGTTTTATCCTCTGGGTGGAGTGACTTATATAATTGCAGCAGGTATTTTTTAATCCTAAACAAGTCAGAAAAAACACTGTCCTTGATGGTATATTTAGCTACAATTTCTTCTTCGGATAGTGTCTGTTTCGATTCGCCCTGCACCATATCACCTCGATTTCTTATAGTCTGTGACAGAACATGCGATATAGCTTACTCCTGCCACATCTTAATTATACAAAAAAATGCCTGTCTTTACAATAAAATTGACATTAAATTTCTTTCTCCCTTCGCTTAGTTTTGATTTGCTGTTTATTATACTGTCGACTCTCGTTCTGAAGTTCCCTCGCAAGGTTCTTTCTGTTGTAGCTGATTACTTCGGCATACGCTAATTCTGCGGCGGTCTTGGTCTGCTCCCTGCCGATACTGTCACACTCGGATTGCAAAGACTGTATCTCTGCTTTCCACTGTTTCGGCGTTATCTTTTCTCCGTTCTGTAAAAGGCTCTGCATACGTTCCCTTAATTCGGAATACTTCGACAAGCTGTCCTTATGCTCCTTATCGTATCTCATTTTGGCAAGCCCTTTGAGTGACTGGCTCTCCTTATAGGTGGCTTGGACTGGTGCAAAGAGAGTATACATTTTTGACAGTTCCTTTAATCGGTTTAGTTTCTGCGCCTTTGAAAGATGTACCGTTTCCAACTGCTGGTATCTCCGTTCCTTATCCGCTGTGAATTTCGCAAGGCTCTCAAAGCTGTCTATCTTCCTTATTTTAATGAATTTCTCCGCATTGTCGGCTGACTGCAAAGCGGTTCTGTCGGATATTTTTCTTAGGTGCTTTCCGCTGACAATCGGCAGGTCAAGTCTGCCTTTGCGTTCCCTCACTTTTGCAATCATTTCCATGATTTCATTCTTCACGCTGACCGTTGTACTTTTAATCTGCGTACTTTTGTACGTTGCATACTGTGCGTTGTGAAGTTCCTGCTTGGCAAGTATGAGCATTTCTTTTGCCTGTTCCAACAGCCTGTTATGTCTGATGATTTCCCGATTGATGTTTCCCCTCTCGGTCTGTATGCCTTTGCGTTCTAAAGCGTTGGCAACTGCCCCAATATGAATAGTCGGTTCTCGGTCAATTCCCTGTTCCTTAAAAGAGCGGTGTTCCCAATGTACTGCAATCCCCAACTGCTCATTGGTGGCATTGATTGTGTCGGCTAAATCTTTGCGCCACATTTTAGCGTTTTCTTTGCTGTTCCAGTCGGTGCTTTCTACGGTCTGACATTTCCACTGTTTCCTGTTCCGCTTGTCTACTTTCTGCTGACCTGTCTTTTTGTCAATGAGGGGAACACGCTCGCCGTTTTCATCAAGTATATAAACCTTTTTGGTCTTTGCTCCCCATTCTCCGTTTTCAGTGAGAGGGCGCATAGTGAGTAAAACATGGATATGGAGATTGCGCTGTCCTTTGTCGTTCTCGCTGTCATGGATTGCCCAATCAGCGCACATACCTTTATCAACAAAATTCCTCTGCACATAATCCCTCACGACTTCCTCCGCAAGTTCGTAACTCCATTCGTTGGGGAGTGACGCTTTTAACATTCTCGCAAGCTGTGATTTCTGCCCTTTCTCTGATAATTCAACAGCGTTCCATAAAGTGGCTCGGTCTGCATACTCTTTAGGCGCATTGGGCGGGAGGGTGATTTCGCTGTGGACTAAATCCTCATGGTATTTCGGGCGGTAGGTCTGCCCGTCAAACTCGCTGACAAGAACGCTCCTGCTGATATAGGACGCTTTCTCAACCGCCGACTGCCCTTTGCTCCGCTTGACTATGGAAAAACGTGTGCTTGCCTGTTTCGTGACATTACCCATATGCAACACCTACATTCTGCCGATAAAGTAACGGGGCGCAAAGTTCACAAAAGGGCAGGCGCGCTTTTTGCGCCGCAGGGGAAGTGTAACGTCCCCTGTTGGCTGTCGCAAGACAGACAATGCCCTCCGCAGGAGTCCCCGAAGGGCGCACATACCACCTCTGGTGGTATATCTGTGCGCACCCCGTAAACGGGGTGAATACGTTACCTCGGCTTTCCAGTTCCGTTGCCCTCGTCATTCCGTACCGCCCTCGCTTTCATTTTCGGCATTGGGGAGAGTGGATTGTGGGGGAGTGCTTTCTTTGCTTTCCGCTTTGATTTTAGAGATAATCTGCTGACACTCCCTTGTCTGCAAGGCAACCGATAAGATACGGTTTAACTCGCCCTCGTCATAGCGGTAGCAGTCGGGGAGATACTTCACGACAATACCGCCCATGATGTACTTGTGGTGGTTCTCGGCTTTGCGTTTCTTCTCATTCTGCTTTTTCTTTTCGTTGGCTACACGCTGTTTTGCCTGTTGTAATACCTGTAATGCTTTTTCTAAGTTTTTACTTGTGTCATTTTTGCTCTCGATCATCTTGATACCTCGTTCTTTCTGTGCTGTGTTATTAGTTTCTGAAATTAAAAAAGGTAGCTGATTGTCTGTTAAGATAATCGCTACCTAAAGGTAAACAATATTCAATTTTTTTATTTCTTAATTTTTCCCCGACAAATTGGAATTCCTTGAGTAAAATTATGGATATATTTCTTTTGCATTAGCTGGTAGTTTCCTTACATGATGCAAAAAACTCAAGCTATTTTCCGCTTGTTCAAAATCGTATACAAATTTCTGTTTTTTACTAAGTTCTACCGCCGTACTTTGAAATAAATCACACATTTCAAAAACAGAATTCCATATTGATTCAATTTCTGCGATGGAGTATGTTGCAAGAAATTGTCTATACGTTTCTTCCTGTAAATATTTTTTGAAATATTTACAGGACTTTCCTGCACTAACAGAAAAATTATTTTCTATACCCATTTTCCATTCTAACAGGCGTTTTAAATGCGGTCTCAAGACGAAATTTATCACATCCATAGCATAAGGAAGTTCATTACGCCATAATCCTTTTGCCACATTATTCAAGCACCACCAAAAATCTGAACAAGTACATTTAAATTCAATTTCCCTAGGCTCTTTGACCCAGTATCTTTCATCCGTGGTTTCTTGTGGATATGGCACAATGCCATCTTTATCCACTAATATTTGATACAATTCAAGATTTGCAAGAGCATTTTCTTTGGTACATACATGTAAGTCCATCCTATTTCCATCTGCAAATTGTATCTGCCAACCATAACAATTCTCTACATCCGATGGATAAAACACATTATCCTCGGGATAATGCATGTACAAAATCTTGCCAAAATTATTTATCCATTCCTTGTCTTCACGAAATGGTTTTGTAGTTGTTACAATATACACAATATCATAATCTTGAAAAATATCCTTTGGAGCATTTGGATTTGTACGAGAGCCTTCAATATATGCAGCCCTAATATTTTCTTCCTTAAAAGCAATATCTTTTATCAAAGATATCATTTCTGCCTCTGTGCGCATTTTCATTCCCTCCCTACAATTTATAGTTCAATGTCAACTTGATATTCATCATCAATAAGAAGATAGTTAACCTTGTAAATTTGACACTGTTCTAATATCTTGGCATTATCTCGGAGTACTGTTTCTATCGTACAGCTCTCATCATCCATTCTATTTTCCACAATACTTGCATACTTTTTTATATCACCAAAATGATTCATAATATATTTATTGCTCATAACTAAGCAATAATATTTTATATTTTTCAAATACTCCGTTCCAAAATCTTTCGACCACTCAAAAGGAATATAACATCCTTCTACAATAAGATTTTGTCCATTCTCAATAGCTGTTTTTATCATTTCTGACACAATAGGCCACAAATAATTCGTTAGTGCTTTTTCATCACTAACAGGGGTAAGTATCGTATTCCCACTACGAATAAGCCCCATTTTTAAATGGTCCATGGATAAATAAGGGTATTTATATTTTTCAAGTAGTTTTTGAGCAAGTGCTGTTTTACCTGTATGAGATGCTCCTGTTAACAAAATAATCATTCGATTACTCCTCCAATCTTATTGAATAAATCCCGATTTATTCAATTGTTTTATTCTATTATTTTATCACAATCCCCTCACACAATTCCATTAAATTTTGCTAAAATTCCCTTTACCCTATTCGTTGCAGTCATCATCTGCCTTTCACGTTCCCTTTGCTTGGCACTGACCGCCCTCGGCTTATGGCAGTTGACATATGATTTCGGAAAGGAATAGGTTTTAGATAAATACCCCGGCAGCTCGTCTCAAAATCATAAGGCTGCATCCGCCGATATGCTGATTTATCTTTCTTCATACAGCAACGTGATGCCGTCATAGTCGCTTACCCGTATTGCATCTGTATTTTTTTCTAATATTCTTTTATTATTTATGTAGATATGCCAATGCTGCGCCTCTTTATTTTTGCATTCATTGACCGATATGATACTGCCTTTATCATCCATACCAATCAATATTCCTTCATTCCTGTCATTGATGGTTTCCACAACATCGTGCATTGTCGGGGCACTATCCTTGAGAAGCATACTGCCCAGATACATCATCCCGTCCTCTCCCTGTATTGCTATATCTACCCAAATCTCCGCGTTGTTGTCGCCTTCAAATATCAATGTGTATTCATCTGGCTTCCTATCTGAGTTCTGAATCGCTCCTGCAATAAAAAAGATTGTAATTGCTGCTACAGCCGCCAAAATGAAAACTTTTATTTTACCCATATTCCCTTACTCCTCATATCTTATTTTTTCAACTGCGGATTGTTTCTCCAACAGCTCACTACACCTGTTGACAATGAACCATTGCAGGAAGCACAGCACTGCTGCGAGCAACAGGCTTTCCATTATGGGGAAATGATATACAGCATACTCTGCCTGTTTCTTGAACAAAAGAAATGCTGTATATCCCGCAGGATAGCCTATTGCCATTCCTATTACAGTTGAGACAGCCACAATGTAAAAATTTTCAAATTGTAACAGTCTTCTTTCCTGCTGCAAGGTAAGACCTATTGCCTCCAATATGCCCAATTCTCTCTTCCTGGACAA
>ERZ808054.1045-NODE-1045-length-18616-cov-4.836615_pt1 | contig 18616 bp, 21 predicted proteins | sample MGYA00380201_ERZ808054 | MGnify/ENA primary metagenome ERZ808054 (study PRJEB31490, sample SAMN06133419) | mouse gut metagenome | isolation source: Z5_2 | host: mice | place: China: Chengdu | collected 2015-05 ... | reverse complement strand
AATCCGGATGGAGTACTAGAGCGTGTATCACAGTCTACGAGGATTCAGTTGCGCACAGACAGGCGATATGATATACTGAGGACACAAACGGAGAAGGAAGCTGCAGGAATACAAGAACTACCTGACCTATGAGTGGGAACATAACCCGGGCAAAATGCCCCTGAAAATAGACCTGCTCATCATCAAAAAGAGACGTGACGTCGTGATCAAAAATGACTTTGCCGATTTCTTTCGGACACCACGGTTTCGATTGTCAGGGAAAAGAAGCCTGTAAAATTGCTGGCACAGCTCGGCGAAAAGTACTCCGTGACCAAGAAGAAAGCGGGGATCTACCATATCGACGGCATGATCTTCCCGATGCAGGTTCTAGAGCGTTTTTGCATGGCTTGATGCTTGTAACAGGAAACCGAAGACTGAACTGTTACGAACTGTTTAAGAGAATGATACAGGAAGATGATCAAACGTGTGAGGAATTGAAGGAACTGCCGTCGCCTGAGATCGTGGAATTTAAGATACGTCTGGCAGCGCAGAATGCACAACTAGCGGAGCAGGATGCGCAACTGGCAGACAATGCTGCAGAGATCGCAAAACTCAAAAAACTGCTCGCAGAAGCCGGCATCGAGGAATAAAGAACCATGAGCGGGGGACTGTACAGGATAGTCCCCCGTTCAGCTACACAAACGTCAGTTCTAATTCTCGCCATGTTCGCTGCAACGAAGGAGGAAAATCTTGAACATCATCGAAGTCCCTGAGAACAAAAAACAATATCTCGACCTGCTCCTGCTCGCGGACGAACAGGAGAGCATGATCGACCGCTACCTGGAGCGCGGCACGATGTACGCCTTGGACGACAACGGCGTCAGGGCGGTCTGTGTCGTCACCGACGAGGGCGATGGGATCCTCGAGATCAAAAACATTGCAACTGCCCCGGAACACCAGGGCAGAGGGTACGCCAAAGCATTGGTCTGCTTTATCGCAAGGCAGTACGGGGAAGCCTTTGAAATCCTGCAGGTCGGTACAGGCGACAGCCCCCTGACGATACCTTTTTATGAAAAGTGCGGTTTTAAGCGGTCGCACGATGTCAAAAACTTTTTTATCGACAATTACGACCACCCTATTTTTGAGTGCGGCAGACAGCTGACCGACATGGTCTATCTGCGCATGGATTTATCTGCTCATAAATCTATCTGCTCATAAATTTATCTGCTCATGAAAATGAAGGCATGTCGGCAGAACACTGATCATTGACGGCTCCCCGCGATCTATGGAGCCAACAGTCTGGAGGTATATGGCAATATGATCGATTTACATGACAAAAACATCTGTCCTACCCTGGATGAGATAGGACAATATGTCAGAAACCCCGTATTTATGCAATTTTGCTCAGCGATCAAGAGCGCGCACAGCTGCAGTGAGAAGATCGAGTTCAGCGCGTGCAGCTGGGAGCACGGCTGGAACATCAAATTCAAAAAGGCGGGTAAAACATTGTGCACGATATATCCGCGGGAAAATTATGTGACAGTCCTGGTCGTCGTGGGCAGCAAAGAAAAAGAAGCTGTCGAGGCAATACTGCCCGGGTGTACGGCTGCACTGCAGGAGCTGTATCATCGTACCCAGGAGGGAAACGGACAGCGGTGGCTGATGATCGACCTTGAGGACAGGGAGTCCGTGTACGACGATCTCCTGCGCATGATCGAGATCCGCAGGAATCCTGCGGGCGGAGGACAAAACCATACGGAGGGAAAATAGAATGAATGATAAAGAGAAAAAAATACTGCGCTACCGCGAGGAAAATAAGACCGTCCAATACGGGCAAACTGTTTTTGCAGGCTCATCGCTCATGGAGATGTTCCCAATAAACAAACTGCTGGAAGAACATAACGACAGCGTGACAGTCTATAATCGAGGGATTGGCGGCTTTGTGTCACGAGAGCTGTTGGAAGTGATCGATGTTTGTGCAATAGACTTGAGACCATCGAAAATCTTTATAAATATTGGTACAAACGATCTTAGTGACAGTCGTATTCCCATTTCAGAACTTATGGAAAACTATGATAAAATAATTTCCGAAATTGAAGCAAGGCTGCCCGAAACAGTAATTTATCTTATGGCATATTATCCAGTGAATTATGAAGCTGCGGATGAAAATATGAAAGAGTGTTTGAAAATACGAACTAATGAGAAGATCCGCATTGCTAACGTAGAGGTTAAAAAACTTGCGGAAAGACATAACCAACGGTATATTGACATAAACAAAAATCTTATGGACGAACAATGCAGGCTCAAAGCAGAATATACCATAGAGGGTTTGCATATAAACGAGGACGGTTACAGAGCTATTTACGATGATATTATAGCTTATGTGAAAGAGCCGATTTCCGATAAGAAAACTACGGTATGACAAAACTTATCAATTTAAATGATGTTGCCTGCCAGTTCATGACCGGCAATCAGGATCCGTACTCCATACAGCGGGTCCCTCAGCGCCAGAGCGATCAGGCGCATGAAACGCTCTTCGCCCCATGCGCCTGAATAGATCATTTTTAAAAACGCTCCGGATTGCTGCGGCTCCTACACGGATCCGGCTCTCCCCACCGGGATCCACAGCTCGCAGAACAGACCGCTCTCGCCCTTCTCATAATAGATCTCATAGTCTGTTTCATCGATCTGTTCATAGCCCGTCTGCGGGAGAAATTCCTTGTAAAACTTACTCCATGTCTCACTGATGCAGTCCCCGTCAGTTCCCATGCACTTAAACACCGCATAGTCTGCCGGCTCCGTCTTCCACATAGAATAGCCCTTTTCCAGCAGGCGCTGAACACCTGTCCTGTCGGTGTCCTCATCGATGAAGACGCCGATCCCGTACTTAAAGTGGGTTTCGTTGTCCCGCGCAGGGCTGCACAGACCGTACAGATCCTTTTTTCCGTCCGCGCGAAGCTGTCTCATGGGCTCGACCAGATCTTTCTTGTAGCACTCTGCCCAGAAATCAGATACGCTGTGGTCATCGTCGTCATTGATGATCTCATTCGGAAAATCCCTCACCATCGCGACAAACTGCTGCTGTTTTTTGTGTTCCATTCTGTAATCCATAACACTACCACCTTCCAATATGATTTTGATCAGGAGCGGGTTGAACAAATGCAGTCTTGCGCCGTTTAGCTTTGCCTGCTTTGGCGTCGAGCCGTGAAACCGTGAGAAAGCTTTGGAAAAACTTTCCGGGGATTCATAGCCGTACTTGAACGCGGCATCGATCACTGATATGTCCGTCGTCTGCAGCTCCTGCGCCGCCAGCGTGAGACGCCTGCTGCGGATATACTCGTTGGCAGTCATCCCTGTGACAAAGCTGAACGTGCGGTGAAAGTTATAATTTGACATGTGTACATGCCTTGCCACATCCTCATAGTGGATGTCCTCACACATATGCAGCTCCATATAATTGATCGCCTGCTGGATCCATTGTATCGACATTGTTGTTCACCCCTCCCCTGCATATCATCATTGTAGACGACAGCGCCTGAAAAATCCTGTCCTTGTTTGCACAGATTTGTCTCAAAATTCCGGCAGTTCTGTGAACACCACCGTGTCCCCGTCCGCCACACCCACATAGATCTGATCGGTTCCGCGTCCTATCTTCAAATAGTGCTCTATCACATACCTGGCGGTGTACGCCATTTCCAGCGCCGGCAGTTCCGAGTAGGCAAACCATCTGCTGATCCCCTCATTTGACACAAGGTTGTCGCTCACGCCCTGACCGAGCGCGGCAAAAAAATAATAATTCTGCCGGATCTCCCCCTTTGACCTGCGCAGCGTTATATAGCGCAGCGACAGATCCCGGATGTCGCACTCCCTGAGCCCAAGCTCCTCCTCCAGTTCGCGGAGCACGCAGGCTCTCGCATCGTTCAGCTCATTCGCTTCAAAATGACCTCCTGCCGAGCCCACCCAGACATTGTTCACCACCCTGCCGTTTTGCCTGTACAGCAGCAGCATCCTGTCACTGTCTGTTATGTATACAGACGTCATGTTTCTCAGTCTTCCATCCATATCTTTGACTCCCCCTCTGTGATCCACTGCATTTTGTTCCCTATTGTATCAGTATATAAGACTTTCGTGACAATAGCAACCCAGACACTTTCTCTTTTCTGCGTTTCCCCGGTCGCGGAGGATTCTAATTTTTGTTCCGGCAATCGAGTAGGGAAACGACCTTCTCCACTACTCGCGCACCGGGCACCCGTCAGCTTTTGCTAAAATTCTTCCTCTGGGTGCCCGTGCGCATAAAAAAATATCGGTTTCTTCCGATATATATTCATATAGCTTTGCAAATTTGATATGTCCACCATATAAGCACAAGGAGGTATTTATCATGGTAGTACAACACAATCTAAGAGCGATGAACGCCAACAGGATGTTAGGCATCACGCAGGGTTCCCTGTCCAAATCAGCCGAAAAACTGTCGTCAGGCTACAAGGTAAACAGAGCCGCTGACGACGCGGCAGGTCTATCTATTTCCGAGAAGATGAGAAAGCAGATCCGGGGATTGTCCCAGGCATCGCTAAATGCGGAGGATGGCATCAGCGCAGTGCAGACAGCCGAGGGCGCACTGACAGAGGTCCACGACATGCTGCAGCGCATGAACGAGCTTGCAGTCAAGGCGTCAAACGGCACAAACGCCCTCTCCGACCGGCAGACGATCCAGGATGAGGTCAGCCAGCTGCTGACAGAGATCGACCGCGTGGCGGAAACGACCAAGTTCAATGAAACCTATCTGCTGAAGGGGGATAAGGACACGGTCCAGAAATATATAAACGCCAAGGATGCAGGTCTTGTGGGCACATTGTCAGAGGGGGCGACAAAGGCAACCTTCACAATGAACACCTTGAAGGTCGGCGACACCGTGCGGATCGCGGGCAAGACCTACACGATCGGCGAGTACGAGAAGGCTTCTGCCCTTGACAATGCCGCGACAAACCCGGATGAACTGTATGTCCATATCAAGGCAACCCTCGGTCTGGCGAGTGCCGGAGAACAGATCACCCTTGACGGCGTGCAGTACACCGTGGTCGATGACGCCGGCACGGAAAATGCGGACAAGAATATGCTCAAGACAGTGAATATCGTCAAGAAAGTCGCAGAGGGCAGCCATGCGGTATACAAGGGTGTGGACTATTACGCGATGAAGGATTCCGCGGACCCCGTGACAGGGAAGGATGTGCTGAACGGCACCGTCCGCAGGGACGACCTCGCAAACGGTGTTGATGATACCAATGCCAACGTGATCACGGCACAGAAAGCATATGATATGATCTACCAGGAACTGATCCTTGCCAACAATATCGGCACAGATGCGAAAGCGGCAGAGATCAACAAAGACACCGGTATGCAGCTGACAAACTCAACCGGAAAAGGCATTGACGGCACAGCGATCGCCGACACTGCGGTAAGCAAAGACGCGTTGGCGGACCACGATGCGATCGATCTGACAGATGTGGATAACAATATCCAGGCCCAGGTGAAGGAGGCAGCCTATGAGTACGCCATCAGCATTGACACGGCAGCCGGCGTCATCAACATGGTCGAGAATACCAACTACAGGGATAAGATCACATTTCTGATCGAGAAAGGACAGGTCAACGTAAAGGAGGATCTGAACTTCAGCCTCCACGTCGGTGCCGACGCAGACATGACAAACAAGATCGGTGTCGGGATCAAGGCGCTCGACACGGCGGGACTTGGCATCAGAGGGTTGAACGTAAAGGACTCCGCCGGTGCTGCGGCAACCTACGCGATCGACTCCATCGCCGACGCGATCGCGACGGTGTCCTCACAGCGCTCACTGCTCGGCGCAGTCCAGAACCGCCTGGAACACACGATCAACAACCTCGACAACGTGGTGGAGAACACAACGTCCGCAGAGAGTCAGATCCGCGATACGGACATGGCGGCGGAGATGGTGAAGTACTCCAACGCCAACATCCTCTCGCAAGCCGGTCAGTCCATGCTCGCGCAGGGCAACCAGTCCAACCAGGGCGTGCTGAGTCTGTTGGGCTGATCACTGCGCCCGCCACCCCGCGTACAGCGTCACCGACTCCGTGACAACATCTTTTTCAAGATCCCACGGTCTTGTGGCATTCTGATCCAGATACCAGCCATCGAAGACATATCCCTCCCGCGCAGGCGGATCGGGTGCCTCGATCGGTTCGCCGTACATGCGCTTCTGGCTCTCCACCGTTGTACCGCCCACGGTGTCAAACTGGACGCTGAACCCGGCGTTGGAAACGCCTGCCGCCATGCAGACCACGAGAGCTGCCGCCAGCACGACGATAATGATATTGAGCGATCTGACCGATATATTGACTTTGGAATACAACCCCCGCAGTTGTCGCTGCGGGGGTGTATTTTTCTTATCCTGCCCCGCCATACTTACTTGCGGACCAGATACTTGCGCATGTCGATCGCGCAGGCGATCAGGATGATCAAACCCTTGATGATATAGAGCATGTTGGCGTCCACGGAGAGGAAGTTCAGCCCCGTAAAGATGATCTGCAGGAGCAGAACACCCACCACGATACCGCTGATGCGTCCGATACCGCCGACAAAGGATACGCCGCCGATCACGCACGCCGCGATCGCGTCACACTCATAGTTGAGTCCGGTGTTCGCATTCGCCGATGCGATGCGCGCGCCGTCCAGAAATCCAGTGATACCGTACATCATGCCCGCGAGCATGAACACCATGATGATCGTGCGCATGACGTTGACACCCGACACGTTCGCCGCCTCCTCGTTCGAGCCGACAGCAAACATATTCTTCCCGAAAGTCGTCTTGTTCCAGATCACCCACATGATGACCGTCAGGATCAGGGAGTAGAGCACATACTTTGGCACAGCTACACCGCCGATGGAAAACAATGTTCCGGTGATGAACGAGCGGTAATTTTCAGACAATCCGCTCAGTGTCTGTCCGTTGTTGACACCGCGCATCAGATACATCAGAATGATGCCATACACGATCAGCTGCGTCGACAGTGTCACGATAAACGGATGCAGCTTGAATTTCGCCACACTGAATCCATTCACAAAACCCACCATCGCGCCCACGCCGATGACCAGCAGCAGCACGAGGGGCAGCGGTGCCGCGCTTGCCATACCCGGAAATACCTTGAAGACTGTCGTCAGCAGGGACGCCGAGATACATGCCGTCAGACCGACAACACGGCCTGCGGAAATATCCGTTCCGGTCAGCACGATACAGCCGCCGATCCCCAGCGCGATCGGCAGCTTTGCCGCCGTCAGGGACAATATGTTCACAATCGAGGGAAGCTTTATGAAAGCAGGGCGCATGATCGCAATATACACGACCGTCGCCGCAATAATGATATACATGGCATTATTGAGCAGAATATCCCCGACTTTTTTTAATTTATCTTTTTCAGTCACGGTTCATACCTCCTGTCTATAGTATCGCCTCCCGGAAACTCCCCTGTATCAGGCACAGAGAGACACCGAGAGCCTGTTAGCGCATTGGGGATCGATCACGCGTACTTTGCAGCCAGCGTCATGATCTCTTCCTGCGTTGTCGTCCTTGCGTCTACCTCACCGGCAAGCTGTCCGCCCGACATGACGAGTATGCGGTCACACACGCCCAAAAGCTCCGGCATCTCGGAGGAAACCATGATGACGGTCTTGCCTTCCTTTGCCAGATTCAGTATGAGCTGGTAGATCTCGTACTTCGCACCTACGTCGATCCCGCGCGTCGGCTCGTCGAGCAGCAGCACCTCCGGGTCTGTCAGCAGCCAGCGCGCCAGGATGACCTTCTGCTGGTTGCCGCCCGAGAGCGAACGAATCTGCGTCTTCTGGGTCGGCGTCTTTGTGCGCATGGCATTGATGCCCCACTCCGTGACCTCGGAAAGCTTCTTGTCGTTCAGAAGCGGAAGCCCTTTGTAGTGATATTTGCGCAGACTCGATATTGTCGTGTTTGCCTGGATATCGCGGATCGCAAATATTCCGGTCGCGCGGCGCTCCTCCGTCAGCAGGGCAAACTTGTTTGTGATGGACTCCCGCGCATTGCGGTTCATCACACGTTTTCCGTGCAGGTAGATCTCACCGCCCTTGCGGGTTGCGATGCCGAAGATATTTTCCAGCAGCTCCGTGCGCCCCGAACTGTCCAGACCTGCGACACCCAGCACCTCGCCCTTCTTCGCGACAAAGGAGACATCCTTGAGCTTGGAGTACATCGCCGTGAGTGACCTGACCTCCAGAAGCGCATCGCCGACCACATTGTCCTTCTCGGGATAGCGGTTTGTCAGTTCGCGTCCGACCATCAGCTTGATGATCTCGTTCATGGTGAGTGTCTTCGCCTCGCGGGTCGCGATCCACTGCCCGTCACGCATGATGGTCACTTCGTCGGAAATGCGCAGGATCTCCTCCATTTTGTGGGAGATATAGATGATGCCACAGCCGCGGTCACGCAGCATATTGATGATCCTGAATAGATGTTCTACTTCCTCCTCTGTCAGGGATGAAGTCGGCTCATCGAACACGATGATCCTGGACTGGTAGGACACCGCCTTGGCAATCTCCACCATCTGCCGCTGCGACACGGGCATGGTGCTCATCACCCGCCTGGGATCCACGCTGATCTCCAGGTCTTCAAAGAGCCTCTTCGTCTCGTCGTACATCTTTTTCTCACTGGTGAGCGGACACCAGCTCGCAATTCTGGGAAAGCGCCCCAGCCACATGTTGTCCATGACGTTGCGCTTGAGCGCCTGGTTCAGTTCCTGATGCACCATCGCCACACCGTTCTCGAGCGCCTCCTTGGAGTTTCTAAACTCCACCTTTCTCCCCTCAAGGAAAATGTCGCCGCTGTCCTTGGAATAGACGCCAAAGAGACATTTCATCAGCGTGGACTTACCCGCCCCGTTCTCTCCCATCAGAGCGTGGACCGTCCCCGCTTTCACGGTCAGGGAAACGTTGTCAAGCGCCTTCACGCCAGGAAATTCCTTGCAGATCCCCTCCATTCTCAGAAGGACATTCTGATCCCCGCCTTTTGCGGAAGCATTTGTTTCCTGCATACGCAATCTCACCTCCTGTTTAAGTTTCAGTTAATGCCGCGCGCCGGGCACCCGTCAGCGAACCGATTTATCGGTTTGATGACATTCTTCCTCTGGGTGCCCGTGTGCATAAAAACGCAGCCGCACCGAGGCGCGGCTGCATCATCGATGACTTATATTATCAATCACTTGCCTGTGTATGTCGCATATGGAATATTGACACGCCATGTTCCAACTACGTTTGCAGAATCCACGCCGTCAAATGCTGCCTTGCCATCCATAAAGTTCGCCGTGATGTCCGCGATCGTATTTGCCATACCTTCCGCATCCTGCTTGATCGTTCCGATCATGGAGCCTGCTTCGATCGCATCCTTTGCCGCGTCTGTAGCATCCACGCCAAATACCGGGATCACTGTAGCGCCGTCCTTGTTGTAGCCCGCATTCTGCAGAGCCGTGACCGCACCGATCGCCATCTCGTCATTGTTTGCAATGACAAGCTCTACCATGTTGTTGTTCGCCTCGCTGTACTGGGACATGATCGTCTGCATGTACTCGGTCGCCGCTGCGGAAGACCATGCGCCAGCCTGGTCAACCAGGTACTTGTTGCTGTTCGCGCTGTCGTAGAAGCTGAGTGCCGGCTTGCCTGCCCCTGCCAGGATCGCATCTGCGTCCTCCTGACCGTACTTCGTGCGTGCATCTGCCTCCGCGTTGCCTTCCTGACCCTTGAACATGACGTAAGAGATCGTTCCGTCACCGTTCAGATCCAGTGCGTCGTAGTTCTCCAACAGGTAATTTCCGATCATCTCGCCCTGCATATGACCAGCCATCTCATAGTCCGTGCCGACAAACACACACTTGTCGGAGCTCGTCACAGCCTCCTCGCTCACGGAGCGGTTGAAGAAAATAACCGGGACGCCGTTTGCCTGTGTGATAATGTTCTTCGCCGCATCGTCGGAGCCTGTGTCTACCAGATTGACAACGAGTACGGTCGCGCCCTGTGCGATCGCTGTCGTCACCTGCTCAGACTGCGTTGTCTGGCTGTTATTGCTGTCATAGTCCTGATACTGGATCCCCGCAGCGTCAAGTGCGGAGTCCAACGCCGCGCGAACGCTGGAGATGTATGTATCACCGTATGTGTAGTAAAATACTGCCACACTGCCCTCCTTGGCAGCCGGTGCAGGATCATCTGCTTTCGTGTCCGTGTTCGTTGTCGCCGCTGTCGTGTCCGTGTTCGTGTTCGTTGTCGATGCTGTGTCATCCTTTCCGCCGCAGGCTGTCAGGACTGCCAGCATGCTCACAGAGAGCAGCGTGCATAGGAATTTTTTGTGTAACTTTCTCATAGTTTGTGTCCTCCTTTTCAAGTGACATGTTATTTGGTGAAGTTGTATACATGGATTATATCTTATATTTTCAGAATTGTAAAGGATTACTGAAAGTTTTTTTAAAATTTTCTTAAATTTAAAATCATTGACGAAAAAAAGCCGCAAAATCAACGTTTTTCATTGTGCAGTTCTGTAAAGCGGCTGACATTGGCAGTGAAACTTTTTTCCGCAAAATGTAACCGATCACACTGTCTGTTTGTATAAAAATAAAGGGCGCATATACCTGGCAGTGCCAGGTCTGTCCGATGCGGAGCCGGAGTGAGGAGGTCTTTGATGCAAAATCAAATGAAAAAAAGAATGCTGCTTGGCATTCTTATGGCTGCGGCTGCACTGACCGGGTGCAGCCGCAAGGTGGAACAGATAAATGACAGTCTCCATGTCTACGCGGGCGGGGACGATGTGATCATGGATTATGCGGTCAGCGAATTCCAGAGACGCTATCCCGACATCGAAGTCGTGTATGAGGGGCGCAGGATCATAGAGGATGCGGAGGCGTTCTACGGCTACAACCAACAACTCTCCGCAGAGCTCATGAGCGGATCGGGAGCTGATGTATTCTTCATACAGGACTACTGGGATATCGACAAGCTGATACAGGCGGGGGCGTTTGCCGACTTAAGCGCGATCTATGACAGCTGTGCGGTGTTTCAGGATGCGGATCTTCAAAGCGACATCATGGACGCGGGCGTCTTCGACGGAAAGCGGTATTTCCTGCCGATGGAGTACTGGCTGCCAATGATGGTCACTACGCGCGAAGCGTTGGACGCGACAGGGTTTGATATCGAAAAGTGCACGGATTTTGACAGCTTCATGACAGAGTCCAGCCGTTACATGAACAGCGCGGACTATGACAGGCGGCTGTTCCGGATGGACGTGAGTGCCATGAACTGCATTTTCTGGTCGGGCTATCCGATCGCGGACAGCAGCGAGGTAGTCTGGGATATCGAGGAGACCCGGGATTACTTTGCGTGGTACAGGGAAGTCTATGAGCACGGCACCGGGGAATATATATTCGGCGACCTGTTCGGCGCTGCCGCGGTGCGGGACGGCGAGTGCCTCTTTGAGAGCTCCGGTTTTCTGGATACCGATCTGAACGCGGTGCGGGCGCTCTATACTGTGGGGACTCCGGTGACTGTGCCGATCTACAATATAAACGGCGGCGTCACCGCGCTGATGACGCGCGCCATAGCAGTCCGGGCAAACAGCGCCAATCTCGACAATGCCGCAAAATTTCTGGAGATCGTATTTGAAAAGCAGACCATGGAACAGCCCGGGGCACTGCGCTGGGACATCAGCGTGCGGGAAAGTGTGATGGAACACGCGTACGAATCATACCTGAGAGAAGATCCGTTCAAGGTTGCCTTGAATGGATTCCCGTTCGAGATCCCGCCCCTGAAGCGGGAGGATTACGACGCCTATCTCGCCTGCGCGGACAAGGTGGACAAGGTCGTGTACTGGCCGGAGTGGCGGCAGGAGTTCCAGACCGAGATGCGGCGATATCTGCGCGGCGAGGTCTCCTATGAGGAGGCTGCAGCATCCGCGCGCAGCAAACTGGTGTTTTATTTGTCAGAATGACGGACAGGAGCGTGTTGTATGAGAAGAAAGAGAGCCTGGCAGGGATTTCTGTTCGTCCTGCCGTTTCTGGCGGGATTTGCGCTGTTTTTCCTGATCCCCTTCCTGTGGAGTGTCGTCTACTCCCTGACAGGCGGTATCGGCGGGATCGCGTTTGTCGGTCTGGATCATTACATGTCGCTTCTGCAGAGCAGGGCTTTTCTGCTCGCGGCGCAAAATACACTGAGATTTCTGGCAGTCAGCGTGCCGCTCGTCATGCTTCTGGGGCTTTTTGTGTCGCTGGTGCTGTATCAGAACTTTCGGGGAAGCTCCCTTCTGCGCGCCGTGTTCCTGTTCCCACTGACAGTTCCGATCGCCGCCCTGATCGCAGCGGTGCGGTTCTTCTTTGCGGAAGACGGCGCGCTGAACAAACTGCTCGCGCTTACGGGCGGCGAGCCGCGCAGCTGGCTTGGCTCCGGTGCAGCGTTTGGCGTTCTGGTATTGATATTTTTGTGGAAAAACTGCGGGTATACCATGCTGCTGTTTCTGGCGGGACTGTGCGGGATCCCGGAGGAGCTGACATGTGCCGCCCAGCTCGAGGGCGCCCATGCGGGGCAGGTGTTCTGGTACATCCGCATGCCGCTGCTAAAGCCGACCTTCTTTTTCACGGCAGTCATCTCGATCATGAATGCGTTCAAAATATTCCGGGAGGCGTATCTGATCGGCGGGGAGCACCCGGATCCGAGCATATACATGCTGCAGCATTTTATGAACAACAATTTTCAGAACCTGAACTACCAGCGCCTGTCCGCAGCCGCGTTTTTGATCTTCTTATTTATCACTCTGCTTGTCGGAGGGTTGTTCCTGTTGAAGAATAAGGGAGGCGCCGTGGCATTATGAAGAGACAGGCAAAATACATATCGATGTTACCCAGAATACTAGTTCTTATCCTGGGCGCAGCCGCGCTTTTCCCGGTCGTGTACATGTTCGTAAATGCGTTTAACATCCCTGACACTGCGGGTAAACCATTGTCTGCCGGGTGGGGGCTGTCCGGGTTCTATGAGGTGTTCGTGCGGCGCCCGGATTATCTGATAAAATTCTGGAATTCGCTGCTGCTCGCCGGAGCCATCGCCGCGGGGCAGTGCGCGCTTTCCTCACTCGCCGGGTACGGCTTCTCCAAATTTGAGTTTCCCTTCCGGGAAGCGGTCTATTTTGCTGTCATTGTCCTGATGCTGATGCCCTATCAGGTGACGCTGGTGTCAAACTATCTCATCACGGACGCGCTGCATTTGAACAATACCTGCTGGGCGATCCTGCTGCCGGGGATCTTTTCACCGTTTGGCGTGTTCCTGATGCGGCAGGGGTTCGATGCCACGGCGGATGAGATGAGGGAGGCTGCCATGCTCGAGGGCTGTCCGCAGCTGCAGCTTCTCATACAGGTCGCAGTGCCCGTCTGCAAAGGTCCCCTGGCTGCCCTGATCCTGCTCGGGTTCGCGGATGCCTGGAACATGGTGGAACAGCCGATCGTCTTCTTAAAAGAGACGTTTCGCTATCCGATCTCGGTCTTCCTGGCACAGATGGATGAATCCCGGATGCATGTTTTGTGCACCTGCGGGATTCTGGTACTGCTGCCTGTGCTGCTGCTGTTCCTGTTCAGCGAGGAGGATCTGACAAACGCGGCGCTGCGCAGGTAGCACATAATCTGTCTGTCACATATTTCATTCGGAGGTGGATCATGAGCATGAGAAAAAAAGGAACACTGTACTGTTCCTTCGCCATTTTTATCCTATTGTGTACGTTTACATATGTCTCCTGGCAGACAAACCTCCGGCTGATGCCGCGCGTGGAGACCTTCCCGTACACCCCGCAGGTCTTTCTGGCGGGGGAGCGGCTGAAATGGTATCTGCCGGAGGAATCCCTATTTGTGAACGCGCTGGGACACACGGTGATCTACCGGGTGAAGGAGCGCGCCGGACGTTTTGGCAGGGAGTACTTTGTGCAGGAGGTGCAGCTCGATATATTTTCCGAGAATGGTCAGGGCGAAATCCGGGCGGACGGCCATATCCGCGTGATCGCGCCGGATCTGGAGGCGTGGGATAACGTGGTGTGCCGCAGCGACCGCTTTTTTGCGGACAGGGACGCCGTGATATGGGTGAACCCGGAATCCGACAGATCTGCAGACCACTGATCACACGACCGCATACACTTTCTGATAGCCTGCCTCCGCGAGCAGCCCAGCCGCGATCTGGCTCTTATATCCCTTCCGGCAATACAGGAACAGGACTGCTGAGCGGTCAGCGCAGACACAATACGGATTCCTGAACAGTGCCTGCAGCGGGATATTGATACTGCCCTTCTGATGCCCCCGAGCGTACTCTTCCTCACTGCGGACATCAACCAGCAGGATCCGCCTGTCTGCCCGCAGCATCGACTCCGCTTCCTGCCGCAGGATCGTCGTCCACCCGGCAGACACAGACGGCTTTGGCTTTCTCCGAAACTGTCTGTCTACGACCCGCTGCCGCATCTCCAGCGCTTCCCGATACGTGATCGGCTCATCCACGCCAAAGCTTCCGTCAGACCACGCTGTCATGATGCCCTTCGTGTATACCTGCGCGATATGGTTGACGCAGGTTCTGCAGACATACAGGTCTCTCAGCTGCAGTGCCGCCCCGGTATGTTCCTCGTCCGCTTCCCCCGCGCGGCGCAGCGCGCGATGGATGATCCCAGCCGCGGTACGGCGCCTGATGAGCTCCTCCGGCGCCTGCGGGATATCGGGATCTGCCCTGCCGCTTCCCTCCCCTGCACCGTCGAGGGTCTTTTGAAACAAATCGGCAAACTGCCCCACCGTGAGATATCTGTCCATTTTGATTTCCATCTCATTCTCCATCGCCTGATGACTCTCACATCGGTGTGACGCGGTATGTAACACAGTCATAGGCATCCAGACCGCTGACCGAAAATCTCCCGGTGGTGTTTTCGCTTTGGCTGCCCGACCAGATGTCAGCCACCCGATAAGCGGACGCCCTCACAAAGTGCTCCCTGTCCGCCATTTTGTGTCCGATATATCGCGCGATGTCCTCCACACAGACTGCATACTCCTCCTCGCGGCGCTCGCCGCTCAGGTTGATAAAGCAGAGCGCGACTGCCCCGTCCGCCAGGGGTTTTGCGAGGATATCCACCCTCTCATTGTCCGTGATGTACGATGTGTCCGGGTGTTCCCGGTCGATGGAGCACCAGATCCTTTTTGCCTGTATGCCCAGACTGTCCTGGTTCAGCGCGATCACTGCCCTGTTTGCGATGATCTGCCACAGCGCGTCGCCTTTCCGGATCCTGCGCAGATCCATACCCAGCATGAGGGGCGCGTTCATCATGCACCACATAGTCATATGCGTCCTGCACATCACAGGTGTGATGCCGTCCATGCCGATCACCAGCATGTCCGGATCATTCCACCCCTTGTCCAGCCCTGCGAATTCGTCCATGACCACCGCTTTGTTGTACTGTGAGGTGATGCTCGCCGTATCTTTGGACGCCCATGCCGCCCTGCCTGGATCTCCATCCGAGCCGACCTGAAATGTGATGTCGTTCAGAATACGCCACGAATCGCCGACCTTATATCCCCAGTTCTGCGGCTGTGTCTTCCCCCACTCACAGATAGAAAAGCAGACATCGTGACCGGGCTTTGCCCGGTTCAGCCCCTCGAACAGAGCCGCATAGGAACACAGCACGTTCTCCTGCCTTCTGTGGTTCATCAGTCGTATGATATTTCTGCCCTTCTGCAGGGTGACTGTGATCGGCTGTGACCAGGTAAAGGCTTCGGGATCCGCCGTCTCCGGCAGGAGACTGTCGCAGTACCTTGTCTCGCACGCAGGTTCTCCCACTGCCAGCTGCAGCCATTCTCCCACGCCCTCCTCTTTTCCTGTGGCGTACTCCACCGCGATGCCGTAGCTGCCATCCTCCGGCGCGTCGATGCAGAACACCAGCTCACCGCTGCGCTCTCCCACCGGTGTCACCCCGGTGTTTGTCCCGTCGAACGTGCCAATGTTTGTCGCATACCCGTTTCTGTGCAGGAAGGCACCCTGCCCGGTAAAAGCACCGTGCTCCTCAGCCTGGCAGGTCTGCCTGAATCCATTCCCGCTGACCTCAATGCCCCTGATATTGGGCGCATAGGCATAGCGCGCATTTGTGCCCGCGGAAAATGTGGCGTTGTCCCACAGATAATAACAGTTGTCCACCTTGATAAAATCAATCTGCCAGTCCGCATAACTCTGCGCATCCAGGTCTTCATAGCCGCAGGTACCGACCGCCGCGCCTGCGCAGAGATTGGTGCCGATATCATTGTACATGCCAAACTTGAGCCCTTTGCCGTGGATATGATCAGCCAGCATCCGGAACCCGTCCGGAAATTTCTGTTCCTCGTTGGAGAGCCGCTCCGCCACCCGCTCCGTCCTGTAGCATCCGTCATCCAGCACGAGGTATTCGTACCCCGCCTCGTCAAGCCCGAGTTCCACCATGGCGTCCGCCATCTGCTTCGTGAGCTCCTGCGTGTTGCCGCTGCCAAACGCATTCCAGCTGTTCCATCCCATAGCGGGCAGACGCCCGCACTTTTTTCCGGGCAGAACCTTCCCGTCGGCAAATGCCGGAAATGTATATGCCCTGTCCGTGATCGGATCCGGTGCCTGCCTCGATGTTCTTTTTCCTCTTTCCATATGTTTCCTTCCTTTATCTATCCAGAATAACCTTATCATAACACATTAACAGCCGGATAGGAATTGTTTTCTTTTCGTTTTCCTCCTCCAGAACAAGCACCTTCTCCAGCATATCGATCTGTTCCCGGCGAAGCTGCGGCGTCGACACACCAAAAGCACGCAGATCCGGTAACATGCGCCGCTCATCCCCATCAGCTGATGATAGGTGTACGCTACCCCCATGTATGTCAGCGCCGTAAAAAAAGATGGAATAATCCAGACGGCTATGATAAGATAATGATAAAAAACGATAAGAACTACCGCGCATGCAGTGCATTTGAACTGAATTGCACAAATCGATCGGCAATTATTTTATATGACAGGAGGATGCTGTTTTGTTAGAAAAAACATTTGGCATAAAAAAGTCTAATACAACATACAGAGAACGAACTGGTGCATATGGTATAGGTTTCTCGGCTGATGGCAAAATACCTGTCGCAATGACTCATTTGTATAATGGCGAAAACGGTTATTTTTTGCTTGGCGGCGGTATTGAAAACAATGAAAGTCACATTGACTGCATTATCAGAGAGACTTTGGAGGAGGCTGGTCTTTCTGTAATGCCAAAAGAGCTTGTATGCAAAGGTGACTATTATCATTTTATAGAACCAACAAAAACAGATTTTCATGGTATCGGCTATTTTTATTATATGGAAATCGGAGATATTGTATCAGCACCAACTGAACCGGACCACCATCTGGTATGGTTAACGCTTGAGCAGATTAGAGAAAAATTATTTTTACCTCATCAAATCTGGGCGGTTGAACAAGTGTACAATATTTATGGATCACGTATATAAATAGCTGCGTATAAACAAGAACATTTTGAATATGGAGACGAGAAGGTACACGGCAGCGGCGGTTTGGCGTATTATGATGCTTTAGATGAGTGGTTTCAGCATATTTCTTTTATTGAATAAGAGAATTTTCCAGGAAAGGGGTATGGTATGGAAGGAAAGGCAAAGCTTCCCATAGGGATTGAGAACTTTATGGAAATGCGTACAGGGGGATTCTATTATGTCGATAAAACCGGACTGATCAAGACACTGCTGGAAAATCCGGCATATGTAAACCTGTTCACGCGTCCAAGGCGTTTCGGAAAGACGCTGAACATGAGCATGCTGAAATATTTTTTTGAAGCGGGCAGTGACATCATGCCGTTTAATAACGGCACGATTTTCGATGGGCTTGAGATTTCAGGGGAAAAAGAACTGTGTGAAGAGTACATGGGAAAATTTCCTGTGATCTCAATCACGTTAAAAGGGGCAACAGGCGAAAACTTTGAAGAGGCAAAGACAATGCTCCGGAGCACGGACACCATTGAAAAGGAATTTGCATCCTATCTGCGCAGGACCATCAGCATCCGCGATACCGGAGTCAGAAAAGAGATGAAAGAGAATTTTTACCATGGCATACTATTGGGTCTGTTCGGAAACCTGGATGGATGGAAAATGAAGTCCAATGCCGAGTCGGGTGATGGCTACAGTGACATCAGTGTGGAGATCGAGGATCAGGAGATCGGCATTGTGATCGAATTAAAATATGCCGAGAATGCAGCGTTCGACAGTGCATGCCAGGAAGCATTAAAGCAGATCAATGACCGAAATTATGAGGAGGCACTGATTGATGATGGTATGATAACTATCCGCAAATACGGGATTGCGTGCTATAAAAGGCGCTGTAAGGTGATTTCCGGATAATCAGTACCACCCCGCTACAACGTTATTAGCACTTTAGACCGTCTAAACGTCCTAACGAAAAAATCATTTGAGCAGCAGCATATTCTATACGACATTTTGCGGCTAGTACAGCGTTTTCTTAATCCCCATATACTTAGTGCTTGATATTTTCGTCAGCGCAAGGCGGAGGAAGGAGGCAATGCGGTGGC
>ERZ808054.1043-NODE-1043-length-18617-cov-37.686677_pt1 | contig 18617 bp, 15 predicted proteins | sample MGYA00380201_ERZ808054 | MGnify/ENA primary metagenome ERZ808054 (study PRJEB31490, sample SAMN06133419) | mouse gut metagenome | isolation source: Z5_2 | host: mice | place: China: Chengdu | collected 2015-05 ... | reverse complement strand
GTTATCTGTAAGGAAGTACACAGACCGGACATGGTCATATTGGAAAATGTGGATTGCATTCACAGAACGCCTATGACGATACTTCCTGCCGGGGCGTGGATGGAGATAGACTGTGACGTTCCGAGAATAGAAATACTCGAATCGGGAGTATCATAATACTGGGTAAAAGCATCCGAGGGAAAGAACGGGGTGCGATAGTTAGATGAACCTACAAGAGTGTTATGACATTATCGGTGCTTGAAGATGAAGGCATGCACGTCTTTGAATGGCGGGGCGGTGAATATCGTCCGTTAGCTGGATTTATTGCAGAAAATGAACATTTTATTTCAAATGTTATGCAGTGGGAACACTTTTCTGAATAGGAAGATGATCCATAAAAAAAGAGGGAGGGGACCGCGGCGCGGTCTCCTCCTGTTCCGTCAAGGCGTGGGAAACTATTCCTGCAAATAATGTTCCTCCGCCTCCTGGAGGGCGGACAGCAGCAGGTCCCCCGCCCTCCGGACGATGGGGTCGCCGGGGGCATAGTTCTCCAGGATGGTAATGGCACGGTCGATCTGACCTACAAGATTCGCATATTCTTTTTGATAATCCATAATTACGCAGCTCCTCCATAAGGATATGATAGGTCCGCCGGCCGGCCGGCGGATATGAGGTGGGAGAGGGACGGCTCCCGTCGGCGAACGGAGGCAAACACTGGAGAATTGAGGCGTCGGCTGTCGCTCTCTGTCGCATAGTATACAGATTTGGGGGAATGAAGTTTGCCGGAATTTGTCGAGAGGCAAAATTTTATTTTCTCTCTGTTTTCCGCCAAACACTACTTGCAGGATAGCCCCCCTGGTTGTATAATACAATATATTGTGGTTGCTTCCCAAACCGGCCGTTTTGCCGGGGCGGAGGAGCCCCCGCTTCGCGCCGCCCTTGGCCGTCCGCCATCAGCGGACAGCCGGCGGCCCGCAGGGGCGTCGCGCGGCGCGCCCCGCTCATTTTACGAAGCAGGAGGTCCTGGCGATGGGACAGAGGAAGGAAGGGAAGGCCCTGGGCGGACGGGTCTGGGCGGCGCTGCTGAGCTTCGGGCTCATCGGCCAGATTGCCTGGGTGGTGGAGAACATGTACTTCAACGTGTTCCTCTACAACACCGTCACCGGGGACACGGGGATGATCGCCGCCATGGTGGCGGCCAGCGCCGTGGTGGCGGCGGTGACCACTCTGGTGGTGGGCGCGCTGTCGGACAAGCTGGGGATGCGCAAGCCCATCATCGTCACGGGCTATCTGCTGTGGGGCCTGAGCGTCATGGCCTTCGCCCTGGTGCGGGTGAGCGGGCTGGAGCGCCTGCTGGGTCCCGCCAAGGCCGTTCAGACGGCGGCGGTGCTGGTGATCGTCCTGGACTGCGTGATGACCTTTTTCGGCAGCAGCGCCAACGACGCGGCCTTCAACGCCTGGGTCACCGACGTCACCAATGACAGCAACCGGGGCCGGGTGGAGGCGGTGCTGGCCGTCATGCCTCTGGTGGCCATGCTGGTGGTCTTCGGCGCTCTGGACGGCCTGACCACCCAGGGAAAGTGGGGCGTCTTCTTCCTCATCGTGGGCGGGCTGACCCTGCTGGGGGGCGGCCTGGGACATCTGCTCATCCGGGAGCCGGAAAACCTCCGCCGGGCGGAGGGCAACTATGTGGGGAACATCCTCTACGGCCTGCGCCCGGGAGTCGTCTGGGCCAATCCTTCCCTGTATCTGGCCCTGCTGGCCCTGGCGGTGTACGCCGCCAGCCAGCAGGTGTATATGCCCTACCTGATCATCTACATCCAGCGCTTTCTGGGGGTGGACGGCTACGCCGTCATTCTGGGGGTGGTGCTCACCGCCGCCAGCGCCGTCAGCGTGGCCTTCGGCCGGGTGATCGACCGGCGGGGGAAGCTCCAGGTGGCGGTCCCCGCCTCCATCACCGCCTTCGCGGGGCTCATCGCCATGTTCTTCGTCCGGGGCATGGTCCCCGTTATCCTGGCGGGCACGGTGATGCTGGGGGCCAGCATGGTCCTCTCCGCCTGCCTCCAGGGCGTCATCCGGGACCACACCCCGGCCCATAAGGCGGGGCAGTTCCAGGGCATCCGCATCCTCTTCCAGGTGCTGCTGCCCATGGTGACGGGCCCCTATATCGGCGCGGCGGTGATTCAGCACGGCGGGGAGACCTACGAGGAGCTGGGCGTGGTGAAGGAGGTCCCCACGCCGGAGATCTTCATCGCCGCCGCCCTGGTGCTGATGCTGATCGCCATCCCCCTGGCCCTGCTGCGGCGGAAGGAGCCCTCCAAGGCCCTCCGGTCCCTGCGGCCCATGCTGACCACATGGGGGGAAAATCTGGACCGGGAGCATCCCCTGCCGGAGTACCCCCGTCCCCAGCTGCGCCGGGACAGCTATCTCAACCTCAACGGCCGCTGGCAGTACGCCATCCGGAACGGGAAGGAGAAGGAGCCTGTCTCCTATGACGGCGAGATCGTCGTCCCCTTCTCCCCGGAGAGCTTCCTGTCCGGCGTGATGAAGAAGGTGATGCCGGAGGACAGGCTGTGGTACCGCCGGACCTTCACCCTGCCGGAGGGCTTCCGGAAGGACAAGGTGCTGCTCCACTTCGGCGCGGTGGACCAATCCTGCCAGGTCTACGTCAACGGCCGTCTCGCGGGGAGCCACGAGGGGGGCTACCTGCCCTTCTCCTGCGACGTTACCGCCGCCCTGGCCGCGGGGGAAAACACACTGACCGTGGCCGTCACCGACGCCACCTCCCGGTCCCGCCACGCCTACGGCAAGCAGAGCTTCCACCCCGGCGGCATCTGGTACACCCCCCAGAGCGGCATCTGGCAGACGGTGTGGCTGGAGTCGGTGCCGGAGAACTATGTGGAGAAGCTGACCATTATCCCGGATATGGATCACAAGCGGGTGCGCTTGGTCCTCCAGGCCAAGGACCCGGAGGGGGCCAACGTGGTGGTGCGCAAGGACGGCGTGGTCATCGCTGAGGACTGGTACGACGCCTCCCGGGAATACGAGGAGTTCCCCATCACCGATGAAAACCTCCGCCCCTGGACCCCGGAGGACCCCTTCCTCTACGACGTCACCGTCACCCTGAAGGGCGGGGACAAGGTGGAGAGCTACTTCGGGATGCGGAAGTTCGGCGTGACCACCGTGAACGGCAAAAAGGTCCTGGCCCTCAACGACCGGCCCATCTTCATGTCTGGCGTGCTGGACCAGGGGTATTGGAGCGACGGGCTCTATACCCCGCCCTCCGACGAGGCCATGGTCTACGACATCCGGAAGATGAAGGAATGCGGGTTCAACATGCTCCGCAAGCACATCAAGATCGAGCCCCTGCGGTGGTACTACCACTGCGACCGGCTGGGGATGCTGGTGTGGCAGGATATGGTCAGCGGCGGAAGCCGTCTGGACCCCCTGGTCATCCAGGCTGCCCCCTTCTTGGGCATCCACCTCAACGACGGCCGGTACGGCCGCTTCGGACGGGAGGAGGAGGCCGGAAGGGAGCAGTTCGTCCGGGACCTCCACGACACGGTGGAGCTGCTCCGGAATACCGTCTCCCTGGCGGTCTGGGTGCCCTTCAACGAAGGGTGGGGACAGTTCGACAGCCTGCTGGCCACCCAGACGCTCTGGGAGCTGGACCCCACCCGCCTGGTGGACCACGCCTCCGGCTGGCACGACCAGGGCGGCGGGGACTTCAAGAGCCGCCATGTGTACTTCAAGCCCGTGCGGCTGAAGCACGATAAGGACCGCGTGCTCGCCCTCACCGAGTTCGGAGGGTACAGCCTGCCGGTGCCGGGGCATACCGCCGGGGACAAGCCCTTCGGCTACCGGATGTACCAGTCCGCCGGAGAGTATATGGACGCCCTGGCCCGGCTGTACGAGCAGGAGATTATCCCCTGCCTGGACAAGCAGGCCCTGTCCGCCGCGGTGTATACCCAGGTGAGCGACGTGGAGGACGAGGTCAACGGCATCCTGACCTTCGACCGGAAGTCCTGCAAGGTGGACGTGCCCCGGATGCAGAGGATCAACGGGCGGCTGCGGTTCTGACCGGGACCGTTGGGCAAACGACTGGTCCGTCAGCCGCCTGCGGCGGCTGACTATGTAATGACCCACTGCACCAGCAGCAAAAGCACCACGCCTGGAACGCCCAGGATGCCGGCGGTCAGTCCGTTGAAAAGATTGAACCCCAGGTGCAGGCCGGTGTATTTGGAGGTAAGATTCACGGCCAGCAGGGCCGCCAGGCCCAGCAGGCCGTTGACCGCCGCCGGAAGGAAGCCCTCCCGCGCCGCCGCGGCCCTGGCGCCCAGGGCCGCGGCAGCCAGTCCTCCCAGGACCAGGAAAATGAGCGCCATCATGTCCATCGCACCCTCCCCGGCTGGGGCGCGCCTGCCGCCGTGGCGGCGCACAGCTCGAACTCCTTGATCCGCCGGAGCAGATAGTTCATCCGGGCCTGGAGGGACTGGATCTCATAGATGCAGGCCTCCGTCAGCTCCGGGTCGCTGGCGTAGTCGAAGGCGGTATAGGCGTGGCTGAGGGCGGTCTGGGTCTCCTGCAGGCTTGTCTTCAATTCCAGCAGGGCCGGGGGCTCCGTGCCCCGGCTTCGAATGGGGGAGATACGTTTCATGGAAGATCCCTCCTTGGTTTCCAGTGTATGTCCAGTTTGGACAAATATGCCATTTTTTAAACGCCGCCGTTCCGCCGGGAAAAAGGAGGAGGAATCATGCACGAGCACTATATGCGTCAGGCCCTTCTTCTGGCCCGGGAGGCCGCCGGGGCGGGGGAGGTCCCCGTGGGCTGTGTCATCGTCCACAACGGCGAGATCGTGGGCCGGGGCCGGAACCGCCGGGAGGAGAAGCAGAGTGCCCTCTCCCACGCTGAGACCGAGGCCATCCGGGAGGCCAACGCCGCCCTGAACTCCTGGCGTCTGGAGGAGTGTACGCTGTACGTCACCCTGGAGCCCTGCCCCATGTGCGCCGGGGCGATCATAAACGCCCGGATACCACGAGTATACTACGGGGCCCGGGACAGTGCCATGGGGGCCTGCGGCGGGGTGCTCAATTTATTCATGGAGGACTTCCCCAACACCCCCGCCCTGACGGGCGGGATATTGGAAGAGGAGTGCCGCAAGGTCCTGGCCGATTTTTTCGCCGCCCTGCGCGGGCCGCGATGAAGGGCCCATGGCGCGGCACGGACCCCTCCGCGCCACGGGGAGAAGCCAAAAACCCAAAAAGGAGAAGGAAGAATGTATCAGATCAAACACATTACGGATAAAGAAGGCGTCGCCAAGGCGGAGCCCGCCGGCCGGGCCCACCTGGGCTGCATCGGCGAAGCCAAGATGGAGGACGGCTGCGTCCTCTTCCGCTGCCGCTACGACGGCCACGGCGATCCCTGCAACCGCTATATCCGCACGAGCCTGGTCCAAAACTGGAAAAAGGACCCCGACTCCGGGAGGATCATCGTGGAGACGATGAACAGCATCTACTATATGGACCCGGTGAAGGATTGACCCCTTGTTACCCTTTTGTCACCAATATGATACAAAAAGTTGGCTTGCTTCTGACGGCGGGCGTGGTATACTAGGGAAAGAAAAAAGGCGGTGCGAACCGCCTCCAGGAGGTAACTGTACACATGAAAAAGCTTACCGCGCTGCTGCTGGCCCTGACGCTGCTGTTTACATCCGCCTGCGCCGGCGGCGAGGGGACGCAGGATACGCCGGACGCCCCCGACTCCCCTCCCGTCCAGGAGCAGACGCCCCCGGCGGAGACAGACGCCCCGGACGAGCCCGCTCCCGAGCCTGAAACGGAACCAGAGCCTGAGCCCGAACCGGAACCCCCCGCCCCGGTGGAGAAGGAGCCCTATGAGATCCTGGACCCCACCGTCATGCCCGAGGGCGGCGAGCGGGACGGTGTGAAATACGAGGCCTATAACGGCATCGTGGAGCATCTCTTCTTCCACCCCATCATCGCCTATCCCGAGCTGGCCTTCGATGGAGACAGCGAGGAGAAGGGCCTGGATGACTTCATGGTGACGGCGGACGAGTTCTGGAAGATCATGGACAGCTGCTACGCCAACGGCTATGTGCTGGTGGATATCGGCGACGTGTGGAGCGAGACCACCGGCGACGACGGCCAGCCAAAGATGGTCCGCAACACCCTCTATCTCCCCGAGGGCAAAAAGCCCCTGATCTTCTCCTATGACGATACCAACTACTACCCCTACATGCTGGACAACGGCTTCACCTACAAGCTGATCCTGGGCGAGGACGGGAAGGTGACCTCCTGGGGACTGGACCCTGACGGCAGCGAGGTCACCAGCCGGGAGCTGGACGCCATCCCCGCCCTGGACAAGTTCGTGGAGGATCACCCCGACTTCTCCCCCTTCGGGGCCAAGGCCAGCCTGAGCCTCACCGGCTACCAGGGCATCCTGGGCTACCGCACCCAGACCGACGGCGATGTGGAGTGGACCGATGAGCTGGAGGCCAACCGTCAGGCCGAGCGGGAGGCGGTGAAGCCCATCATCGAGGAATTGAAGCGCACCGGCTGGACCTTCGGCAGCCACACCTGGGGACACATCCGCCTCAGCGGCCAGCGCCTGGGCCTGGACGCCATCCAGAAGGACACCCAGAAGTGGCTTGACGAGGTGGGCAGCCTGGTGGGCGAGACCCCCATCCTGTACTACCCCCACGGCGAGCGCCCCGACGGCGGCGACTGGACCCAGACCGGGCCTATCTTCCAATATTTGCAGAGCCAGGGCTTCCGGGTGTTCTGCTCTGTGGGCATCGAGAGCTTCAGCTTCATCAAGAAGGACATCTGTGCCGTGATCTGCGACCGCCTCCACCCCGACGGCACCACCCTGCGCAACTCCCGGAAGCGGTATCTGCAGTTCTATGACGCCAAGGATATTCTGGATCCCGCCCGCCCGGATTTCGGCGTAGACTGGGATTGATCTCCGTTCGAAAAGCAAAAGGATTCCCCGAGGAAGGCACAGCCTTCCTCGGGGAATCCTTTTATTACGGCTTGCACGTTCCGCAGGGCTTGTACCCCTGTTCGACCAGCTCCTCCCGGGCGCCGCTGTATTCCTCCCGGTTCTCCGCCTTGATGGTGGAGGCTCCGGCGCAATCGGGCAGGTGGAACTTCTTGGAGCTGGTGTTGAGGACGTAGGCGGTCTCCGCCGGCGTTTCCGGACGGTCCCCGCCCTCCAGCCAGCTCTCCCCGGTGGCGTAGTCAATCTCCACCCCGGGCTGGCTGTTGTAGACGTAGACGTTGAAGCTGACGCCCTTTCCCTCGTCCTCCACGCTCAGGGCCTCCATCTGGACGCCGCCGGCCACCAGGGCGTCGCCGTCGTATATGGGCGTCACCCGGTAGAGCACGTGGTTCTCGGTTTCCTTCACGTAGTCCGCCACCATGTTCTCGAAGGGCAGCATCCCCTCCACATTCATGTACCGGGTGCCGGTGATGAGATTCTGCTTGTTGGCGTTCTCCCCCGTCAGCTGGAAGCCGATGAGGTGGCACCGGTTGTAGAGATACTTTCCGTCCACGCAGTCATACTTCACCGTCTGCCATCCGGAGGGCTTCACCTGGCCGATGGACTCCCGTTCCTCGGTAGGCATCAGGTCCACACCCACGCAGGCGGAGGCAACGCCGCAGCGCCCCAGCGCGTCCAGGGGGCTGTAGACCTCATAGGAGGAGGTGGTCATCTCCCCCGGCAGGAAGGAGGGCTCGTTGCCGTTGACAGCCACATAAGGCTCCCCGGAGAAGGGCGGGATATCGTCCAGATAGATGGCGGTAACGCTCTGGACATGTTGGCTCTGGATGTCCCCGGCAGTGTGCAGATACCACAGCCCTGCCAGGAGGATCAGCAGGAGTGCCAGGGACAGCCAGACTCTATTCTGTTTCTTCACCTTCACCGGCGGTACACCTCCTTTGTGATCTTCTCATGGCTGGATCCGGAAAACTCCTCCCGCCGCTCCAGGGTCCACCCCGTCAGGGGCAGGGGGAACCGGCGGTCGGCGGGATAGGTCCGGTTCCAGTGGTAGAGGACGACCTCCTCCGCCTCCTCCAGCCAGGGGGCGGGGTCCAGGTCCTCAAAAAAGCACAGCTCCCCCGGACCCGCCCGGCGGGGAAAGTCCTCTGCCGGGCGGATATGCTCCGGCGAATCGGAAAACTGCTCCAGGGAGTAGGGGCTCATCCACAGGAGGCCCCCGGCGGCCTCCGACAGGAGGTCCTGCCGGAGGCGCCGGTCCTGGCTCTGCCGGCGGCGGTTGAAGAGCATCCCGCCCCGGTCGTCGATACATACCGCGATCCTCACGGCAGCTGCAGCAGTCCGGCGCACAGGCGCTGGAGGATCATCGCCACCTGGGCCCGTCCGGCCGCGCCGCCGGGCTGGAGCGCGCCGTCCAATCCGGCGATCAGCCCGCTGCCCACCGCCCAGCTCATGGCGTCGGAGGCATACAGGGAGACGGAGGAGGCGTCCGGGAAGCGGCCCAGGTCGCCCGTGACGGAGACGTCCAGGCCCTTGTACCGGGCGTAGCGGTAGAGGATGGCCGCCAGCTGCTCCCGGGTGATGGGGGCCTCCGGGCGGAAGGTGGCGTCCTCATAGCCCTCCACGATACCCGCCGAGGAGGCCCAGGCTACCGGGACGGCGTAGTACTGTCCCTCCGATACGTCGGTAAAGGCGGCGGGCAGGGCGGCGGGACTGCCCTCCAGCCGGTGGAGGATGGTGACGATCATGGCCCGGTCCGTGGTGGCGTAGGGGGCGAAGGTGCTCTCCGACAGGCCCCGCATCATGCCCTTGGCGTAAACGTAGCCCACCGCCTCATAGAACCAGTCCGCCGCGCTCACGTCGGTAAAGGGAAGATAGACCGGCGCCGATGGGTCCTGGGGCTCCGCGTCCGGCTGGGAGGGCGGCTGTACCGGCTCCTCCGTCCCGATTCCGGGTCTGGAGGGCTCCTCGTCCTCCCAGGGGAAGGCCTCCACGTCCGCCGTCCCGGTCATGCCTCCGGTCAGGGGCTTCAGATCCTCCCCCAGCAGGATGATCCGCGCGGTCTCCGGGAAGGCATCCGCGCCGTACCCGCCCAGGTCCAGCTCGCCCAGCTCCAGGACGTTCCCCCCGTTCAGGGCGTCCCGGTCCGTCAGATAGACGGTCACATGGGTCCGCCCCCGGGAGACCCGCAGGCCGCACGCCGGCGCGTAGGCCGTCCGGCTGTCGGGGGTGAAGACGCAGTCCGGATATTCCCCCTCCAGCGTCAGCTCCAGCTGGACGCCGTACACATCGCTTCCGTCCAGGTCCTCCAGGGTGAGGAACGCGGTCTCATTGTCCCGCAGAAATTCGCATATCAGGGCGGGCTCCGCCGCCGCAAGGGCCGTGGGCGCGGCCCCCAGGGCCAGCGCCAGGACCATCCAAAGGACGAGGGTCCGTTTACGCATCATTTGCTGCCTCCTTCCAATACCACCAGGGGCAGCTCGCTGCCGCCGGGGCTGTTGATCCACATGGTCTGCGCGGTGCGGCGGGTACCCTCGGCGCTGTCCGGCGTGTCGGTGCGCCACAGCTCCGCGCGGATGCGGCTGGGCAGCACGTTCTCGCTGCCGCAGGAGGTCTCGCCCGCCTGGAGCTCCTTTTCCGCCTGCACGTCCGGCACGAAGATGAAGATGCCGTTGCTGATGTTGGTATAGATGCCGTCCGCCTGCTCGTCGGCGAAGAGGAGGGCGTAGCCGTTGAGGTAGCGGGTGACGGTGCTCCCTGTTCCGTTCTCGCCGTTGGCCGCGGCCATATCCGGCGGGGCGAACTCACCCTCGATACGGACGGTGTTATACACCGGATCGCCGGAGAAGGTCCCGACGATGACCAGGGAGCCCTTCCGGATCACATCGTTCGCGCCGTCGCCGTACCGGTAATCCTCGGACATTTTTCCCACGGTGGGACCGGAGCGGAAGGCGATGTCATCGCCCACATAGCTGATCAGGCGCACGTCATTATCATCCACCCCCGCGGGGATGCCGGAGATGGTCACGCTTTTGGCTTGATAGGTGCCGATCCGGGCATCGTTCTCCGGCGCGTTCGCCAGATGGAAGTAGCTGATGAACCGGTCACTCTCCAGAGGCCGGCTGCTATTGGCGAAGCTGCCGTCCCGCACGAGGGTCTTGGCTCCGTTCGCCTCGGTAACGAAGACCTGGAAGCTGCCTCCGCCCATCACAGACGCGGGCAGGCGCAGTCCGGAGACGGCGGTGGGCTTGTGGAGATCGATCTGCACGTTTCCATTGGCATCCCGGCGGATGGTGTACTCCGAGGGATCGACCAGCAGATCGTAGGAGACACGGAATTCCTGGGTTACGGCGGAGCCGATCTGGTTGCCCAGGGTGTCGTAGGCGGTAACGGTGTAGGCATAGGTCAGGTTGTTGCCGGAGCCGATGGTATCGGTGAAGGTGGTGTCCGTGGTAAAGGCGATGGTCTCGTCGCCGCGCCGGATCTCATAGCCTTGGACCTTGCCGGAGGTCAGATCGGCGGAGAAGGTCAGCTTAAACTCGCTGTCCCCCACTTTGCTTGCCTGCGCGCTGACGGTGCCCGCACCGGCGGCGACTCCCGTCAGCCGGTCCCTGCGGCTCTGGTCGTTGAGGTACCAGATGGCCCGGGTCTCGTCGGGATAGCTGCTCAGCTTGGCCCGGGTCTCCGGGCTGAGGGTCATGCCCCAGCGGGTGAAGAAATCGGTCAGGTTCCTGTTGGCGATGGCGGAGGCGGTCAGGGCCACCTTGTCGTCATAGGCAGAAGCGCCGTTAAAATACTGCCCGCTCTTCCACGCGGCGAAGAACCGGTTGAAGAAGTCCAGCGGATTGTCTCCGCCGTCATAGGCCAGATGAAGCTGCCAGTACATGCCCAGCTGGACGAACACGTCTCCGGAAGCGCCCGCGCGGCCCTGGGCGGTCTTGTTGAAGATGGCGGCATACTTGTTGCTGGCCTCCAGACGGGAGGTGAAGGTATTCTGCTTCCCATCGCTGGTCTGGATGGCCAGGGCATAGATGTTGTTGGTGATCTCCGCCTTGCCCAGCTTGTCCATGTTGTGCCCGATCTCGTGGGCGATGCCCCAGCCGAAGAGGCTGTTGGCCGCTGCCCCGTCGGGCAGCTGGCTCAGGGGCGCGCCGCCCACCATGCCGGAGCAGGAGCCGTAGCCGATGCCGATGTGGTTCCCGGCGGCGTACATAAACGCGCCGGTGAACATCTGCATACACCGGATATTCTGCCGGGACTCCATGGGGCCGGAAATGCCCTGGACGGTCTGGCAGATGGACAGCACGTCCTCCCAGGCCAGCAGGGAATTCTCCAGCTGGGCGGCCCGGTCGGAGACCCGGCTCAGCCCGGCCTGGACCGCTCCGGCGGGCAGGCTCAGAAGCACCGACGGCGTGGAGATCTCCGTCACGTTGCGCCAATCCGTCTGGGAAGCGCCCACCTTGTTGACTGCCAGGTAGTTGTCCAGCTCCGCCAGATAGGCGCTGATGGTCTGGGAGCGCTCTGCGTCGGTCATGGCATTCCAGCCGCCCAGCTCCAGCACCGGAATATCCGTGGCACGGCGGATGTGGAGCCGGATGCCCTCAGGGCCGGTGCCGCTGTAGGTGAGATACAGACTGCCGCCGCGGGGGGTGTTCTGACTGCCGATCTGGGGAATGGTGAGGATGTTCCGGCCGTTGACCAGCTCGCCTGCCTTTGCCTGCCACGCGGAGGCCTCGGCGTTGAACTGGGTGGCGTAGACCGTCACCGTTTTCCCGGCGGGGATGCCTGTGGCATAGACGGCGATCTCCCGTCCGGCGGCGGCGGCTACGCCCAGGGGCTGCAGCTCGCTGCCGCCCTGCCCGTACCGCTTGCTGTCCTCTCCGCTGCTGCGGGAATCGATGCCGTCCACGATCACGCCCGAGCTGCGTCCGCCGTCCAGAAGCTCCTGGGCCAGGACCAGCTCGTCGGCCATGGTGTCCAGATCCATGTAGTAGTTCCGCTCGTCGCTCTCCAGCCGGCGGCGCAGCTCGTTGATCCGCTCCCGGGTAACGCCGGAGGCCAGAACGGTGTGCAGCTCGTCGGCAAACAGCTCCCCGATCTCATCGGGCAGGCGGTGGTTCTCGTCGTACTTCAGGAACATCAGCTCCGAGAGGCTGAGCTTGGCGTATCCCACCTGCTCAACGGCCACGCTGACCTGAGCGACCTGCTTCTGGGGGGTGAAGGGCAGGACGCCGAATTTGGTCACGGCGGGGTTCCCCCGGACGTTGGGCCAGGAGTCCACGTCCGCCTGGCTCATGTTGTTGTGGTCCGTGCCCGGCGTCACCAGATGGCCGGGGCCGCTGAGGTCCTCCCCCGCGTACCAGACCTGGACGCTGTAGGTGCGCAGGCTGGAGGCATAAGCGCCGTCCAGCCGGGGCACCCAGATGACGGCCTGGATGTCCTGGGGCTGGCGGAAGGTGACGATCACGTGCTCGTTGCGCCACCAGTTCTGGACCGTCCAGTGGGTGCGGTAGTCTCCGTCCGCCATATAGTTGGGCGTGAATCCGCCGGGGTAGGCCGCTCCGTCTATGTTGCCCGGGTCCGCCAGCCGGATGGAGGCGATATCCTGCCAGTCCAGCACGCCCAGCGCGGGGATCCCGGCGGGCCGCTCGTAGACCACGGCCTTGGGCGTCCCGGCGGCGATCCGGGAGGGGCCGCTGCGGCCCATGTCGTTCCCGGCCACGATGTAAAGATAGTAGGTCACGCCGTTGGTCAGGCCCGTGAGGGTGGTCCCCGTGGCGGTCAGGGTCTCGCCCAGGGGGATGTAGGAATCCGTGGAGGCGTTCTCCCGGTCGGTATAATACAGCTCATACCAGGTCGCGCCCTTGGCGGCCTTCCAGCCCACCTCCAGGGCTCCGTCCAGAGAGGTGACGCTGACCATATCCGGCGCTTTCGGCGCGGAGGCCGGCTGGGGAATGGCGGTAACGGGCTGGGAGGGCTTGCCGCTCCAGGAGCCGTTGACCGCCGTGACGGTGAATTGGTATTCTTTCAGGTTGTCCAGCCCGGTGATCTCCGCCCGGTTGACCTCCACGTAGAGGGACCCGGTCTGCCGGGCATCGGACAGGCACTCCCAGTCCACCCGGTAGCCGGTGATGTTGGGCAGACGGTTCCAGGTGAGGTCAACCTTCCCGTCCCCGGCCTCGGCGGTCAGGCCCTTGACCCGGGCTTCGGCGGCCTCGGGGTCCAGGGGCACCATCTCCTTGAGGAACTGGATGGATTCCACGGCGGCAAAGCCGTCCTCGGTCTTGGTGACGGTGATGGTGATCTTCTTCACCGCCACCCGGCGGCCCAGGTCGATGGTGATGACGGCGTCCTCCGCCTGGGGCAGGCTGAGGGTCTGCGCCCCGCCGGAACGGGCGGAGTCGAAGGCGTGGAAGGTGCTCTCCCCGTGCTCGTCCACGATCTCCACAACGCCGGCCAGGATGGGGGCGTCGCCGGTGCTTTCGATCTGCAGCTGTTCCATCTCCACGGGCTCGCGGAAGGGGATGGGGAGGACGATCTCCCCGTTCTCATGGGCCTGGAAGACCACGGGCGAACCCCCGGCCTGGAACAGGTCCGCCGGATCGCCGGAGAGCAGGATCACGCCCTCACGCTCCATCTCCGCGCTCAGGCCGGACATGTCCACCGGCGGGGCCAGCAGGGCGGTCTCCAGCACCTGGGCCTGGCCCTCCGCGCCGGTCTGCCGGTTGACGCAGGCCAGGTCGATGATGTCGATCTCCCCGTCCCCGTTGAGGTCGAAGCGCTCCAACTCCTGGCTGCCGGCGGAGCCCAGGGCGTCCGCCAGCAGCTCCCGGTCCCGGGCGTCTACCACGCCGTTCCCGTCAAAGTCGCCCAGCGCGAAGGAGGCGTCGCCGGTGCCCACCACCAGATGGCGGGCGCACTGGTCCATGACCACCGTCCGCTCGCAGGTGACGTATCCCCGCCCGGAGAGGCGCAGGGTATAGGTGCCCTGGGGCAGGCCGTCCACCCGGAGGTCCAGGAAGCCGGGCGTTTCCCCATAGAGGGGCTCCCCGGCGGCGTCCCGGTGGGAGACGGCGGCGGCATAGCCGGAGAAGGAGACGTTCCCGGCGTCCGCCAGATCGGCCGCGCCCAGGTAGTTTTCCCCCTGCCAAAGCTCCGCCCGGACCTCCCGGCGGCGGAGCTCCGCCAGCGGCTGGTCAAAGTCCAGGCGCACGGTGGCGGAGACGCTGCCGGTGACGGCAGCCCCCGCCCCCTGAGCCACAGGAGCCATCGGGGCCAGCAGGGAAAGGAACATGACCGCGGCCAGCAGGGCCGGGCGCAGCCGGAAGGATCTTTTGCGTTTTTCCATCGTTGATTTCCTCGCTTTCTGAATCATTGCTGTTGTTTGCCGGATAGGATATTGCGCTGCGTGTTATACCGCCTGCGGCGGTCTGACGGCGTTTCAGGAGCGGCAATCGGTCATAATGCGGATGATCTCCCGGTCCGTCTCCCGCATACCGAAGCGGCCCAGGCGGCCGATGTTGGCGATGGTCTCCTCCACGCCCTTGGTGACGATGCCCTCGCCGCCCCGGAACTGCTGCCCGCTGCGGAACATGTGGTACCCCAGGACGCCCGCGTCCACGGCGGCGGCGATCTTGGCGGCGCAGGAGGGCTTGGCCCCGTCGCAGATCATGCCGGAGATGGTAGCCAGCGCGTTGACCAGGGTATGCCCCACCTCCCGGCGGCCCCCGCCGTGGAGATAGGCCACCGCCGCTCCGGCGGCGCACCCGGCGCTGACCGCGCCGCAGTAGGCGCTCAGCCGCCCGATGCCGGTCTTCATGTGGATGGTCAGCAGATCGCTGAGGACCACCGCCCGGAGGAGCTTTTCATGGCTCACGCCCAGCTCCTGGGCGTACACCGCCACGGGCACCGAGGCGGTGATCCCCTGGTTGCCGCTGCCGGAGACGATGATGACCGGCATCTCGCACCCGCTCATCCGGGCGTCGGACCCGGCGGCGGCCATGTACCGGGCTCGGACCTTCACGTCCTCGCCGTAGTACTCCCGGAGGACCTTGCCGATGTTGGCCCCCCAGTCCCGGGCCATGCCTTCCCGGGCGATGGCGCAGTTGTACTCCAGCTGCCGCTCCACCGGCGCGGCCACGTCCTCCAGCGCCACGGTATCCGCAAAATCCACGATGGCGTCCACCGACAGGCAGCTCCGGTCCGTCAGGCCGCTGGCGGCCTCCCCGGCGGGCGTCACCGTGCCGCATTTCAGCAGGGGCTCCCCGTTTTTCTCGATGAGCACGATGTTGGTGTGGTAGTCCGCGATGCGCAGCCGCACGCTGTCCCCTCCCGCCCAGAGGGTGAGGATCACGTCGAAGACCACCTCCCCCGGCGCGGGCCGGACCTGGATCTCGCGGCGCTCCAGGTAGTCCTTGATCTCCGCCTTCTGCTTCTGGGTGACGGAGGAGATGACCTCCAGGATCTTCCCCGGGTCCCCGGCCACCGCGCCGGCCGCGGCGGCGGCGGCAATGCCCTTGAGCCCGCCGGTGTTTGGGACCACCACGCTCTTGACGTTTTTGATGATATTCCCGCTGGCTTCCACCAGCATCCGCTCCGGCAGGCAGCCCAGGACCTCCCGGGCCTTGGCGGCGCCGTAGGCGATGGCGATGGGCTCCGTACAGCCCATGGCCGGGACCAGCTCCTCCCGGAGGATCTGAACAAAATGGCGGTAGCGGGAGTCGGTTTTTTCCATAACATCTCTCCTTCTCAGGAATTTATCGCTGCGATCATTGCGGCGGCAAATGCTGCCCCAACTTTTTCAGACGGTCCAATATCCAAAACGCGGCCGGCCTGAAAACCAGATAAAAACCGTATCCCAGTATCCCGCCGGTCATATTGGTGATGACGTCCGTGATATCCGAGGAGCGGGTGCCGTTGATAAGCGGCTGCAGCAGCTCTATACCCAGGGTCATCAAAAAACAGAAAAATACCGTCCTGCCGAATTTGGCCTTCCTGTTCCCGGCCAGCGGAAACAGGAAGCCGAAGGGCATGGTCATGATAACGTTCAGCAGCACCTGCCTTAAAAAATCCCCCCGCCCCGCCAGGACGTCAACGAACGGGATCAGGTTCATGGGCGAATAGGGATGGTTGAACAGGAAGGGCAGCGATACGATCACCGGCATCAGGGTAACATAGAGCACCAGGGAGAGGTAGACATACAGGAGCGTGTTGACAAGCAGTACGTCCAGGCCCTCGCGGCGCCACCTGCGGTAAAAAAACCGGGCGTATAACAGCGCCAAGGCCGCAAAATCAATGAAGTACTTCATAGCATTTCTCAAACGCCGGACCTTCAGCCCTTTTCCTCCGTAAAAAGACCCTCCCGGGTGATATTCTTCAGCCAGGTCCCCTTCCGGTAGTGGCCAAGGACCCAGGGCCACTTGACAAATTCATCGGTACACAGCAGGAAATACACCCACATGACCGGCAGCTTCAGCGCGAAGGCGGCAATGAATCCCAGGGGCACCGCGTAGCACCACATATCGATGGTATCGCAGACAAACCCGAACCGGCTGTCTCCCCCGGCCCGGAACACGCCGGCGATCAGGGTGGTATTCACCGCCGCGCCCATGACGTAGTAGGTGTTGATGAGGAGCATATTCCGCAGGTAATACATGGCCTGCTCCGACAGGGACTCCCTTGCGTAGGCCATGACCAGCGGCATGGCCGCCAGCACGATCAGCCCGCCGATGGCTCCGGTGATGACCGTCAGCTTCATCAGCTTTTTGGCGCCCTCCCGGGCCTCCTCCAGCTTGTTCTCCCCGATGATGTTCCCCAGAAGGATGCCACCGGCGCTGGCCATGCCGAAGCAGAGGATGGTGCCGAAGTTGCGCACCACCACCACGAAGGAATTGGCCGCCACCGCGTCGGTGCCCAGGTGGCCGATGATCACCGAGTACATGGAGAAGGCCACGCTCCAGCTGATGTCGTTCCCCAGCGCGGGAAGGGACAGACGGACGAAGTCGGAGAACAGCAGCTTGTTGCGCGCGAAGATGTACCGAAGGTTCAGATGCACGTCCTTGCTGAGGACGGACACCACGATGCAGGCCGCCAGCTCGACGAGCCGGGACAGGCTGGTGGCCAGGGCCACGCCCATGGCGCCCAGCTTGGGCGCGCCGAAGAGCCCGAAGATCCACACCGCGTTGAGGATGATGTTCAGGGAAAAGGCCAGCACGTTCATTACGGTGCTGATGACCACCCGGTTGATGCTCCGCAGTACCGCCAGATAGACCTCAACCACGCCCCAGCAGAGGTAGGCCACGCTCATGCAGCGGAGGTAGGACGCGCCGATGGAAATGAGCTCCGCGTCGTCGGTGAACAGCAGCATCATGGTCTCCGGCATCAGCAGCGCCGCCGCCGCGAAGGCCGCTGCGATGGGGATGGAGAAGCGCATGGCGATGCCCTCCACCACCTGGATGGCCCGCATGTCCCCCTTGCCGTAGTACTGGGCGCAGAGGATGGTGACGCCGGTGCCCAGGCCGTAGAAGACCATGAACAGCACGCTGGCGTACTGGGCGGCCAGGGAGACCGCCGAGATGGAGGACTGTCCCACATAGTTGAGCATCACCACGTCGGCGGAGCTGACGGCGGCGCTCAACAGGTTCTGGATGATGATCGGCAGGACCAGCTTGAAGATCTGGCTGTAAAAATCGTCCCTGCCCAGACGTCTCGTTTTTTCCATGCTTCCCTCTTCCGTCTTTTTGTGATATGATGAGCTAGAGCTGGGACATCACTTCCCCGATGGGTCCCGTAATGGTGAGGTCCGCCCCGGTGCCCAGGGCGGTCTTGTTGATGACCACCAGCTTGTCCCCCCGGTAGTAGCGCACCAGCCCCGCCGCCGGGTACACCGTCAGGGACGTGCCCCCGATGATGAGCACGTCCGCCTGACGGATGGCGGAGACGGACTTTGCCAGCACGTCCTCGCTGAGGCCCTCCTCGTAAAGGACCACGTCCGGCTTGATGATGCCGCCGCACCGGCACCGGGGGACGCCGGTGCTGCCGGTAACGCTCTCCACTCCGTAGAACGTACCGCACCGGGCGCAGTAGTTCCGCAGGACGCTGCCATGGAGTTCCAGGACGTTTCTGCTCCCCGCCTTCTGGTGGAGGCCGTCGATATTCTGGGTGATGACCGCTTTCAGCTTTCCCGCCGCTTCCCACTCCGCCAGTTTTCTGTGGGCGGCGTTGGGCTGGGCGTCCAGATAGAGCATCTTGTTGCGGTAGAAGCGGAAAAACTCCTCCGGGTCTGCTTCATAGAAGCTGTGGCTCAGGATGGTCTCCGGGGGGTAGTCGTACTCCTGGTTATAGAGGCCGTCCGTGCTCCGGAAATCGGGGATGCCGCTCTCTGTGCTGACTCCGGCTCCGCCGAAGAAGACGATGTTTTCGCTTTGGTCGATCCAGTCCTTCAGTTTTTTGACGGCTTCCATCATAGGGGTTCCCTCCTTCATATGCGTATCACGGCGGGTTTATTTGCGGCCCTGCGGGCCGCCGGTGCTTGTTTCTATTCGATACCCCGGGGGCTCCGCGCCCCCGGACCCTGCGGTTACTTTTGCCCCGCGGCAAAAGTAACCAAAAACGCGCCAGAACCA
>ERZ808054.1040-NODE-1040-length-18679-cov-17.816794_pt1 | contig 18679 bp, 16 predicted proteins | sample MGYA00380201_ERZ808054 | MGnify/ENA primary metagenome ERZ808054 (study PRJEB31490, sample SAMN06133419) | mouse gut metagenome | isolation source: Z5_2 | host: mice | place: China: Chengdu | collected 2015-05 ... | reverse complement strand
ATATTTGAGCCGTTTTACCGTCCTGACTTTGCAAGAGACCGCGACAAGGGCGGGAATGGGCTTGGACTGTATATTGTAGATACATTATTAAAGACAATGAACATTTTTTACTCATTCTGCCCGATGGAAGAACCACAGGGGATGAGATTTACAATTCATTTATAACAATTCATTGAAAACCATGAATGGAAAAAGCTCTCCGGCAGACCGGGGAGTTTTTTAATTTCTTTTCAATTTCACATACGTTTCATACTGGTTCCATATTGGGAGTGTAAGATACCAACGTCAGAAGGAATAACACCAGAAAACGGAGGTATCAAAATGAGGATTATCAAACGGGCGTATCTCTACGTCACACGGAAAAGGGGGAAAAGTATCTTGCTCTTTTTCATTCTTCTTATCATGTCAACTTTTGTATTGACCGGGCTTTCTACCCAAAAAGCATCGCAGGAGGCACAAAAGAATCTGCGGGAGGCTTTAGGCGGTGAATTCTATGTTTCAGTTGAACTATCGGAAAGCAATCCTTATTTCAGGAGGGTTGATGATGGGGAAGGCGCTCTTGACCTTTACACGGAGCTTCCCGTCACACGGGATATGATTAATGCCATTATGGAAATAGGCGGCATTGAAAAATATGATGCATCAGCCCAGACGCTTGTTTCTACAAACCTTACAATCTTTCCCGGTAATGTTCCTTTGAAAGGGGAGCTTAATAACAAGATATATGCCCGGACTGTCGCCGGAACTGAAAATAACAGCTTTTTTCAGTCGGGAATAATGGAACTGACTGAAGGAAAACACATTACGGGAAATGAAAGTAATGCAGCGGTTATCAGCAGGGATATGGCAGACCAGAACAGCCTGCAGATAGGTGATAGCATTTCCTTACAGGCCGATGAGGAGGCAAAAGTTAAGATTATTGGTATTTATGAAATCCGAAAGCCAGATCCAGCATATGCGAGTATTGTCACTTATGAAAAACTGGAAAACCAGATTTTTATTGACACAAGCGCCTTACAGGATTTATTTGGGGATATGCCGGTGGGATTTTACGAGGTGGCATTTTCCGTATATGATCCTGCACAGCTTGACAGCATTATGTCAGAAGTGAAAGGTTTATTTGCTATTGACTGGCGGGCTTTTGAAGTGGCGGCAGATAACCAGACTTATCTGGATGCTGCCGCACCATTGCAGAAACTACAGGCTTTGGTGTCATCCATAATATGGGTGATTGTATTGGTAAGTACAGTCATTCTCTCGTTAATTCTTGCCATGTGGGGAAGGAGCCGTATCCACGAAACAGGCGTGTTCCTATCCCTTGGCATTGGAAAGATGAGGATTATCGGGCAGTATCTTGCTGAGGTTTTGATGATTGCGGTAATCGCCTTTGGATGCTCTTATTTTACAAGCAACGCGGTGGCAGGGCAGCTTGCAAACGGATTGCTGCAGCAGAATATTCCGGCAAGTGAGGAACAGGCAGCGGGAGTGACCATAACCAAAAAAGACGGATTCAGTGAGGATGTGGTGGTCAGCATAAAAGATGATTCTGCTTTGTCGGATATACCTTCTGGTCAGGATACTGCCCCGGAAGTGGAAGTTGCAGCAGACGGGGCAGAGGCAGACAGGGAGCAGATCAGAGTTATGATTGATTCTTACAATATGTTGCAGCTCTACCTTATAGGCATTATCGTTATCATTCTTTCAGTGGGGATTTCCTCATTGTCGGTAATGCACCTGAAACCCCGTGAAATCTTGTCAAAAATGAGCTGAGGAAAAGGAGAGATATAAAATGGTCGTTTTAGAAATGAAAGGGATATGCTATGCCTATGAGAAAGGCAGACCGATATTATCGAATGTAAATACTGAATTTGAAGCAGGGAAAATGTATGCCATTCTTGGACCGTCCGGTTCCGGCAAGACAACGATGTTGTCATTAATCGGCGGGCTGGATACTCCGCAAAAAGGTGAAATCCTTTTTTGTGGTGAAAATATTTCACAGTGTGGGCTTGCCTGTCACAGGCGTAGCCATGTTTCATTGATATTTCAGAGTTACAACCTCATTGACTATATGACGCCGATGGAAAATGTGACCTTAACTGCGAAAATGGATGCCCTGCCCCTGCTCCTGCGGCTTGGGTTGACAGCCGAGGAAGCAAAACGAAATGTAATGAAACTGTCCGGCGGACAGCAGCAGAGAGTGGCAATCGCCCGCGCCTTGGTCTCAGATACCCCGGTCATTTTAGCGGATGAACCGACAGGGAACCTTGACGAGGATACGGCGGGCGAAATCACGTGTATATTGAAAGAAAGCGCACATGAACTGAATAAATGTGTGATTGTTGTAACCCATTCAAATGAACTGGCATCACAGGCAGATGTTGTCTTGAACTTAAAGCATGGCGGTCTTCATACTGCATAGATTTTTATTGGAATAATACTACAAAAGACAAACCGCCGCACTATGGTCATCATCCGCCATATGCGGCGGTCTGCCATTTCCGCAGGCAGGCCGGGCGGCCTGATAATGGAAATCACTTGGAAAGCGGGGAAAGCAGAGGTAATATGCTTACACGGCAGTTTGCGTTTGTGCCGCCTTGCGCTGTGTATGGATAACGGAATACATTTACCAATCTGCCAGTATTTGATAAAATACTCTATAATCCGATATAATCTATGATGGATTAGCAGGAGAAAATTGGGGGCATAGATAGTGGTATACTAAAAATATGCTCCCAGAGAGAGGAGAAATTGGCATGGATAAAATTTTGATGGTTGAAGATAATACGGAACTTTCAAATGATCTGCGCCGGAACCTGCAGGCAGAAGGGCTTGAGGTGTATGCCGCCGCCAGTCTGGCGCAGGCCCGGAAATATCTGGGCGGGATTGAAAGCCCTGGCAGCGGGGCGGATCTGTGTCTGCTGGATATAAACCTGCCGGATGGTGACGGGTTTGCTTTCTGCCGCTACCTTAGTGAAAATACGGCCATTCCCGTCATACTGCTGACTGTGCGTGACGATGCACAGGATATGGTGCAGGGGCTGTCTATTGGAGCGGATGATTATGTGACGAAGCCTTTCCGCATGGATGTCCTTGTGTCAAGGATACGGGCGGTGCTGCGCAGGGTGAGGAACCGCAGGCAGGAAGATGACATCCTTTACTGCGGGGATATCTGCATCAATAGAAAGGCATCCAAAGTCTATAAAAAGGACTGCCCGGTAGAACTGACGCCGAATGAATACCAGCTCCTCCTTCTGCTTCTGGAGCATAAGAACCAGACAGTCACCCGTGAGCAGATTCTGGGAAAGCTGTGGGACATGGAAGGGGATTATGTCAATGACAATACGCTGACCACGCTGGTAAAACGTCTGCGTCAGAAGGTGGAGGAACATCCGCAGATGCCAAAGTTCCTCCTGACAGTCCGGGGCTTCGGATATAAGGCGGTAGATTATGAGGGGTAAAAGATACGGAAAAAGAATTCTAATGCTCGGCATACTGTTTTCTGTATCCCTGTGTATCCTGGCAGGCAGCGTGGTCCTGGGTCTGATGGGGAACTGCATCAGGGACAGTATCGCGGGCATGGCAGGTGCTGTGGAGTCTACAGCACCAGAGCGGCTTGGTGACGTCATGCACCTTTATAAGGAGGGCGACAGTCTTAAAAATACGGGGGAGGAAGTCCTAGGACAGTATGGCTATGGAAGGAATGTCTATTCTTTTATCCCCGTGCGGCTGTGGTTAGCGGCATATGTTATTCCTTTCTGTGCCGTACTGGCTCTGCTGCTGTCATTCCTGCTGTACTGGCGGCATCAGGCAAAAAAGGATGAAAGAAGGATGGAGGCGCTTTCCGGTTATCTGGACGGGCTCATGGAAGGGCAGTATGACACCTTGATGCAGAAATTGGAAGGTACAGATTCCCCTTTGGAGGACAGCATTTATAAAGCGGTGGTGCTTCTTCGGGAAGGGCGGGAGCAGGCGCAGAGGGCAAAGCAGAACCTTGCGGACAACATGGCGGATATGTCCCACCAGCTAAAGACCCCGGCGGCATCTATAGGGCTTACCCTTTCGCTTCTTAAAAAGAAAGCATGGGATGAAGAAGCAAAAGGGGACATTATGCGGATGGAGGGGCAGATTGGTCACCTCCAGTACATGGTCGGCTCCATGCTCACCCTGTCAAGGCTGGATGCGGGCGTGCTGGAGCTGGAAGAAAAAGAGTTTGACCTAGAGGAAATGCTGGTGGATGCAGTCCAGGCCTTTGTCCGGCAGATGGAAGAAAAGGGGATATGCTTTGGGATACAGGGCGCTGACGGGATTTCGCTTTCCGGGGATTTCGGATGGTGCAGCGAGGCGTTTGGTAATATCATCAAAAACTGCATGGAGCATACGCCAAAGCAGGGGAATATCAGCATCACCTGCCAGGACAATCCTATCTATACGGAAGTTGTCATTCAGGACAGCGGCGGGGGATTTGACGAAGCAGACCTTCCCTATCTGTTTGAGCGGTTCTATCGTGGGGCTGGTTCTTCCAAAGACAGTGTGGGAATCGGGCTTGCCCTGTCAAAATCCATCATTGAGAAGGAAAACGGGACGGTCACGGCAGAAAATGCTAAAACAGGGGGCGCAAGATTCTGTCTTAAATTTTACCATTGTCACCGAATCAGCACATAAGGGTGGTAGTATGTAAGGAAGTTCCAAGTCCTGAGGAGGACTTGTTACATACTTATAGTTAACGACATTAGAAATTTCGTTTTTGGCCTTGCAGGAGCTGCTGTATATGGCTCCTGCAAAAGCCGGAAACAGAAATTTGTTATGACGTTTACTATAAAACAAGAGAGGTGCTGTTTATGGATATTTTGAGGACTGAGGGCCTGACCCGGCAGTATGGGACAGGGCAGACAATGGTGACGGCTTTGGATCATGTAGACCTGCAGGTGGAAAGGGGGCAGTTCGTTGCCATTATCGGGGCATCAGGCTCAGGCAAGTCAACGCTGCTCCATCTTTTAGGCGGTGTTGACCGTCCCACAAGCGGGAAGATATTTGTGGAGGATGTGGACATAGCGACTCTTGGAGAAGAGCGGCTGGCACAGTACCGCAGACGCAAGGTGGGGCTTATCTATCAGTTTTACAACCTTATCCCCACGCTCAGTGTGAAGAAGAACATCTGTCTGCCCATGCTCCTGGATAATAAGGAGCCGGGTAAGGAGCGGTTTGATGACATTGTAAGGACATTAGGGCTGGGCGACAGGCTGGAACACCTGCCGGGGCAGCTTTCCGGGGGACAGCAGCAGAGGGCGGCAATCGGACGCGCCTTGATCTACCAGCCCGCGATCCTGCTGGCGGACGAGCCGACAGGGAACCTTGACCGGAAGAATACGGAGGAGATCATTTCCCTGCTGAAACTGTCCAACCGCCAGTATAAACAGACCATCCTGCTGGTCACCCACGATGAGAATGTGGCGCTGGAGGCAGACCGCATCATTAAGATAGAGGATGGGAAGATCATCTCGGATAAGGCGGTGCGGCCATGAACATCATACGGGAATACAGCTTAGACCAGGTGCGTAAAAACCGCCGCACCTCCATTTCCATTATGGTTGCGGTTCTGATTGCTTCCACGTTCTTATGTGCATTGCTTGTTTTTGCGCAGAGTTTCTGGAACCAGATGGTACAGCAGGAGATTTATATTGGCGGGGATTGGGATGCGGAGCTTATGGATGTCCCGGCAGACAGGCTTGGCATGGTGAGGGATAATGCGGGCGTAAAAGCCATGTTTGTGAAAGGGGACAACCAGACCGCATTCCTGCCGGAAGGGACGGCGCTCCCCCGCCTGCTGATACAGAATTGTGACATCGGCTATTGGGATGCCATGTATGAAAAGAATATGCTCCTGCGGGGGCGCATTCCGCAGGCTCCCGGCGAGGTCGTGGTCAGCAAGGATTTCTTTTTGCAGAACCCGGCATATGGCATTGGTGACACGCTCGCCGTGGAAATAGGCGGCGGGGAAGGAAGCCAGCAGAAGGACGCAGACAGCCTGACCATTGTGGGGGAACTGGATGTGTCCGTTTCCTCCGGCTATGAAGGATACCTTGCCTATGGCTTTATGGAGCCGGATGAGCTTTCGCCGGACAGTGAGGTGGTAGTCTACCTCCAGATGGAGCGGAGGGGGAAAGTATATACGGCAGTCCCACAGATTGCACAGGCGATAGGGCTTCCGAAGGATGAATACGGGAACTACCCGTGCCGCTACCATGCCGCGCTGCTTGCATGGCACGGGGTATATGCGCCGGGGAGTTTTTTCCAGAGTGATGTGCCGAAGCTGTTCTTGGGACTCCTGCTTGCGGCAGGCGCATCGATGGCGGTATTTGCCTATATCATAAGGGGCGCTTTCGGGATTTCGGCGAAACAGAAGATCCATCAGCTTGGCATCCTGAAATCTGTGGGGGCGGGGCCGAAGCAGATAGGAAGGACGGTCATTTATGAGGCGTGTATCCTTTCGGTTATTCCCATCCTGCTTTCAATGGTTCTGGGATACCTGTTTTCCCTCGGCGTCCTGTCTGCCTATTCCGATATGACCAGTGAAGTGTTCGGGAGCAGGATGGAGGTTTATTTTTCCCCGGCAGCGGCGCTCATGGCGGCAGTGCTTTCCTTTGTTACGGTCCTGCTTGCCGCGCACGGGCCGGCGAAACAGATGTCAAAGGTTCTGCCCATAGAGGCAGTGCGCGGGGAGCAGTACAGCATTTCCGTAAAGAAAGCAAAGAGCCATCCCGTATTGGCAAAGCACTTCGGATTCCTTGGGGAGATAGCGGCAAACTCGGTAAATGCGGGCAGAAAACTGTACCATACCTGCATGATGACGCTTTCCCTGTGTATGCTCCTTGCCTTTGGGTTCCTGGCAGCGTTCACGGTTTCCGATATCAGCAATGCGCAGGCGGAAAACAGGAATCATTTTGATGTAAATATCACGTTGAGGACAGGGGAGCGGATAGACGGTGAGCTCCTTGCAGAACTGAAAGCCATGCAAGGGGTACAGGAAATATCTGTTTATGCAAGGTCGAACTGCGCTGTCTGGCTTTCCGGGAGTGACCAGTCGGCTGAATTCCTGCAGACAGGAGGTTTTGATGCCGCAGACGGCTATATCGTGGAGCGGGACGGGCGTTACCGTGTGCCGTGTGTGCTGGTGGGGATGGAGCAGGATGCTTATGAAAGCGTTCTGCGGGAAGCGGGCATGGAGGCTTTACCGGAATCTTCCGCCATCATTGTAAACAGTGTGGCAAAGAACCCCGGTGCAAGGGATTATGAGGTAATGCAGGAAACAGTCCCTTATCTGAATCTTCGGCAGGGGCAGAGGGTGGAGCTGACAGAGAAGTATTCGGATGATGTTCAGGGCAACTATGAATTTACGATGGGTGTTGCGGCCGTGATCCCGTCAATGCCGGAGATTGGGCTTGATCCTTCGTTTTATACACTGCCTGTTATCGTGCCGATGGAAGAGTATTACTCCATCATCGGAAATTTCTGTGACGAGACGGAGGTTTACAATTACAGGAACTATGTAAATTATGCTGTGCCGGATGGAATGGACGAAGAAATCCAGAGCGAAGCAAAAAGGATATGCAGTGCTTATCTGGGCAGCAGTGATTATATGACTTCCAGTAAGACGGAGCGGATGAGGAACCGCGGGAGGATGACAGGGGCGACAATGTTTGTCGTGTGCAGCCTTGCGGCGCTGTTCGGGGTTGTGGGCATTTCCTCGGTGCTTTCGGCAATCCTGAACGGTTTAGGACAGAGGCGGAAGGAATTTGCCATGCTCCGCTCGGCAGGCGTGGATGAAAAAGGAATCCGGCGGCTGCTTGGGATGGAAGGGTTTCTGCTGTCGGTCAGGCCGATACTGACTGGCTTGCCGCTGCTCATCATTGTATGTGCCTCACAGTGCTATATGATGGGCGTGTCCGTCATGGAATTCCTATACGCATTCCCGGTGTGGGCGCTGATGGTGTATATTGTTCTGGTGCTGCTTATGATTAATGGGATTTATATGCTGGTTTCTAAGAAAATCAGGGATGATGTCATTGTAGAGGCAATCAAGGACGATACAGTATAGGAACCATTGCGGTAATAGGAAACAGTCGGGGACTTTTAATGGCAAAGTACGAAAAACGGGAATCTTATATAGCGCTTCAAGTCTTGTCGGGGATGGATGGTTCATTCAGGGAGAAGGTTTTTTCATCCAGTTTTATGAGGGACTGAAAGATTATGGGATAGAGACGTGGGTGAATAATGCGGGTTTTGGAAATTATGACAGCGTGGCAGAGCTGGACTTGGGAAAAATCGGGGCAATGCTGCATCTGAATATAGAGGCGCTGACAATATTGTCCGCCCTGTTTGTCCGCGACTATAAGGATGCAGAGGGGACACAGCTTATCAATGTATCTTCATGCGGAGGCTATACCATTGTACCTACGGCTGTGACATACTGTGCGGCGAAATTTTATGTCAGCACTTTCACGGAGGGCTGGTAGACAGAGAGAGTTTTTGTTTCCGGCTGGCCGACCCGCTGTTTTCTTATGCGGGAAATTCAGCACATAATCAACAGCGTATGTGAAAATGGTGTTTATGAAGAAATACACAAAAGACAAACCGCCGCACTACCACAGTGTTGATCTTTATCATAACAGCCTGGCTGATCAATTACATGACCGGTTTCATTCTGGAAAAGAGAAGTCGGGAATTTGCGATCTATCTGCTTTTCTGATGCAGTCTCCTGTATTCCTGCGGCGTAATATCCGAGATCTTCTTGAAAGTCCTGGAAAAATGGGAAAAGTTATCAAAACCCAGCCGGGAGGCGATCAGCCCAACGGAGAGATTTGTGCTGGTCAGAAGCTGTCTGGCCACGCTCATCTTTTCTTTCAGTACATATTCCTTGAAGGTCCAGCCGGTATACTGCCGGAACAGCTTTGAGAAATAGTCTTCATCCAGATAAACGAGATTGGCGACTTCCGTGCGGGTAATATTACGGTTGACATGAGTGCGGATATATTCCTTGACGGTCTCCATCCGTGCATCCCGTTCCTCTGTCTTTTGGAACTGCCAGACGACCCCTTCCTGATCAGGTGTGAGATCTTCTTCTGTCTGCCTGTAAGGGGCGGCTAACGCAGTCAGGCTGTCCGGAAAGAATTCGGAGACACCCCTGGACGCGAAGATGACTGTAATCGTCTTCATTGTCTCACTGACAAAGTGATAGAATTGTCCGAGGCCTTTTTCCCAGATAGTATCGTTCAACCGGTCTTTGGGAGCGAGCAGCAGGAGGCAGTAAGAATTCTCGTTCCCGGCGGTGACGCATGCCCGTGCATTTTGAGGCTGAAACAATTCTTCCATGACATTGCGGAGCAGAGACCCCTTCATCATCGGCTCCATTGTATCTTTTCTTGGCTGGATCTGCCGTATAAAGACCCGGACGGAATAGAGTATCCTGTTTTCCTGCGGCATTTGCAGCAGGTCGGTAAGTTGGGTAAGCGTGTTGCCGGCTTCCGTATAGCTGCCATGTTCGAGGTGTTCGATCAGTGCGGCAAGGAAGATATCCCGCTGCTGAACCATTTCCTTCTGCATTTTCTGCAGCCATTTTACCTGCCTGGCTTCGGCCACGCTTCCGCAGGCTTTCTTCACCGCGACGGCAATATCTTCGTACCGTGCAGGCTGAAGAATGTAGTCGAAGCCGCCCAATCCGATAGACTTTCTGGCATATTCGAAATCAGCGTGAGAAGTGAGGAAGATGCAGCAGATCTCCATATCCTGTTCCCTGGTCCACTGGACGAGGGAGAGACCGTCCTCTCCGGGCATCTCAATGTCTGTCAGCATGATATCGATCGGAAAGTTTACAAGCATCAGCTTAGCCTCAGCGGCGCTGCAGGCGGTAAAGACTTCATCGATGCCAAGTGTATCCCACGGGACGGCCTTTCTTAAGCTGTTTACGATTGCTTCCTGATCATCCACCAATAAGAGTTTCATGTTCTACGATTTCCTCCCTGTTTCTTTCCGGTGCCGCAGGCAGAAAAAGTTCGCTCACCGCGCCGTCCATATTGTAAAAGCTGTACTCGGCCTGCTCTCCATACAGAATATCGCAGCGCTGTTTGATATTGTTGATCCCTACGCTGTTAGTACCGTAATGATAGCGTCTGTTTAATTCAGGCAGAAGCGCATCCGGATATCCCTGACCAAAGTCTCTGATGATGATATTCAGAAGCTCCCGGCCGTCCTCTGTTTTCAGCCGGTTGATCTGAACGCGTATGGAAAGCAGAGATTCGCCTTGCTCCCGGCGGACATACTTAATGCTGTTTTCAAGAAAAGTCTGGATACATAATACCGGCACAACCCATTCATTCAGGTCCTCTTCCATCAGAAAGCAGCAGTCGATCCTGCGGTTGGCAAGAAGATTCTGCAGCTTCACATAATTTTCGGAGAAAGTAATTTCCTCGTGAAGCCGGGTGGTCTTTCGGTCAATTCTAAGAAAGTATCTCAGATAGTCGGATATTTGTAAAATCATTTCCTGCATCCCGGACATCCCGGCATCGGTCGCCATGGTGTTGAGGGATTTTAAACAATTCAGGAAAAAATGAGGTTTTAGCTGTAACTGCATGAACTGCAGCTGTGCTTCCTGCCGGCTCAGCCTTTCTTCGTAGTATTGAATTTTCCGGCTTCGGATTTCTTCCACCATGTTTTTTAGAGTTCTGTTCATAAGGTTCATTTCGTAAAAAGGCAGATTCATTTCCGGGATCTGGCTGCTACTGTTATTCTGGATATCTTCCATCACATCCATAAGTCTGTACATGGGTCGGACGATCCGGCGGATCAGAGAATGGTACAGGTGTATCACGCCCACTACGGAGAGAATGGTGATAAGGAGTAGGAAAATCTGCAGCAGGGAAATATAATTAAAGAAAGAACGGTTATCCTGACAGAGCAGCCACACCTCCCGCTGTCCCACGTGCGCGCCGTACAGGGTCCGGTTCCATCTGCTTTCCAGAAAGAAATCGGCATCCGGGTCGATTCGGATATCCGCCGCTAATTCCGATATTCTGGCGTTGTTCTCTTCCTGATTGTCCGGGAACCAGATCGCTATTTCCTGTGAATTAGTAAGCTGGTTCTGCAGAAGGGTCCGGTACTTTCCAAGATCACAGACACCGGCAATGGCAATGCTGCCCTGATGATAGATTGTAAGTCCGTAGCAGTCAGTTTCATTAGTATAGAAGAAATACTGTTCTGAGGAAATATGTGTATTCATAGAAGCGGAAAGCAGTTCTTTCATGGTATGTACCGCTTCTGCCGAGATATCTCCGGCTCTGTATAAAACATTGTTATCCCGTCCGCTCATAATAAAGTAAGCGTCAAAGCTGTCATGCGTCACTTGGTAGAGTTCAAAGGTATTGTTCAGATCATACATGTTGTTGTATTCCTCTATGGCGGAAGGAGAGCGGGACAATGCCTGAAAATTGTAGTTGTCTGCGTAAATGCCATAGAGAAAACTATTGGTAGCAGTCAGGTGTTCCTCGATCTTGTCTGTCATGTCCTGCATCTGTCTGATTATCGCATTCTGGCTGTCGCGGTAATTGTTGTGCAGCATCATGAGATTCACGGTCAGTAGGAGCACCAGCAGTGCGACATAGCCTATCAGCGCTATTTTCAGAATAGTGCGGTTCATATATTTCTGTTTCATTTCTTCTACTCCATTGGCTGCTATGTACGAAATTTTTGATTATATTTTGCCGTATTTCCAGATTTACCGGTTATTATTCACGGTTCGGCCGCTCATATTAACTTTATTGTAACAGATTATGGCATGTTTCTGGTTAATTTAGAAGAAAAATATGTGTCGAAGGAGGTAAAGTCACCATAAAAATTATAAAAATAACACAAAAAGTCAAATACCGGAAGGACCCGGAGGCAGAAAAACATAAAACGAACAGAAATGTCTCATAATTTTGGTAGAAGCAGGTAAAACCGTTTTGTATAATCTAACCAAACAAAAATTGAGGAGGTAGAAGAAATATGAGAAAGTGGATGAAAAAGCTGGCGGCCGGACTGCTGGCGGCGACAATGACAGTTTCGCTTGCGGGCTGCGGAGGAGGCGGAGAAGGAGATGTATCTTCCGGCACTTCGGGAGCTGCGGCAGATTCAAGTTCCGGAAGCACGGCGGAGAGCGGTGACATGCCGGTAGTCAATTTCTGTGTGCCGAATGTCTATGATACATCGGAATTACAGATGGTTGAGGACGGGATTAATGCGGTTACTGCAGACAAGTACGGTCTTAAGATTAAGCTGACTTTCGTGGAGTTCGGTAACTGGACACAGCAGTCCAATATGCTTTTGACAGGGGATGAGGCGGATCTGGTCATGATCTACGGTACGCCGCTTTTATCCTTTGTGAAGAACGGACAACTTCTGAATCTGAATGACTATTATGCCAACGCGAGCGAGGAATTCAAAACGGCGGTATCCAAGGTCTTTACGGAGGAGGATCTGAAATGCCTTACGGTCAATGGCAATATTTATGCCATGGTAAACAATAGAAACCATGGAGATACGGTGGTGCTGGAGATCGATGAGGAGATTGCGGAGGAATTTAATATTGTTCCGGGAACTTTCATGTCATTAGATGAGGTAGATGAGTTCCTTGCAAAAGCGCATGAGGCGTATCCGGACAGATATGCGATTGTTCCTCAGGCTAATACCACGATGTCAAACGGCGGCTGGACTTGGGACGGACTCGGAGATATCGATTTTATCGGTGTGATCGGCATATCCGATGATGACACGACTGTAAAGAATCTGTTTGAAACGGAAGAGTTTATCGAATTCACCGAGCACAGCAGGCGCTGGTATGGGAACGGCTATATGATGGCGGATTGTCTCAGCAATACAGAGACCGGTTCTGCAATGATCAGGAATGACAGAGCGGTCTCCTGCTTCAATAACGGTGCATACTATGCGGAAGAGGATTTTCATAAGGACGGTGTGGTCAGAGTACCGTTGACGTCGGCTAAGGCTGATACGACGACGATTTCCGGTATGTGCTGGGGGATCAACTCCAATTCCAAGAATCCTGATGCGGCATGGAAAATGTTGGAGATCCTGTATTATGACAAGGATGTGGCTACGTTGCTGGCCAATGGTGTTGAAGGAGAACATTATGTGTTGAATGAGGACGGCACAGCTTCCTTCCCGGAGGGAGAAGATTACACCAACTGCGGATACGGCGGTATGATGGAGACGTGGCTGTTTCCCAACAGCAGTCTTGGATATCCGAGAGCAGAGGATGGTATAGAATATTTTACCAATCTTGAGGCATACAACGAGAGCGTGAAGAAGAGCAAGGCTTATGGATTCTGTTTTGATACTACTAATGTGGTGGATGAATACAGCGCATGCTGTAATGTCAAAGACAAATATTATGATGCTTTGATGCTCGGAGCCGTAGACCCTGCAGAGATTCTGCCTCAGGCTACAGAGGAACTGAAAGCGGCGGGACTGGAGAAGGTCATGGCCGAGAAGCAGACGCAGTTCGATGCATGGCTGGCGCAGCAGTAATGGTTACACAAGGAATGACGAGACAGCGGACCGGCCTTACGGCCGGCCGGTTTCGACAGTAAGGAGGTCCTTATGAATACAAATACCCTATCGAAGAAGAAAGGGATTACGCGCCGCAAAAATGCGATTGCGCTTTTCAGTATGATGATTCCGGGTCTGATCTATCTGCTGATTAATAACTACGTGCCGATGGCAGGATTGGTTATTGCTTTTAAAAGGTATGATTTCAGCAAGGGCATGTGGGGAAGTGAATGGTGCGGACTGAGCAATTTTACATATCTGTTCAAGACGAGGGACGCATTTAACATTATTCGAAATACAGTGCTTTATAACCTGGGATTTATCGTGTTCGGTACGGTACTTGCCGTAACTGTGGCAGTTATGCTGAATTTCCTGAAGGGCAAGCTCAGCAAAAAGGTATACCAGACGCTGATCCTGATTCCATATCTGGTGTCAATGGTAATCGTCTCCTATATCGTGTACGGGTTTCTGAGTACGGAGTCGGGTTTCCTGAATAAACTGATCGTCGGACTCGGCGGTAAATCAGTCAGTTGGTATACTCAGGCGAAGTTCTGGCCTTACATATTGACGCTTGTCTATCTGTGGAAGAGCTTTGGCTATACCAGTATTCTTTACTATGCAACGGTAATCGGTATCGATTCGGCTCTCTATGAGGCGGCGGCCATCGACGGTGCAACCAGATGGAAACAGATCTGGCATGTGACGCTGCCGGGACTTAAGACCACGATCATTACGATGGTTCTTTTGTCGGTGGGAAGAATGTTTTTCTCGGATTTCGGATTGTTCTACCAGGTGCCCATGCATTCCGGACTTCTGGCGGATATGACAGATACGATTGATGTGTACGTGTATAAGGGTTTAACACAGTTGAATGATATCGGACGCTCCTCGGCAGCCGGATTTTTACAGTCCATTCTTGGCTTTATCCTGATTCTGGTAGTTAACTTCATCGTCCGCAAGCTGGATAAAGACAGTGCATTGTTCTGAGAGAAAGGAGAAAAATAATGGTATCACATAATAAAACGGAACAGGTTATCCTGCATTTTATTTTTGTCCTGCTGTGCGTCGTGGCTGTTGCGCCGTTCGTTCTGCTGATTGCTTCCTCCCTGACGGAAGAGGCGGCGCTGATGCAGTATGGTTACGGATTTTTTCCCAGAAAATTCAGTGTTTACGCCTACGAGTATCTGTTTAAAAGTGGTGGAAAGATTATCAGAGGTCTGGGAATTACGGTGGGCGTTACGCTGTTCGGGACGATTATTGCTGTGCTGATTACGATTTTGTTTGCCTATCCTCTGTCGAGGAAGGAACTGCCGGCGAGAAATTTTTTCTCCTTCGTTATCTTCTTTACGATGTTGTTCAATGGCGGTCTGGTGCCTACTTATATGATGTATACACAGACGCTGCATATCAAGAATACGATCTGGGCACTGATCGTTCCGAGTCTTTTGATGAATGCCTTTTATGTTATTATGATGAGGTCCTTCTTCACAAGCAATATTCCGGATTCTCTTGTGGAAGCGGCACGGATTGACGGGGCCGGGGAATACAGGATACTCTTCCAGGTGGTCATGCCGCTGTCAAAGCCTATGGTGGCGACGATCTCACTGATGATAGGGCTCGGCTATTGGAATGACTGGATGAACAGTTTGTACTACATTACAGAGGAAAGACTTTACAGCCTTCAGGCAATCCTCAACAATATTATTACAAGTATAACATTTTTGCAGAATTCATCCCAGAGCGGGGCGGCAGCGGCGGTAGCGTCCATGCCCAGCACGGGAATCCGCATGGCGATTGCTGTTGTCGGAATCCTGCCGATTCTGTGCATCTATCCTTTCTTCCAGAAATATTTTGTGAAGGGAATTGTGGTCGGTGGTGTGAAGGGATAATGTTGTAATGGGGCCATTGGTATTAACCGATGGCCCCCAAATTAATATGTTTTCGCGTATGTAATCTATGACTTGCCGAAGCAGTTTCGCAGGAAATTATCCACGATATCGATGACCTGATCGGTCCAGAACTCGGCTCCGCCATGATCTTCGCCTTTGATAAAGGCGTTCCGGTCGCGATCACAGTCATAATGATCATATGCGGTCTGATTTTCAATCTGGAGAAACCGCTTTCTCAGATCATAAGTGAACTTGGAGAGCGAAAAAATATTGAAGAAAACAGTTCAGAAATGGAGGTATAGAAATGAATTTTTTTACGACTGATAGAATTACAGAAAGTACAACACAGATTCGCGATATTACAGGTGTATTCTCCTATCTTGTTGAGGGAAATCAGAAGGCTTGTCTGATTGACTGCGGTACGGGAACCGGAGATATAAAGCAGTTTGTGGAATCTCTTACAAATCTTCCAATCTTTTTAGTTCTTACCCACGGACACTGCGATCATGCGGGAGGCGCGGCATATTTTGATGATGTGTATCTGAGTGAAGCAGACTGGGATCTTGTAGAATATCATGCTTCCATGGATATAAAAACAGATTATGTTAATTACTGCAGTCCTGACATCTATAAAAAACTTACTGGTGATGATTTCTGTCCGGTGCGCACAAACGGGTATAAACCGCTCCAAAACGGACAGATATTTGATCTTGGGGGCATAAAACTGGAAGCGGTTGCTGTTCCTGGGCATACCCAGGGGATGACATGTATCTTAAATGAAAAGGAGCGATGGATACTTTTTGGAGACGCGTGCAATCCATCAGTGTTTTTATGGGGTGAAGGATCTTTATCTGTTGAAGAATATCGTGAATCACTATGTAACCTCAAGAAATATGAAGAGAGATATGATACTGTATTAATGTCTCACGGGACAACAGAAGTTGGCAAAAAAGTTCTGGATGGAATGATAAGTGTCTGTGATGACATAATATGCGGCAGAGCAGATGCCCAGCCATTTCAATTCATGGAACACAGTTTGAAATTAGCAAAGGTCGTGAATGAACAGGGGGAACGCATAGACGGAGGCCTTGGTAATATTGTATACAGGCCGGAAAAAATTTTTAGATAGTCCGACTTATGGGAAGCAGGAAGGCGAAGGCATTAATTATTATTATCAGACGCAGGACAAGGATGAAGCATTGACAGAAGCCGGGCTTTCAAAGGCGGCAAAGAGCAGGGCGGTTGCGCCGGACAGTTTCTCTATTATTTATGTCCTGTTATCCTTGCGGTGGTGATCAGCGCGGTATTTATACTGTATATCGGGCGGCAGTTTGTCATCCATACGGGAATTGACACACAGGGCGTTTTGTATTTTGTCATTTCCCTGGCCGGCTTTCTTGGAATATACGTTTTCTATTTTATGCTGACATATCTGCAGTTTGTAAAAAATATTTTCTTTTCGGAATCGTGTACTCAATGAAAATGGGGTAATAAATATGCATTGCGGGTGGCAGGCAAATATTTTATAATCAAATTACTGCTTTTTTAAAGCAATGGACTTGGGCGGGTTTTCTGAACCTGGTTGTTGCGGGTTTATGAAATTCTGGTAAGTTTCAATTTATTTGTGCATTATGCGGCCTGTCATTAGCACAGGGGGAGGAAGAGATGAGGCGGCGGATTATTTTTCTGGATATTGACGGAACACTGACGGAGGCGGGCAAAAACGAGCCGCCGCAGTCGGCGCTGTGGGCTATAGAGCAGGCCAGAAAGGCCGGGCATTTCGTATTTCTGTGCACCGGCAGGAATTATGATATGCTTTCTCCTTTACTGCAGTATGGGTTTGACGGTGTGATTGGCAGTGCCGGCGGGTATATTGAGTGCCGGGGCGAGGTGCTCTATGACTGTCCGATGACGAGGAGACAGACGGAGTTGGTTATGACGGTGCTGACCGGGAACGGAGTGTTTAGAACGGTGGAATGCATGGAAGGCGCCTTTACGGACGAGGGCTTTAAGGCCTTTTTACAGGAACATGCCGCGGAGGGGAGAAACAGCGAGCTTCTGCGCTGGCGGGAGCAGATCGAGCAGTCTCTGCATATTCTGCCCATGCGGGAATACCGGGGGCAGCCGGTGTATAAGGTCGTGTTCATGAGTCCTTCCATGGAGGCCCTTGCCGGGCCGCAGGAAGCGCTTCGTGAGGAGTTTGACTTCTGCATTCATGGAGAGGATGCTTACGGTTTCATAAACGGTGAGATCATCAACAGACAGTTTGATAAAGGGAAAGCGGTGGAGAAGGTCTGCGCACATCTGGGCATCCCGATGGTGGACGCGATCGCTTTCGGGGACAGCATGAACGACAGGCAGATGCTGGAGACAGCAGGCCTTGGTATCTGTATGGCCAACGGAAGCGAACAGTTAAAGGAACTGGCAGATGAGATCTGTCCTGCGGTGTGGGAGGACGGTATTCGGGCGGCGTTTGAAAAGTATTGTCTTACGGCCCCTCTCTGTTTCCCTGTTTCCGGGTGCCGGGATGAAAGAAGCAGAACGGTAAATCAAGACTGAAAGGGAATTTGATGTGGACAATATTAGAATTATATTCAATAAAGTTGATGAAGCGATTTTAATTATGAAAGAGGTTGCCGACTGGGGGCGTGCTAAAGGGTTACGTGTGTGAGGCGTGAATTTGCACACAGAGAAATGACAAAAAGTGTTACTGAAGCAATTAGAAAATTATGCAGGGATAGAAACATAAAATATATTAGACTGGATACACAATTAGATGAAAAGGCAGTACGGTAAATATATTTGGACGCGGGGTTTAAGATTGTCAATATAATCGACTATGATAATGGCAATTCTATGGTGTTGTACGAATTAGAAGTGTAAGCCCTGCTCTGCGAGTGCTTCCAGCAATGCCTTGTTGCTCTCTCCGGTGAGGGTTCCCACACGGCGGTACGGATAGCGTCGATACTTTCCCGGTTGATCTGTGACAGCCCCGCAAGGGTGTAGTCCCAATCTTCTGGAAGTGACAGCATTTGCGACAAAAGCCCCTTTACCTTTAATGTCAGCTCCTTGTTGCGTAATTGGTGGTTGCTCATAACGGTATAGCCCTTGTTGCGCTCCACTCGGAAAACTGCCATAGCTTCATCACTCCTTTGGTTGTGGATTTGTTACGCGATAGAACGCCATTTTGCCGG
>ERZ808054.1039-NODE-1039-length-18692-cov-5.218802_pt1 | contig 18692 bp, 29 predicted proteins | sample MGYA00380201_ERZ808054 | MGnify/ENA primary metagenome ERZ808054 (study PRJEB31490, sample SAMN06133419) | mouse gut metagenome | isolation source: Z5_2 | host: mice | place: China: Chengdu | collected 2015-05 ... | reverse complement strand
AGCGTGTGCTTTTCGTCCTGGAACTGCACAAAATTCAATAACAAATTCATGATAGCACAATATATAGAATAAGTCAATTACAAAATACTAGATATTGTATGTATGGTTAAAATATTTCCTCTTTAGGAAAGCAAATGCGCTTCTGGCATTATGAAGTTCTCCGCTCATGGCATATTCGGTTTCTGCTTCTGAGATTGCAGCATCTGTTTTGGCATTTTCCAGCTTATAATCACTGGTATTCTGCAAAGCTGCAGATAATTTGTTCTGCATTTTAATCACCTTTCCTGTTTTGGATATATTATAACAAAATTATGTGTAAAGTACATACTGAGGATGCTAAAATTTGCCAGTTTTTTTCATTGACAGAAATTCTATTTTTGGATATACTAACAATAAGTAAATAATTAACTTACAAAACGAAAGGATGGCAGGTCCCGTGTTATATAAATATCTGACAGAAAATTATGAACAGGGTGAACCGATCTTTGCGGGGGATATTTCCATTCCCGGTTTGTCGGAAGAAAACCTCCGGTATCACTTGAAGCGGCTTACCGATGACGGCATCCTGTGCAGGTTTGAAGCGGGGATATATTACTTTCCCAGAAAAGATATTTTCGGGGAAAAGATGGCTTTGACAGCGGATATGGTGGTACTCCATAAATATGTCAGGCGCAGGGGGAAAAGGGTAGGGTATTATTCAGGATATACCCTTGCAAACCGTATGGGACTATCCACGCAGGTGCCGCTCAAGGAGGAGATCACCAGCAATTATGCACCGGCGCAGGTCCGGGAGCTGACGATAAAGAGCCGGAAATATATCCTGCGGCGTCCTGTGGTGGAGGTCACGGATGAAAATGTGGCCGTCCTGCAGTTCCTGGACTGCCTGAAGGATCTGGAGAAATGCGCGGAGGAGGAGCCGGAGGTCTGCGGGCGGATTCTTACCGGCTTCGCCAGGGAGCATGCCCTTACAAAAGCAGTAGTGGACAGGTTCCTTGCCAATTATCCGCTGAAGATATACAAGGCGATTTATGAGACGGGGGTGGAATATGCACCCATATAAATAGGTGGATTAAGAAAAGTATAGTCTGCCTGAAATGAAAAAGAGGAGAAACAGCATAAGCTGCCTCTCCCCGGTTGTTTCTAAAGCGGGCATTGCCCGTTTCGTTTTTGTTTTGCCGCCTTTTTTTCAGGGCACCAGGCAGGAGCTGTCTTGATAGGGACTGCATCCGAATAGCGGGCACTGAATCCAATAAACCCAAGCATCTTGTTTATGCGGTTTTTATTATAATAATCTCTGATATAGTCCTGATCCGTATGGGTGCAGGTAAATTCTGTCCGGGTGTTTCCCACAGGGCGGAATCCGCTGCAATGGTTACATTCTGAGCATTTTATGGTTTGTTTTTGGTTTTTCATTAAGCATTCTCCTTTGTGGAAAGTTTTTTCAGGTTTTCTATGTGGCGCCTGGCAAAGATGTGGAAACTATCGTCCAGATATGTCTGCCCTTTTTCTTCCATCAGCCGCATGGCTTCTTTCTGCTGCTGATACCATTCCGTCTGAAGAACCGATTCTTTATTGCATACAAGGAATGTTACAATGGATGTTGGATATTTGAATCCATGCAGCTTGAGGTTAGCGGCATAATCCTGCGCAGTTTCCAGTTCATCAAAGATGTCGTGGTAGAGCCTTTCGACCAGATCGACACCTTTCGCTGGCGCGAGGAAATCTTCCGTCACGATGTAGCCGAGCTGGCCATCCGGGATATCCTCGACATGGTATGTCGTGATATAGGAAACCTGTCCGAAGGCAAGGTTCCTTGTCAGTGTCTGCTTTTCGCCGTCAAAGTCGGCTTCGGCTTCATAATAGATTCTCCCGTCATCTTCATAGCATGCGCTTTCCTTATAGGACACGTTCCCCAGACTATCCTTTTCCCCGGATTTGATCATAAAGTGGAAATTAGATTTTTCAGAGAGAGCCTGCAGGATCTTTTCCCGGATGTCTTCCACATAGGGGAAGTCTTTGGCGATGTCATCGGCAATGGCTTCCGGAACCTTGTCTTCCCTAATGTCGTAAGAACCGTTGCTTTTCAGTTGTTCATTTATGGTGCGGGAGTCATGCCAGTCCATGCCCCCGTAGGTGGATGCAGTGATATACATAAAAGCCTCCTTCTTGTGTATTTGTAAGGGTTATAATTCATATGCTTCTCAGACATATGCCGACTGTGGAAGTGTGACGCTTCCGTTTCCTTTCATGGCGGACTGGTGGTAATCCAGTTCAGCGATGACAGCCTCTATGGTTTCAAACGCTGCGGACAGCTCCAGATACCGGGTAATGAAGCCGGTGACTTCCGTATAGAGGAGCATCTGCTGCTGTTTGGTCAGCCGGTTCAGGGCGGAGATACGTTTCTGCTTTTCCGCCCATTCATCAGCACAGTAGATATTCTCATGTTCCAGAAGCTCTGCCATATCCGTGTCGGACAGCATTGCCGCCGCTGTATTGAACCAGGCTGTCGCCGTCTGGCTGCAGTCGTCCTCATCGCAGAAAGCAATCTTTTTAGCGGGCATCTGATACCAGAGCTTATTTTTTATATCCTGAAGCTCATTATACAGGTCGGCTGCCGCATTGCATAATTCGTTGATCTGGTCGCAGTAATGGTCCCAGTAAGGGCTGTTCTTCTCATTGCCGTTGTAGCAGTAGTCCATCATTTTATCCAGCCCGTCTGATATGGACCACAGATCCAGCTTTTTGTAAAGTGCCATGTGATAATCCCTCCAATCCTTTCAGTTTCCCTGTCCGTGCAGGCGGGTAAACCTGCTGTTTTTCTGCACGTTCCATTCCGTATATACACCATCCTTGTATATCATGCGGCTGCAGATGGGACAGTCTACGGTTTCTGGATTTCTCTCCTGCAGGTAGATTTTTTCTTTGCAGGAAGGACAGAAGTACCCGTACAGGCGCAATGATTCTAATAGGATCACAGAGTTTTGTGCTTTCCGTAAGGCTTCCAACTCGGATAAGTGCTTTTTTCTGCGGTCGATGGCCTGTTCATAACGCTGGTAGGGACCGCCGATACCGTAAAAGTCCATATTGCCACGCTGCTTTTGGGATAATTCTTCAATTTCAGACTGGGTTTTTATTTCTTCTTTTTGAATGATTGTTAAGAGATGCTCTTTTATTTTTTCAAGCTTTTTCATCAGGCAGCCTCCTTCCTGTCCTCTGAGTGGAAAAACTCACTGATGTCCCATGTGCCGGTCAGATATTTTGCCGCAGGGCATACTTCAGCATCGTCATCCTTGCTGCAGATGCAGTTTCCATTCCTGTGCATGGAGAGCAGGGAAGCCAGTTTTTCCCACTGGCGGCTTCTGGCATTTGCCTCGGCAATAAAGCTGCAGCGGTGGTACTGTGCGCAGTTTTGTTCACAGTCATCCATCCTCTTTTCAGCTCCCATACAGACTGCAGGTGCGCATCTGGCAAAAGATATAAAAAACTCCGGCGTTAAAGATGCATTTTGCAGGTGGTTCAGGGTAAGCTCCATCAGGTCATTGTGGCTCATATTGGCGTCATAGAAATCGTCAAAGCATACGCACAGCCAGTTCAGCAGCTCAGGAAATTCCTCCAGGTGCCCTGTATGGAACCGGGTGTCCGGATTCTGGGCGGCGTCGGCCAGTGCATTTGCAAAGTCCTCCTCCAGATAACGCTTTTCCTTGATCCGGTATGCCTTCTCAAGCTCATCCTCCGTGAGAGTGATGGTAATATTGTCTTTTCCGATAAGCCTTTCTATTGCGAATTCTTCCATGTGGTACTCCTTTCATTGTAAATGTGATGTCATGCGCTCTTTGCCTTTGCCTGCGCAGTATCCAGTAGTTCCAGGGGAACCCATTTTCCGTCCTGCCAGATACAATGGCTGGCGCTGCAGTAGATCATGGGCGGTATATCCGGATTCTCCAGACATTCCTGTGTTATATACAGTCCCAGATGCTTTGCGTAGAAGGGTTCCAGATCCGTCAGGATTTTTTGCCGCAGCGTCAGGGCAAGGGACTCAAATTCTGTTATGTCCTGATGGGAAAAGGCTGCCCGTGAGAGCTGCTTTAAGATGCCGGAGCGCTCAATCGTCCCGTTGACTATGGGCACAGCCTCATCAAGGTAGTCTTTGTGGATGCGGATGCCCCTAAGAGCGACCTTTGCCGCATAATCCGATGCCTTGCATTTTATGTCCGCACAGAGTCCTGTATAGCCTTTCCGGTACTTTGTCTTCAGCACTTCAAGGGGAACCTTCTCCCGGTTGTGCTTCAGGGTGGTCAAGAGCTTTGCCAGTTCCTCCCTGAGCAGGGCGGTTTCCTGATCCGTTCTGTTCATGGCGTGTCCTCCTTCCAAAAGGGGGCCGCCGCATATTGCAGGCAGCCCCGGCTATCTTGTGTAAAATGTATTGCAGGGATCAGGCTGTCACACGGAAAGCCCCTCCCGGCTGGCCATTGTAGGAAACGGTATAGATGCTGTTTTGCGTTTCAAACCGCACATGCCCGGCGGAAGCTTCCAGGATGGCCTGCACAGTGGAAGTGCGGATCAGGTTCCCCTGATAAAGATACATGGCGGGGAAACCTGGCCGCAGCACTTCTATCAGTGCGCCGGTTACAGTAACCTCACGTTTGGGTGCCGGTCCCTGATGGTGGTCATTATTTTTATTCTTGAACAGAGTAAGCATATGATTATCCTCCTTTATGTGGCCTTGTAGTTCAGGCGGTATGCGTCGTTCCCCGGATCCCTTTTCAGAGATGGAGGCAGCGTGTTTGTCAGTGTTCCATTCATCATGCCACCTCCGCAAGCTGCTTCTGTGCGAACACACTGATGCGGTCGCTGTAATCGAGCACGCTGCCGTCCCGAAAGAGAAGGCAGGCAGACTTTAAGGTAAGCGGCAGATAAGTTTCACTTTGGATATAAAAATATTCCGTATACACTTCCGTCAGGTAAGTGGCGGAATAGCGGTCTGCAAAAAAGCCATAGTCCAGTGCAGATGGCGTAAGGCCGAGCTTCCGGTATTCTTCCATGTAAACCTGCGGTTCAAATTCCTTTATCAGCGCATTAAGACGGATGATGGAGCCGGCGCTCCCTTCCGTGCCGCCCTCCGTGATATTGAAATCCAGCGGTAGCTCTTTCCCTTCTATAAGAAAAGTTACGGTGCCGATGGAAAGGAAGGTATCTTTTGGCCGGTCAATGGGGATAAGGCTCTCATACTCCAGTTCCATTCCGTATATTCCATTCATGTTGTCAACCCTCCTCTGCCTAAAGATCCATTTCCGTAAGGCGCATCCTCATGCGGCGGAACCGCCCGTTGATGCTGTGTACGGTGGTGGAAAATACTTCAGCGATCTCCCTGCAGGTCAGCCCGTCGGCTTTCAGATGCACCATCTGCCGTTCCGTTTCCGTCAGGCAGGAGAGTACCTCCATTGCAAACAGACGATCTGCTGTCTGGGTATGTAAGTCCCTTCTGCGGTCAGGCAGGATCTCATCCAGGGTCAGCCCACCACTTGTATAGGTATGGATACTGACCGTAGGCGCCTTGCGTTTCGGTTTGTTCTCATAAGAGAAATGTCTGCCCAGGCAGTCGCCCATTTTTGTCCACGCAATCGTGCTGAACTGGAAACGGGACAGGGCAGGGTCCTCATCATATTCCTGCACTGCCTGGAGATACCCGAAGATCACGATGTCATAGTAATCTTCAACGGGAAGACCCTTGTGGCTTAAGAAGCGGAATACGGTGTCCTGGTGTTCCTCCGCAAATTGTCTCTGTAGATGTGTCAGTTCATGTAATCTTTTCATATGTTCTTCTCCTCCTGTATGATGGTCTCTGTCAAGATGTCTGCAAGCAGCCGGGCGCATATCCGCTCCTCTTCCGTGACGGTGCGGTAATGGGGCAGCACCACGGCCCCTATGGGCTGTCCTTTTGTGCCTGCCGGAAAGAGCGTATCTACCATGTGGCTTCCGTCCTCCAGCAGGAACATCTGGCTTCCGGGGCTGTAAAGGTATGGCTCCAGCGCCTGGATATGGTCCTTTGCGGTCTGCGACAGCATGGATCCTTTTGGGATGGTGGTCACCCTGGAAGCAAGCACATGCTCTGTGTCGCATATGGCGCAGGCAAGCTGGAAGTTCCTGCAGAAAGCCGTAAGGCACGGCCCGCACAGTGCTTCCTGGAAGCGCAGCGGCTGGTGTCTGTCCAGGCGGATGCTGTTTCCGGCCACGCTGACCTCCATGGCGTCCCCCTCATGGAGTTGGAGGAGCTTCCTGATCTCACGCGGCACTACGATCCTGCCCAGGTCATCGAACCTGCGGATGATGCCTGGCCTTTGTGTTTCATTCATGTGGTCTCCTTTCCCCATAAAAAAGGGAACGCCGCAGCGGGCATTCCCTTCTTAAACATGGTTGTATGGTTATTATTTTTCTGCACTATGCGGCATTCCTGGATGACTGTCTGGCTGCCACGGCGTTTTTGGCTTTGGTGATGAGGGCCGGTGCGATGGCGTGTTCCCAGCAGTCGATGTAGGAGGATACGCTGCTCAGGAGGTCAAAAAGGTCAAGGTCGCTTAAGTTGGCATATACTTTTCCCGTACTGACGAAGGAATTGGGCTTCATGTACGTCCCGCCGTTGGCATTTTTCTGGGGGACGCCTTTGCCGTTCTCCACTTCCACATACCATGGGAGCTTCCGGGCTGCGCCTTTGCTGTCCTTTGTGGCGCGGATGATCCGCACTTTGGATACCTTTGCATAGCCCTGTTCGTCTTTGTCTCCGAAGATCTTGTCCTGCTGGAAGGTGTATTCCGAAAATCCGGCAGTCAGGCGGCTTAAGATGAACTTCGCCTCCTTCGGGGAGATGTTGGCGCATACGGTGACGGCCTTGTCCCCGGTGCCTTTGGAGTAGTCCTTCATCAGGATGCCGATCAGGGAGTGCGTCCGCCTCCCGTCCGCGCCTGTCTCTCCGCCTGCATGGATATGTGCGTAGGAGTTGATGGGAGCGACTTTCAGCTTGTCCTGGAATTCCAGCAGGGTCTTGCTGTTCTTGTAGACAGCGATCTGGTTGGAGATGTAGTCTTCATTCATGTTCATATGGATACCTTCTTTCTGTTGTTTTTTAAGCGGCGTACTGGTTCTTTACCTTCTGGATGATCAGCCGGCCCAGGTTCACGGGGAGCTTCTCCAGGTTCGTGATGTCGAGGAACCCGTCCCCGTAGATCCGCTGGATGTTGGGCTTGTCGCTGCCGATGGCGGCTGCGAACATCTCGATCCCCCTGGCGGTATATTCCTTCTTGATCCCCCGCAGGTCAGCCTCCGCCTCCGTGCCGTAATAGTTGTCTGCCGCAGGCTGCCCGTCCGAGATGACGATCAGGAGCCTTATGGCCTCCGGCCTTGTCAGCAGGCGTTCCGCGGCATAGCGCAGGGCGGCACCGTCACGGTTCCCGCTCCTGGCGCTCATGTCCATCAGCCGGTACTGGTCCTTGTTGTCGATGGAATCGAACTCCGCATAGGCATAAAGCTCCACGTCCCTATATTCCGTGTGGCCGTAGACGGCCACCGGGATGTCCAGTCCTTTGCAGAAGTCATGCAGGATGATGGAAGCGGAGCGGGCATGGGTGATGCGGTTGGAGCCGCTCATGGAGCCGCTCTCGTCATTTAAGATGGCCACGGCGATGTCCGTCCGGTCATTGGGGAGCTTCAGCTTGTAGAACAGCCTCCCGTCATTGCGGACTGCGTTGCGCACGTTGATCCTCTTTCCCATGGGAAGGTTGTCCAGTTTCCCGCCTTCCCTGTAGTCCTTCAGTATCTGTGAGACCTGTTTCTGGAGCCGTTTGGAGATCAGGAGGAGCGGAGGCGCGACTTTCTGGTACGCCTCCATGTAGGAAGGATCGACATAGGCCATGCGGTTGATGTTGACATGCACGCCTTTGTGGGCGTTGCCGTACCGGATCCTGTCCGATTCCGCCTGCAGCTCCTCTGAAAGCTCCTGCTCATAGGAAGCATAGGCGGCATCTTCCGCAAGCTGCGCCATGATGCGCTCCATGTCTTCAGCCGCCTGTGACACATAGCCGGAGCCGGCATAGTCACTGGTGCGGCTGGTTCCTCCGTCGCCGTCCTCCCCGATCTCATCGGTCTTTTCCAGCGCTATCCGCCCGTCCTCATGGTCAAGGACCTGCTGGAGCTGGGTGCGCTCGTCCTCGTCGCTGCCGGGGTCATGCTTTGCTTTCCTGCCGGATACCGGTTTCCCGCTCCCGCCCGGCAGCGGTGCGCCGCCAGCGAGCTGTTCCCCCAGTTCCGTCTCCGCTTTGCTGGTGTGGTTCTTGATGTCCTCCCGTACCTGTTTGATGTAGCTTTCCATGTAGGGCCATAAAAGGAGGAGCATCTTGTTGGCGGCGTCGAAGCGTACCCTTGCATCGTCGTCATAGGCTGCATCGTCTATATAAGGGATGCATTCATAGACTGTATCAAGGTACGGCCCCTTGTAGCCGCCCAGGTTGTTGATGTCGCCGGTCCTGGCGTACTGGATCAGCAGGTTCGCCACGATGAACACTTCGTGGTGCTGCTGGCCAATCTCTTCCGTGACGGAATCCATCTCCTCGGCAAAGCGCAGGTTGTTGAGCAGTATGCCCGTCTTTAACCCGCCGGGGAAGGCGTCGCACATGCGGCCTTCGATATAGACGTCTTCCATCATGTTCACCAGGGAATGTGCGATGCTTGAGAGGGCGTTCATCACCGCCTCATCCTTTTCCTCAAGGAATTCCCCGATCTCTCTCAGGCTTTTAGCCTGTTTCGCAGACAGGTCCTCCGGTTCCTGCGGGTAGAACCTGCCGCCGGACAGCGCCTGGTGGTAGGTTTCCAGCATGGTGAAGTCCGAGAACAGGATGTGCCCGCACTCGTGCCCCACGATCCCTAACAGGCTGTCCGCCTTCAGGCTCCTTGTGGGGAAGCTCCTGGTCAGGAAGTTGCCTGCGTTCACGGTGATGGTGCGGTTGTCCGTGTGGGCGATGTCCGCATGGGGCAGCGCGTCCCAGTAGGTGCGCACGCTGCTCCTGCGCCGGTAGCGGCTGGTGGTCCCTTCGGCAATGTCCGTCAGGTATGCCGCAAACTGCGGGGATGCAAAGAGCTGCTCATCCGTCAGCCTGCTTTTTTCGTCTGCGATCCTCCTGCGGATCGCTGTGTGTGATGTCCTCATTCGTCTTGATACCTTCTTTCTTTTTCATATTTATGGGGGAGCCGTTCCATGAAGAGCGCATCCGTTGCCAGCCCGAATTCCTCCGCCAGCGCGACGAGCACATGGGCGGGCGGCAGGCATCTGGCATTCTCATACCGTGAGATGCTCTTCTGGGTGACTCCCAGTTTTTTTGCGAGCATCTTCTGGGAAAGGCAGGGGCTGCGCGACATGCGCAGGCACCGCAGGTTCCTCGCCAGGCGGCTCTTTAACTGCTGTTCCTTCTGATAGTCCATAGGCATGTCCCCTCCTATGCGGCAAATTTCTGTTCCAGGCAGGAGGAGAGGATGTCGGCGCGGTTCTCCGGGTCGCCGGAGACGGAGGAGAGCACTGTGTATCTTGCGGCTTCCAGCACGTTCCCGCAGACCATGTAGGACTGCACCCAGCTGATGAGCTCCCGCACGCCGCAGCTCCCGTCATTGATCATGGTCTCCCGGCAGCGCTCGCTGATCTCCTGTACGGAGGCGGCCATATCCGAGACGGCTGACCTGTCCGTGCATCCGGTCACGTTCATGACGCGCTCTGTCAGGGTGTCCACGTCAGGCTCCTCGATGTCCATGATCAGGTTCATCCTGGAGATGACGGACTGGTTCATGTCCCGGCAGCCCGCATAATTGTTGTTCGTTGTTACCACCACCACGGTATCGGGATGCCTGTGTATCACTTCTCCCGTCGTCAGCGTGACGCTGGCGCAGCGGTCAAGCAGTGCATTTAAGCCCACCAGAACGCCGGGGTTCGCGATGACCGTGGGCTCCTGTATCTCGATCAGGTAGCCGTTCCTGATCGCCGTGATCAGCGGTGTCTCCACATAGCGGAACCGCTGCCCGGAGGCATTGTCTGCCATCAGCTCCTTTGCATCCTGCGCCATCACTTCCAGCAGCTTGTCATAGACCTCTGCGTCCGTGACGGCCTCATCGTAGGTCCCGGTCAGCTTCTTATAGGCCGAGGGCGGGTCCATCTGGATGTCTGTCAGGGTTGGATATTCCGTGCCGCCCTGGGGCCTTTCATTTGTTTCAGGGAGCATCTGTCCGAGGAAATCATAGATTTCCGTATTGGCGGAGCAGGTGTAGTACAGGTAGGGAAGCCCTAACCCTGCAGCGACTGCCTTTGCGCCTTCCGTCTTTCCCGTGCCTGCAGGGCCGCGCATCATGAAGTTGCGCATGGGCTGGCTGCCTGCTGTCGTCATCTGGGCATGCCTGCAGATGGTGGTGACTTCCGGCGGGATGACGTACCAGTCCTCGATCCGGGGCACCATCAGCTCTTCTTTTGGCGTGAGTACCCTGTCTGACAGGGGATAATGCTTCACGAAATCGTCCCTGTTCACGGAGACGGCAGCGGCATGGGCGGCAGTGCCCGTAAGGATGCGGAAGGTGCCGTAGAGCACGCTGCTGGGGGAATAGGCATTTCTGGATATGTTCACGGCGGTGAGCTGGGGGAGGTTCCCGGTGCTGGGTATGTTCAGCTTGATCCCGGCTGTAGGAAGCGTGTCTGCGCCCTCGATCCTGCGGTAAAGGTTGTCGCACAGGATGAAGGCTGCTTTTTCCGCCTCATCCATGTCCGCATAGCCGTCGTTTTTGCATCTGCCCAGCAGGTCATAGTTCTCCCTGAACTCGTCATCCTTCATGGCTTCCGGTATCAGCACGAAGAACAGCGCCGTCCCGGTGTTCCCGCCGTCCTTTAAGGTATAGACCTTCGGGGAGGCGGTGGCGTCCTCATAACGGCCTACATTGAACTTTCCGTTCTTTTTGTTGAACACTGCCACATGGATCTCCCCGGTGCGGCTCTGGTATTCGGCCACAGTCTTTTCGCCCTGGGTGCCGATGGCGCTCCCAGAGGTGCTGCCCGGCGTCAGGCTGGTATCCATCTCCATGTAGGCAAGGACCGCCGAAAGGAGAGGGGCGTGCAGCGTCGCTTTTTTGGCAGCTACCGTGCAGTAGGAGGAGTAGTGGGCAGTGCTTATGGTTGATGCGGCTTTGTCGAAAGGCTCAGGCATGCCGAGCTTCCAGGTCCAGTTGTTGAATAAAGGTGATTTTGCCATGGTTCATTCTTCCTTTCTTTTCTGCGTTTTTTATGGGATGCCCTAGATCCATGAGACCTGCAGGGTGTTTCCCGCGATCTTTCCTTTCAGTTCGTCTTCGGCCAGCAGCAAGACCAGTTCCTCCCAGCAGCTCTTTGCCGGGAAGGAGTCCAGGGTGCCCTTCAGCACCTCCTTTTTCTGCCTGTTGACGACGATATCCCCGTTTTCCTTGATGGTGAGCTTCGTATGGCCGTTGGCGTTCAGGTCGGTGATCTGTGTCTCCAGCACCTTCTGGCCTACCAGCTCATACCATACCCTTACGTCCACCACGGATGGCTCCGGGGGCATTTCTTCTGCGGCATCCGCACCGCCTGTTCCTGGCCCGGCGCTGGTGCCGTTTCCGGAAGGCTCTGCAAAGCTGCCGATGGTCATGGGTTCCACATGGATGCGCCCGAAGCGGTCAAAGGAGATGTCCGCATGGGTATAGGCGTCCATGTTCTCCACCAGGATGCGCACCGTCCCGCCTGCCAGGATGCCCTGCAGGGAGGGTGTGTCCTTCCACTGCCAGACGGACTGGGGATAGGCGGACTTGAGCTTTTCTGTGATCCGCAGGGAGATATGGAGCAGCATGGTCTCCGTTTCCCTGCTGTCAGGTGCCGGTTTTGCAGGAGCTGCCGGTCCGGCCGGTTCCGTATCAGCTTTAGGTACTGGCTCTGCTGTTTTTTCGGCAGGGGCTTTTGCTGCAGCCTGTTTTAAGGAGGCAGAAAAGGCTCTGCATTTCTTTGCCAGCTTCCCTGACTTCCGGAACAGGAATATCCCGGCAGTTACGGCGCCCCAGAGGATGAGGGCCAGCGCCATCAGCTTCTGGGAGCGTTCCTTCTGGAAAAAGACGGCCAGGAGGAGCAGGGAGACGATCAGGATCTTGATGCTGCTGGAAAATACGTTTTTTCTCATTTGGTTTTTTCATTCCTTTCCTTGTAATGTGAAATACCCGGAGGGCATTCCATTCTCGCGGCAGTCGCCAAATATACATGCAGGCATGTCTGTTTGGCTCGTTGCCCGCGGAAATAAAAAAAGAGGAATCACAGCCGGAGATATTGTCTCTCCGATGCAATTCCTCTTGTACCGCCAACTGTGCCAAAGGCATCAGTTGAACGGCAGTCCATTCTCTCCACAGTTTTCCACGTCCATGAAGCCGTCATCTGCGCCGGAAGGTGCGCCGCTGCCTGCATTGGCATTGCCGCCTTCCGCACGTTTTCCGCCGGGGACATAGCTCCATTCGTATACGGTGATCTTGGGGATCATGCCTTTTGAGCCGTCCGACCTGCGGGTGAATTCCACAAGGTCAAGGTCGCCCGTGATGAAGAGCAGGCTGCCTTTTTTGACCCCTGCTTTGCTGATCCTTTCAGACGCTTTCCCGAACAGGACGCACTGGTAGAAATTGGCGTGTTCCTGCTCGCCGTACCCCTTGTTGACCGCCACGTTGAACTGGATGTAGTCAGTCCCGTTCGCGCTGGTCTGGAGTTCAAGATCCGCTGTGACTCTCCCTGTGAGTGTGATTGGTGTAAACATGTTTCATTCTCCTTTCTCTGGTGAAAAAAATTTTGGCTGCATCAAAAAAAGTGCCAAAAGACTGCCACTTACCGGCATGATTCTTCTGACACTTAATTCAATCTTAAACAACGTGTGCATCTATGCGCTCTGCATATCCCCTTGGGAAGCACAAAAATCAATTACAGGAACATTCTAGCACAATATATAGCATATGTCAAATGGATGGATACAAGATTTTGTATTTAGTATAAAGATTATATTTGCAGACATTCTTCGGACATTTTCCGGACATTTTCCGGACAGTGCGGTTATTAGCTGCCTGCTTTATAGCAGCCCTTTAATTTCGACTGTAGGCTTAATGCATGGCATGGGATTTCTGCATCACGATGTCTGCACTATTTGTTATTTATTGCTTTGCTTCACGTTCCATGTCCTCCAGTTCCTCTATGGTTTTTGTAACGATTTGTCCATTGGCTATCTGCTGGGAGGCTTTTTCCAACTGCTTCCTGTTCGGTTCAGAATAAAATGGATCAGGGGAAGCTTCGTTGTCCTGAAGGGCATGGCTGTCGTTCAGCTCCTGAAGCATGATCTTTTCCAGACGCGTGATGTCAGGGAATACCACTTTCCTGCCCCTTACATGGAGCTGGCGCAGCCGTTTCATGTTTGTGCTTATCTCGCTGTGGATGGAATGCTTTACAGGAACCGGATTATTGTTTCTGGTATGTATGTGGTCAAGATAATATTCTGTGACAGGGAACATGTTCTGCAGGAGGAAGGCGGCGCTTTTTCCGTCAAATTCTCCAAGGACAATAGTGAGGCATCTGCCGTATTTTTTTGCCTGTTTGTCATGGATGGCCCTGAACTTGTCTACCCGGCTGCTTAATGGGACCATCCAGAGCAGGGAGGTCTTCTCATCCTTCAGGCAGTAGAAAGTCGGGCGGTATGTACCGTTCTCTTTGTTCTGCATGAGCATATTGTCATTTACTTTTTCAAAATATTCATCCTTGATATGATATACATAACCTTCTTTGTAAAGCATATGCCACCACCTATAAAATCAGCCCTACCTTGCGATAGGGCTGAGAATTTTCAGGCCGGACATTTATTAGACGCCTCCGGTGGGCGAACCATATTTTCGGACCGGTCATTTATAAGCCGCCAACGGTGAGCGGACAATATTTTCGATAGATTTCTCTATCTTTATTATCATTATACGAAAGAGGCGGAAATATGTCAATTTCTTCATCAATATTTTATTTCCTCCACGCCAAGCAGGTTGTCTGTCAGCACTGCTTTGGCCAGGAGCGGGGACTGCCCGGACGGGATGCTTTCTGAAGTCCTGAAATAGAACCGGTAGGAAAGACCGGGACGGATCTTTTGGTCTTTCCCGATCCGGAGCAGGTGTTCATTGCCATCCTGATCGGTAAGCACAATGTCATGGCTGTTCCTGAAAAGCCTCAGCCGGACATCCGTGCAGATGCCCTCCAGCACAAAGTAGGTCTTTCTTTTGATCTGGAGACCAAGCAGCACGGCTTTTATGGCAGAGCCGGCAGACAGCAGGATACTGAGGATGAAAAAGGAAATATCCTTTTGATGGAGGAAGAGAACGAGGCCGGTAAAAAAACAGCCGGTCCCGACAAGGAAGGTCAGGACCAACCGCCGGAGTAACGGTTTTGGCATGGGTAACCTCCATTCTTACTTAGCCCGCGAATTTGGGCGTAAGCACAAATTTGCATGTGAAAATTTATTTTCACATTGTCTCCTTTATAAAATCTGGAATGTGACCTGCTGCTTCAGGTACAGGTTTGCAACAGCAGCGAGTACGGGGAATCTTGTTTCAGAAGTGCGGCAGTCCGTGACGATGCCCTCACAGTCGCTGCCGTCTTCCCGGTACAGGCAGTCCATCAGGTCTTCGCTGTCCTTTATGCGGGCCTTCCCCTTTTCCGTACACTGGATCAGCTCTGCAGTGGACAGCATCTCGTGGCGCAGCAGTGCCAGGACCTGCTTCTCCATCGGCTCCAGCTTCTCGGAATGGAACACCGCCAGGGCTTTCCGGAAGGGGAGCCTGCGGCCAAGGATGAGCTTTAAGAAGGAGGCGGCTTTTACGGTGATGCCGTTCGGCGCAGGCTGGACATACAGGTGCCCTAAGAGGTCATACAGGGCGTCAACGCCGGTGCAGTCCTTCCCGGATGCCACCAGCCTGCGCATGATGAGGCGGTTCAGATAGTGGTCGAAGTCCAGTTCCCCAAGGATGTGCAGCTCCCTTTCCTTTTCGTAGAATTCCGCCCTGAGCTCCTGGTAGGTCAGTATCCGGAAGGCGAGGCTGGACCACAGGAGCAGCTCATGGGCGTCCAGTGAGCAGTCCCGTCCGCCTGCAGTGACAAGGGGAAGCCCCTTCTCGGTCAGTCGGTAGTTCCCTATGGCAGTGTAAAGTGTCAGCATATCGTATCTCCTCCTTTTTTCATCAGGCTGTCAGCCTTTCTTCCCGCAGCATCTTCGTGGCTTTGGAGATCCAGGCCGCCACATGGTTCGGTGCGACGCCGTACCGGGCGGCGATCTCCACGCCGGTATGTCCCCGGCATTTTAAGGCCAGGGCCTCGATGCCTTTCCTTGTGGTGCCGGAGCAGCGCTCTTTCGCCTGGGAGAGCAGGAAGAAAGTGTCCGCATCCGAGATGCCGTGGAAGCTGTCATCCGGAAGGGCATCCGCAAAGGTCAGCCCGGAGCCGGATGGCTGCGGCGCGTCCATGTATTCCAGGGGCCTCTGCACCCTTGCCGCCTTCCTGCAGTGGGAGATGAGGCGGTTCCTGATGACCACGGATGCAAAGGTTGGGAAGGAAGCCCCGCCCTCCACACGGTATTTCTGGGCCGCATGGCAGAGCGCCTCGCAGCCGGTCTGGTAGAGGTCGTCGTATCCGAACCCCTGTATGGATTCATTCAGGGACATGGTGCCCAGCACGGTGTCCCTCACAAGGTAGAGGTGCCGTTCCGCCAGTTCCCTTTCCTGTATGGTCATTGCTGCCATGGTATCACCCCGCTTTCTTCTGGTGTGTAATTTAGAAATTCTTAGTGGGCGTACTTTGGCCACCTGGGATTTCTTTACACACTTCTCTGGCCCTGCAATGTCCCCTGCCGTCCTAGCAGGCGGTTTTTATATGGTTGTTCTCAAGCACCCTCCGGCATTCGGCCTTCAGGCAGTCGCAGCGGTAGTCGGAGAACTGCCCGATGTGCGCCTGGGAGCTGGGGAGTGCGAAGATATCCTGCATCCAGCGGTATGCCTCCTTGCGGGAGAGGATGCCGCTCCTCCAGATGGCGTCAAAGAGCCGGTGTGTCTCGATCCGCTTGTGGCGCAGGTCCCCGTTGGCCAGCGTCCCTTTGGGCTGCATGGTCCCCGCATGGACGCCCACATAGGCGTTGCATTCCGGGTAGCCGGAGCAGACATAGAGGTATTCATCCAGTGCCTTTTCCTTATAGACGTAGGATGCCTTCCTGAGTACGGCGCTGCGGCCGCAGTAGGGGCATTTTATCTTTGCCGGTGTGCCCCTGGCCTTCTGTTTCATTTTCATTTGTGTGTGCCTCCTTCCATGTCCGGGCTTTATGTATGGATTAAGTAATCTTTAAGTATATTTTAGTGGAAAGGAAAGGCGTTTCCCATAGGGGAGGCGCCTTTTCTTAAGTCATCTGCGAGTATTTTTCCAGTATTTTCCAGTTTTCCCCCTGATCGGGCCGCAGGTCAGGGCATCGTGCCCTTGTGGTCCGGCGGCCGGTTCATCAGGTGGAGGATCTGCTGGATGGGGCAGTCCCTTGCGGAGCCGGTGGCAAGCTCCAGCCATCTGCTGTAGAGGCGGATGAAGCACCGGCTGTCCATGGTGCAGGCGCACTCCGTCCGGTCCACCGCCCTGCCCAGGAAGCTCTCCGCATCGGAAAGCGGGAGCAGGATGGGGCGGCAGTCATGCCCTGGTATGAACAGGAAGTCCCCGCAGCCGGATTCCCGCCTGTAGCCGCAGGAGCAGGAGACGTACACGGCGTTCCGGTGGTTGCCCTCCGCCGCCTCGAAGAAGGCGGCGATGGTGGCATAGCTGACGCTCAGAACTGGGTCCATCATAGATCACCTCCCTGTGGCCCTGCCGCGCTTATCCGAACAGGCCCTCAATCTCGCGCGTGATACGGGGGATGACGGTATCGTTGAAGATGAGCGTCAGGGCGGCTAACAGGAGCGCCCCCAGCACGACGGCGATGATGATCTTGACACCATCGGAAATGTAGAAGTCGCCTGCCTCATCCTTCAGGATGGCCCTGGTGCGGATGGCGGCACATACTGCCTTGGTTTTCAATGTCTGGATTGCTTTACGCATAGTTCTTTTTTCTCCTTTTCGCTCTGATGATGATGAATGCTGTTACTGCCGCTGCCGCATAGATGAGCAGGGCGGGGAGTGATACGAGTCTTTTCATAAGGTCCCTCCATGGTTGCAAAGGTTTACGGGTTCAGTGTGTAAATTCTAGGCGGTCAAAGTACGCCCTCCAAGAATTTACACACGGAAGAATGCCAAGTGCGGGCATTCTTCTTGAGACTTGGTTTCAATGCTATAGGCACCACCTCCTTTCCGGGCGGAGACTTGGGCTGTAGGCTGCCCCTAAAAGAAGGCGCCCAGGGAGCCGGCCACCTCCACGGAGAGGACGACCACATAGATCAGCAGGATACAGAAGAGCATCATCATGGAATATTTCTGCATCTGCTTCGGGCGCTTCCCTGCCTCTTTCTTTAAGTTGTTCTGCTCGATCTGGCGCATATCGAATACCAGCATCTTGAAATACATCTGCTGGTCATCGCCCCGCAGCGTCCCGATCAGCCCGCGCACGATGTCCGAGAGCATGGTGCTGCCCACCCGGTTCTGGAAGTGGAGCAGGGCATTTTCATAGTTTCCCGTGCGCATGTCCGCCACGGTGGTATCCAGTTCCTGCCCCAGATGCGGACCGGCAATCCGGCGGTAGGAGGTCAGGAGCTTCAACACATCCCTGTCCGTGGCAAGTCCCTGCTGGATGCTGACCGCGAAGCGGGGCAGCTCTGCCTCGATGAGCCTGCGGCGCTTTTTCACAAGGTCAAAAGCCTTATAGTAGGTTGAGAACCATACCATGACGGCAAGCCCCATGATGAGCAGCCCCATCAGCGGCATGATCATAAAAAATGGAATACTCAGAAGCCCTGTGGCAAACGCGGTCAGGAAGGCTTTCATGGTGTAGCATTCCGGCGTCAGCGGGATGCCTGCAATGTCAAGCGTCAGGGCCAGCCGGCTTTTTTTGATGGGGTCCAGCTTTAAGAGCGGGGAAAGTTTCCCGGCAATTTTTGTCAGGTACACATCAAAAATCTTTTCATTGCTGGTGCCGGTCTGCTTTCTGGCAAGCATCATCATCCGGGACGTCTGCGCCGTGGGAACATCCACAAAGGCGCAGGAGAGATGGTAGCAGCCGATTCCCGCAAGGACGGCGGCAAAAAGGATCAGTAATCCGGTCATATCGTTACCTCGTTTCTGCGCTACGGGTTGGTTCATGGAACTGGCGGTGCGTAGCGCGGCACCGTGTTTATTTCAGAATCTGGGTAAGACCCAGGGCGATGGTTATCATTATCACAAAAACAATAAGCACCATCGCCGCATAGCTGGCGTAAAAATACATAAAAGTCCTCCATTTTGATGAGCCTGCGAATTTGGGCGCAAGCACAAATTTGCCTGTGAAAAATTTATTTTTCACAGTGTTAAGCCTTGTACTCGATTGGCTTTGAAAGCTGCATAATCCGCGTGAAGGAGAACAGCACGATGCTGCAGCAGATGGCAAGTGTAATCTTTCCCGGCGTGGAGAACATCAGCGTCTCAAACCATGCGTGGTTCAGTACAT
>ERZ808054.1037-NODE-1037-length-18742-cov-25.882293_pt1 | contig 18742 bp, 16 predicted proteins | sample MGYA00380201_ERZ808054 | MGnify/ENA primary metagenome ERZ808054 (study PRJEB31490, sample SAMN06133419) | mouse gut metagenome | isolation source: Z5_2 | host: mice | place: China: Chengdu | collected 2015-05 ... | reverse complement strand
CAGGACATTGAGCTGGACGGACAGAGTCTGTTTGCGGTGGTCTGCCCCTTAAAGCTCTACAGCAATAATGTGCCTTATGAAAATACCAGTTGGGTTCTTTTGGGCTTCAATACGGAGAGCGATCTTTTTGGCATGAGCCGTCAGCTCTATTTCTGGATGCTTGCCGCTGTCCTGGCAGGGCTTGTGTTTGGCGTGGCCGGCCTTTATATTCTGGTAAGATATCTGACCAGGCCGGTACAGCAGCTCATGGACTGTATCAGCAGGGGAAGGGCGGGGCTTACAGAGTTTGGGCCGTCCAATATCCTGGAGGTGGACGCTCTCTTTGATGTGGTGAAGGAACTGACGGACAGACAAAAAGAAGCAGAGAACATTCTGCTTGAGGAAAAGGAGCGGTACCGGGTTGCGCTGGAATCCTCCAGAGACATTTTCTTTTCTTATGATATCCGAAAGCATATGCTGGATATCGTAAATCATAAAACAATGAGCGGCCTGTGGCAGTGTGAGGAATTTGCCAGCAGCTTTATCGATCCCGAATGTATTTACGATCCGGACAGGGAAGAGGCCATCCGGGCGCTGCAGAGCGGGGAAGATATCCTCTACGCGGAATTCAGGATGAAATGGCCGGAAAATGGAGAGTACCATTGGGTGGCGCTCTCGGGGAAAACGGTTTATGATACGGACGGCGTACGGTGGAAGATGGTCGGAAGCATCCGTAATATTGAGGAGCAGAAGCAGCGGGAGGAGGAACAGCGCAGAAAGAATTCCACTGACGGTGTGACCGGACTGGCAGTTTTCAGCGCGGGAATGGAGCAGATTGGCGAACTGCGAAGCAGCAGGCCGGAGGGTGTGATGGTCAGCCTGTTTCTGGATAAGCTCAGGGAGAGTAATGAGAAGAACGGTATTATGTTTGGGGATATGGTTCTTGAAGAGATTGGGGCGCTGCTCCGCAGCTGCTGCAGGGAATTTGCCCGGGACACCGACAGGCATGCGATAGCCATGCGGCTTAACCGTGACGAATTTGCGCTGTGGCTGGAAGAGGGCTCTGCAGAACAGGCGGCAGCTTTTGCAGAAGATCTGCTTGAAAAGATTACAACGGCTTTTGACGGGGATTCCTTTAGCGCCCATGTGTGTATCGGTTTGGCTCAGGGAGATAAGAAAAGGGCTCCGGCGCAGCTTATCCGTATGGCGAAGCTGGCAGGCAGCGCGGCTGCCGACAGCGGAAAGGCGTATGTCTTCTATGAGAATATTCCTGAGGGTGAGCGCAGGGATTTACCGGCGCTGCAGGGAAATGATGTCGTTACACCGGGCTATGGAGAGGATGTGAGCCTTTCTTCACTGGCGCTTAATCTGTTTGACAGAGGGGCTGATTTTGCGGCTCAGATGATGTTGATGATCCGTAAGATTGGCAGATTTTATCAGGCTGACGATGTGCTGGTGTCTGTGCTGCAGGCGGATTTTAATACCAGTTATCTGGAATACCAGTGGCACAGGGATAACAGAAATACAGAGGAAAGCGTGCGGAAATACAGCGGAGAGGAAAAAGAAGCTTTTCTTGACTGGATGGGACAGGAGGATGTGCGCAGGGTTTCAAAAGAGGACAGCGGGAAAAAGATGATCCGGTGTTTTCTTGGAATTACACAGGGACAGCAGGGGGTGGTTCTTCCCATGTACGACAATGGATGTTATATGGGGAATATCTGCATCTGCGGCATATCGTCCCGGCTTTTGGAGGATCCGGAGGCTGTTCAGGATCTTGCCGAGCTTGGGCGGGTAATCCAGGGCAAGCTAAACCAGCGCCAGCATGATATTGCCAGCAGGGCCAAGTCGGAATTCCTTTCACGTATGAGCCATGAGATCCGTACGCCTATGAACGGAATCATTGGGATGACGGCTATTGCCCTGCAGCAGGGCCAGGAAAAGGAAAGAGTTACGGATTGTCTGCAGAAGATTCAGTCCTCATCCAATTATCTGCTGGGGCTGATCAATGATATTCTGGATATGTCAAAGATTGAGAGCGGTAAAATGAAGCTGGAACCCTGCAACTTTAATATGCAGGAGATGTTGGATACCATCAGGGAGCTGATGGCGCCTCAGGCGGCGGCCAGGAAGATTGATTTTAAGCAGGAGATATGCCTTAAATACGACTGGTTTGTGGCGGATCGGATGCGGATCAGCCAGGTGCTCATCAATCTGCTGGGCAATGCGGTGAAGTTTACCCCCGAGGGGGGGAGCATTACCCTGACCGTCCGGGAGATGGACGCCGGCGGGGAGAACGCCCTGGTCTATTTTGCAGTGCGGGATACCGGTATCGGCATCGCCAGGGAGGACCAAGACCGGGTCTTCCGCTCTTTTGAGCAGGCTGGAGCCAATCCTTCCAAGCAGCAGGGCACCGGCCTGGGCCTGTCTATCAGCAGCCGTCTGGTGCAGATGATGGGCAGCGGCATCCAGCTGGACAGCGAGCCGGGGAAGGGCAGCACCTTCAGCTTCTCCATCCCCCTGGCCCTGGGAGAGGGGGCGGAGCCTGAGGAGCGGAAGGCGGCGGTATCCTTTGAAGGGTTCCACGTGCTGGTGGTGGAGGACAATGAGCTCAATTCCGAGATCGCCCAGTGTCTGCTGGAAGATCGGGGCTTTACGGTGGACTGCGTCTATGACGGGGCCCAGGCGGTGGAGCGGATCAGCACCACCCGGCCGGGTACTTATGACGTGATCCTCATGGACATCATGATGCCGGAAATGGACGGCGTCACCGCCACCGCCAAGCTGCGGGAGGAGTATAACATCCCCATCATCCTCCTCACCGCCAAGAGCGAGGACACCGACAAGGTGCTGGGCCTGAACGTGGGGGCGGACGACTACATCACCAAGCCCTTTAACCCCATCGAGGTCCTGGCCCGGGTCCGCAGCCAGCTGCGGCGCTACACCACCCTGGGGGGCATGGAGCAGAAGCCCAGCAAGCTGGTCATCGGCGGCATCGTTCTGGACGACGAGACCAAGCAGGTGACGGTGGACGGCGAGTCCGCCAGCCTTACCCCCATCGAGTACAATATCCTCCTGCTGCTGATGCGCCACCCAGGGCGCGTCTATTCCTCGGCGCAGATCTATGAGCAGGTATGGAACGAGACGGCCTTCGGCTCCGAGGGCGCCGTAGCGGTCCATATCCGCCATCTGCGGGAGAAGCTGGAGATCGACCCCTCCAACCCCCGGTATCTGAAGGTGGTCTGGGGACTGGGATATAAAATGGAGCCGTAGCCGGCGCTCTCACAAGACGCCGCGGAAGGGAGAAGGACATGACTGATACGGAAAAAAAGCGGGACCTCAGGCAGAGCCTGGCGGCGAAGATCGCCGCCATCATCCTCTTTTTTGCCGCCGCCGCCGGAGCGGTGATCGGGACTGTTGCCGTCACCCTGCTCTCCTGCGGCTACGGAGCGGCCAACACGTTTCAAGACGATATCCTCTACAAGGATAAAATGGACACCACCATGGATTACGCCCTCGCCTACGTTGTGGTGGCGGAGGAGGACGATTCTGACCGCTATCTGAACTACCTGGCCCGGACCTACATGGAACGGGCCGGGGGATTCTCCGCGCAGGTGTTCCAGGGAGCCCCTGCCAACGGCAAGCTGCTGGGCGAGTGGTCCCAGACCCCGGACAAGGATCAGATCCTCTGCCAGAGCGTCATGACCGCGCCCATCCGCGACGAGGCGGGGCAGGACACCGGCGAGTACTATACCGTGGTGGGTTATCTCTCCAACGATATTCCCGCCGGCAGTGATTTCGCCGTGCGCTTCAGCGTTTACAACCGTCTCAGAGGCCTGCCCTTCGGGGTAACGGTGGTGCTGACCGTCGCTCTGTGCGTATGCGCGCTGACGGCCTTGGTCTTCCTTTTCTGCGCCGCGGGACACAGGCGGGGGCGGGAGGAGATATGCCTCAACTGGCAGGACCGGGTTCCCCTGGACCTGTACATCTGCCTGGTAATAGGGCTGTTCTCCGTTGCGATCCTGCCTGGGGTCGCGGGAGCAGATAGCGGGATGCCTGCGGCTCTTACGATCGCCACGATCTGCCTTTCCTCCGTGGGCAGTACCGCCGTCCTGCTGGCGGTGCTGCTGACCCTGGCTACCCGGTTCAAAAAGGGCAAGTGGTGGCGCAATACGGTCTGCTGGCGGTTGGTACGCTGGTGCAAACGGCTGTGGAAGCGGTGCTGGTGGGCGGTGACGGAGCTGGTCCGGACACTGCCAATGACTTGGCGAACCATCCTGACAGTGCTGGGGGTTCTGGGAGGACAGTCCATCCTGGTTCTGCTGATCTTCGCCAGCTACGGCAGTTTCTTCATTTTCCTGCTGACCGCCGCACTGGATGCAGCCCTGTTGGCGGGGACGGCGTGGCTGTCCCTCCAGCTCCAGCGGGTCCGGGACATGGGCGCCGCTCTGGCCGCCGGGGACCTGGAGGCCCAGCTGGATACCGAGAAGATGTACTTTGACGTGAAGCGCCACGCCGAGGATCTGAACGCCATCGGCGTTGGCATGAACAAGGCGGTGGAGCAGCGGCTGAAAAGCGAGCGGCTGAAGACCGAACTCATCACCAACGTCTCCCATGACATCAAGACGCCCCTGACCAGCATCGTCAACTACGTGGATCTGCTGAAGAAGGAGGACCTTCCTCACGCCGCACAGGAGTACCTGCTGGTGCTTGACCGGCAGTCCCGCCGGCTGAAAAAGCTGACCGAGGATCTGGTGGAGGCCAGCAAGGCGTCCACGGGCAATGTCACCGTGAATCTGGAGCCCATCGTGGTCAACGAGATCATCCATCAGGCCATCGGGGACTACGATGAGAAGCTGGCCGCCGGGAAGCTGGAGGTCATCGTCAACACCTACGAGGGCAACCTCATGGCGCTGGCGGACGGACGGCTGCTGTGGCGGGTGCTGGACAATCTGCTGAACAACGTATGCAAGTACGCCATGGCCGGGACGCGGGTTTATGTTGACCTGGGCGCCCGGGACGGGAAAGTGGTTCTGTCCATTAAGAACATCTCCCGGGACCCGCTGAATGTGTCCGCAGACGAGCTTATGGAGCGGTTTGTCCGGGGCGATGCCTCCCGGCACACCGAGGGCAGCGGGCTGGGATTGAACATCGCCAGGAGCTTTATGGACCTCATGGGCGGCGGCTTCGAGCTGTATGTGGACGGAGATCTGTTCAAGGCGGAGCTGACCCTGCGGGCGTAAAATAAAAGTTTCGCCGGCCTTTTCAAAGGCCGCGGAGTCCAGAGGCAGAGCCTCTGGCCGCGCTCCGCAGAGCGCGGAATCCCCTTTGAAAGCCGCGCCCGAAAGAATCCAAAAGGCAGCATAGTACCCAAACCGCGCGGCTTTCAAGCGCATTTGCCGCCTGCGGCGGCAAACAGCGCCCGGGAGTTCCTGCCGTAAGTATAAAAAGACCCGCCGGGAAGCCGTGTGCGCGGTTCCCCGGCGGTCTTGCTATTTGCCCGCCTTCTCCGGCGCCAGGGCCGCAGGCTTCCGGCTCAGATAGAGGCAGTAGGCGATGGAGACGAGGATGGTAACGATGACGTAGGTGTAGGCGCAGCCGGACCGGTCCTCCGCCGTAAATTTGGAGAAGACATCCACCATCCCGTGGACGAAGATGCACACCAGCAGGCTCCCGGAATGGTAGAACACCAGGGTAAACAGGAATCCCCAGGCGATGGCAAAGAGGACCTGTACGAACGTCTCCAAGCCGCCCCGCCCTGTCAGGAGGTTGACGATATGTCCAATGCCGAAGGTCGCCGCAGAGATCGTTATCGCTACAGGCGGGGCGTTTTGATCCAAAAGCGCCCGGAACAACAGGCCCCGGAAGATCAGTTCCTCGACGATCCCCACCAGAAACATGGAGAGGACCGCGAACAGCTGGGCCCTGCCCTCGTAGGCCATCCCCACGCCGCCCCAGAGGTTGCCGGCCGTCAGCACCAGTATGGGCAGGAAGTAGAGGTATTCCCGGGCGCTCCCCCGCCATTTGACAAGACCGTACTTTTTCTCCAGACGGGCGCTCCGGATAAAGGCAAGCAGCCCCGCCGCGAAGAGGGTCAGTCCCGCCAGCATGACGGGGCTGTCATCGCCGCAGGAACCCCGGATCGGGGCCATCACCATACAGTACAGGACGATCCACGCGATGGCGAACCACAGCTCGTTTTTTTCGTAAAATTTTTTCATTCCGCATCCTCCCGTGCGCACAGCACCGCGCCCCGCCAGACCTGCTCCAGATGTTTTGCCGCAGAGGCTTCGTTATACTCCAGCCCGTTGTTGGCAATGATGCTTGCATAGCCGTGGGTGAACAAGGCGGCCGTCAGAAAGATCTGCTTCGTCTGCGCCGCACTCATCCCCAGCGCCCCCTGCATCGCGGCAAGGATGGGCGTCAGCTCTGCGGAATCGAGCATTTCCGACAGACTGCCTTCCACGGCAAATCCCGACTGGAACAGAAAACGGAACAGGTGCGGCTCCTCGATGGCGAACCGGATGTAGTTCAGTCCGATGCCCAGAGGGACGTCCTCCGTCTTCATCAGATAGTCGGAGTGGTACCGGTCTGCTTTTGCATAGACCGCCCGCTTCAGGGCCTCGATGGTAGCAAAATGGTACATCACCGGCTGGGTGGAACAGCCCAGCTCCTGGGCGACTGTCCGTGCGTTGACCAGCTCCGCTCCCGCCGTCCGCGCGACGGCGAAGGCGGCTTCAATCACCATGTCCCGTGTTACTTTTGCCTTTGGCATAGCAACCCTTCTTTCATTATAACTATAGTTATATAACTCGAATTATAATATAACACGGTCAAGCCGTCCTGTCAACCATTTTTCCGGGAGGGGAGGACGGCGGGGGACCGTTTCCGGCGTCCGGGAAATTCCGGCAAAAATTGTATGAAAAAAATAGGAAGAAATCATTGACATTTCGACAGAAAACGGATATAGTTAGCTTGCCTGTTTTCCTGGGGGAAGATGCTCAGGAAAACAGGCGATTTTTCTATGCTCCGCCTGCGGGGCGGAGACATCAAAATTATGGAAAAGGAACGGGGGAGGATAATGTCCAAAAAGTTGATCAGCCTCGCAGACTGCTGCGTGGCGTTTGACGGCGAGCTGGTTCTCGATCACATCAATCTATATTTCAATGACAGTGAGTTCCTCACACTGCTCGGACCCAGTGGCTGCGGCAAGACAACAACCTTGCGCATCATTGGAGGCTTTTTGACGCCCACTTCGGGAGAAGTGCTGTTCGACGGGGTGAGGATTAACGATATTCCGCCCAATCAGCGGCAGGTCAACACTGTCTTCCAGCGGTACGCCTTGTTCCCCCATCTCAACGTCTTTGAGAACGTGGCCTTCGGCCTGCGGGTCCCCAAGACGGAGACGGTGGAGGGACGAAAGAAAAAGGTGAAGATCCCCGAGGAGGAGATCCGCCAGCGGGTGCTGGAGATGCTGGAGGTCGTGAGCCTGAAGGGCTTCGAGAACCGGCGGATCACGGAGCTGTCCGGCGGGCAGCAGCAGCGGGTGGCCATCGCCAGAGCCCTGGTGAACCGGCCCAAGGTGCTGCTGCTGGACGAACCCCTGGGGGCCCTGGACCTTCGCCTGCGGAAGGATATGCAGAGCGAGCTCAAGCGTATCCAGCAGCAGCTGGGCATCACCTTCATCTACGTGACCCACGATCAGGAGGAGGCGCTGGCCATGAGCGATACCATCGTGGTCATGGACCAGGGCCGCATCCAGCAGATCGGTACCCCGGAAGACATCTACAACGAGCCGAAAAACGCCTTCGTGGCGGACTTCATCGGCGAGAGCAACATCCTGGACGGCGTGATGCACGAGGACTTCGTGGTGGAGTTCTTCAACCGGAAGTTCAAGTGCCTGGATAAGGGCTTCGGCCCCATGGAGCCGGTGGACGTGGTCATCCGCCCGGAGGACGTGGACATCGTCCCGCCGGAGAAGGGACAGCTGCGGGGCACCGTGGCCAGCGTCACCTTCAAGGGCGTCCACTACGACACCATCGTGGATTTCAAGGGCTTCAAGTGGCTCATCCAGACCACGGACTACCACCCGGAGGGGGAGACCATCGGCATCATCCTGAACCCCGACGACATCCACATCATGCGCAAGAGCGAGTATTCCGGCATGTTCGGCGACTACTCGTCCTACTCCGAGGAGTACGACGAGCTGGAGGACGTCTCCCTTCTGGAGGAGGATGGGGAGGGCGGAGATGAAGAATAAGCGCGCCCTCTTCGCCGTGCCCTACGTGGGCTGGATGGCCCTATTCGTGGTGGCCCCCATCGTCATGGTGGTGATCTACGCCTTCACCACCGCCGACGGCGGGGTCACGATGGAGAACTTTGCCAGCATGGGGACCTACGCCTCGGTGTTTACCCGTTCCTTCTGGCTGGCGATCCTGGCGACACTTATCTGCCTGCTCATCGGCTATCCGGCGGCCTACTTCATTTCCCGGGAGGGGCCCCGGTTCCAGCGGGTCGCCATGATGCTCATCATGCTGCCCATGTGGATGAACTTCCTGCTGCGGACCTACTCCTGGATGTCCGTGCTGGAAAACAACGGCCTGCTGAACCGCTTTTTTTCCGCCATTGGCCTGTTTACCCTGATCAACAATATTTTCGGCACGGAGCTGGAGTACTTCACCATGATCAATACCCAGGGGGCGGTGGTGCTGGGCATGGTATACAACTACCTTCCCTTCATGATCCTGCCCATCTACTCCGTGATCGAGAAGATGGACGGCAGCTTGGTGGAGGCCGCCAGGGATCTGGGGGCCGGGTCCGCCCGGGTGTTCCGGAAGGTGATCCTGCCCCTGAGCCTCCCCGGGGTGCTCTCCGGGGTGACCATGGTGTTCGTGCCGTCGGTGTCCACCTTTGCCATCTCCCGCCTGCTGGGCGGCGGCACCCAGATGATGCTGGGCGACCTCATCGAGCAGCAGTTCCTGGGCGGGGCCTATAACCCGCAGCTGGGTGCGGCCATCTCCCTGGTGATGATGGTGATCGTGGTGGTCTGCATGGTAGTGATGAATCACTTCGGCGAGGGTGAGGAACAGGCGGTGATGCTATGACTTACTTTTTCTTAAAAGAAAAAGTAAGCAAAAAGAATTTTAAGTTCGCTCTTTTGTGCTTACTTGATCTTAGATCGCCTCACGGTGACGAGAGGGGGGCGGCCGCGTGAAAAAGTTTGACCGCGGCGGCAGCCGCTTCCTGATCGGGCTGATGTTCCTGTTCCTCTATCTGCCCATCCTGCTGCTCATTATTTTCTCCTTCAACGCCGGGGACAGCAGCGCCGTGTGGCGGGGATTCTCCCTCCACTGGTACAGCGAGCTGTTCCACAACCGGCTGATCATGGAGAGCCTCTACAGCACTCTCCTGGTCTCCCTGCTGGCCACGGTGATCTCCACGGCGGCGGGCACCTTTGCCGCCATCGGGCTCTACAGCCTGTCCCGCCGGAAGCGGGACGCGCTGCTGGTGGTCAACAACATCCCCATGATGAACGCGGACATCGTCACCGGCGTCAGCCTGTGCCTGTTCTTCGTGGCGTTCTTCCAGGGATGGGGGAGCTTTGCCCGGTGGGTCAATGGGATGCAGGGAGCTTTTCAGCTGCCCACCCGGCTGACGCTGGGATTCGGTACGCTGCTGCTGGCCCATATCGCGTTCAATATTCCCTATGTCATCCTGAACGTGGCGCCCCGGCTGCGGCAGATGGATAAGAACCTGGTGGACGCGGCCCAGGACCTGGGCTGTACCTGGATGCAGGCCTTCTGGCGGGTGATCCTGCCGGAGATCAAGCCGGGGATCGTCTCCGGCGCGCTGATCGCCTTCACCATGAGCGTGGACGACTTCGTGATCTCCTATTTTACTGCCGGGTCCTCCACCTCCACCCTGTCCATGGCCATCTATGGTATGACCAAGAGGCGGATCACGCCGGAGATCAACGCGGTATCCACCCTGCTGTTTCTGACGGTGCTGCTGCTGCTGGTGATCGTCAACGTCCGGGAAGCCCGGCAGGAGCGCCGGGGCGCCAGCATGGAGCCTCGGAAGCTGACCTGGATGGAGAAGCTGGCCGTGCGCACCTCCACCCCCCGGTGGCGGTGGGTGAAGCGGGGCGCCGGCGCGGCGCTGGCCTGCGGCTTTGTGGCGGTGGTGATCTTCCTGACGGGAGCCACCAGCTCCCGGCCGGTGGTCAACGTGTGCAGCTGGGGAGAATATATCGACACGGACCTGATCACTCAGTTCGAGGAGGAGACCGGCATCCGGGTGAATTACCAGACCGTGGAGAGCAACGAGACCCTGTACTCCCTGCTGAAAAGCGGCGGCGCGGACTACGACGTGGTGGTCCCCTCCGACTATATGATCGCCAAGCTCCTGGAGGAGGATATGCTGGAGGAATTGGACTACGGGAATATCCCCAACTTCTCCCTTATTGACGACCGGTTCAAGCACCTCAGCTATGACCCGGAGAACCGGTATACGGTCCCCTATACCTGGGGCACAGTGGGGCTCATTTACAACGCCAATATGGTGGAGGAGGAGATCACCAGCTGGAGCGCCCTCTACGATGACAAGTACGCTGGAAATGTACTGCTCATCAACAACTCCAGGGACGCGCTGGGCATCGCGCTGTGCTATCTGGGCTATTCCGTCAACACCACCGACGAGGCGGAGATCCGGGAGGCCTATCAGGTCATCGCCGACGCCAACCGCCGGGGCGTGTTCCAGGGCAAGGTGATGGACGAGGTGTTCCAGAAGATGGAGGGCGGCAACGCCGCCATCGCCACCTACTACGCGGGGGACTACCTGTCCATGGTGGATAACCAGGCCGACGGGGTGGACCTGGCCTTTGTGATCCCGGAGGAGGGTTCCAACTGGTTCGTGGACGCCATGTGCGTGCTGAAGGACGCCCCCCACAAGACGGAGGCGGAGATGTGGATCAACTTCATCGCCTCAACGGAGGCCAATCTGGCGAATATGGACTATATCTGGTATGCGTCGCCCAACAGGGAGGCCCTGGAGCAGTACCCCGCGTACTATGAGGAGCTCTACGGCGAGGAGCTGGACCAGGAGACCTATGAGATCATGGCCGCGCCGCCGGAGGTCCTGGAGCGGTGCGAGGTCTATGAGAACCTGCCAGGAGAGACACAGAAGCTGTATAGCCAGCTTTGGGTAGAGCTGGGAACGGACTGATCAAGATTTTGCAGAAAAATTTGCGAGATCGACTTGACAGATAGGCGGGAAACCACTATAATATGGCTGTTGCTGTGGTTTCCCGCTTGTCTGCCGCAGCGGCGAAGATCCGGGTGTAGCGCAGCTGGTAGCGCGCTTGGTTCGGGACCAAGAGGCCGTGGGTTCAAATCCCGTCACTCGGACCAAAAACTCGCCGAAACCGGCTGGTTTCGGCGAGTTTTTGTAACTTTTGAAGCTGGTTGGATTTTCTGACCCATTCAGTGACCCATTATCTGCCCCATTAACGGGCGGACGGAGCCGGACAGAACGGACGGGTCGCAGCTTGAGAGGTGGTATATATGGGGAATAGTTTAGCCTGTCAGGAGGAGTCCTGGGACGAGTTGATCAACGGAAAAGTGGTTGCCATGTCACCCCGCCCCTCTGTAAACCATCATCAGGTGTCACTGAACATTGCCAGTATCTTCTCCAGATACTTGAAGGGAAAAACTTGCCGGCCTTTTGGTGATGGCGTTGATCTGTATCTCACTGAGAAAGATCGGTTTATCCCAGATGGTATGGTGATCTGCGATCCCCGGAAGATCAAGAGAAACGGCGTATACGGTACACCTGACCTGGTGGTGGAGATCCTCTCTCCCGGGACAGCCCGCAATGACCGGGGATATAAGAAGGATGCGTATGAAGCGGCTGGAGTTCGTGAATATTGGATCATCGAACCAGATTCAAAGTCGATCGAAGTCTATTTGCTGCAAAACGGGAAATTTGCCTTGGATAATGTTTATTCCGTTTATCCCGACTATCTTCAAGAAAAAATGACCGAGGAAGAAAAAGAGGCCATCCCCACCGCATTTCATTGCTCTCTGTACGATGACCTGCTGATTTCATTGGAAGACGTTTTTTCTGATACCTTTTAAAAAGTCATCTCCATAAAGCTGCCCACTTTTTCTGCCGCTTCCTGCTGCATCTTGTTAGTGATGTGGGTGTAGGTGTCCAGGGTGAAGCCAGAGGAATAATGGCCCAGCATCCCGGACAGGGTCTTGATATCTACGCCGTTTTGCAACGCTAAAGTTGCAAAGGTATGCCTCAAATCGTGAAACCTGACAGGTTCTATCCCTGCTTCCTTCAATAATTTGCGATGGATGCGGCCAGCGGCATCGGGGTGGTACATGGTCCCGGTCACCGGTGAGGGGAACATGTAGGGATTGTCCGGGTGAAGGTTATGCTCCTGGATCAGCAGGTCTACGGTCTGCCGGGGGATCACCACCGTACGGATGGAGTGCCGGGTCTTGGGGGCGCTGACCTTCAGTTCTCCCTGGCTGCCCCGGACGGATTTGCAGACGGATATGCTGTTCTTCTCCAGATCCAGGTCAGTCCAGAGAAGAGCCAGCAGCTCTCCCCTGCGCAAGCCGCTGGTCAATTCCAGATAAAACATCGGGAGGACGTTGCGGTTCGCCGCGGCCTGGAGGTAGGCGCCGATCTGTTCAGGCTGGATGACCTTCATCTCTTTCCGCTCCAGCTTGGGAGGATTACAGCCATCGGTAGGATTCTTTTTGATGAGTCCCTCCTTTACTGCCTGATCCAAGGCGCTGTGTAAGACCATATGAATGCTCTGGACGGTCTTGGGACTCAGTCCGGAGCATTCTACGTTATTCTGGACAACTCTGCCAATGGTTCGTAGGTCCTGGTACAGCTTCTGGAGCCGAAGGCTGGTCAGTTTATCCAGCAGGATTTCGCCGATATTGGGGATCAGATGTTTCTCCAGGAAGTTGGTGTACTGCTCCTGGGTAGTCTCCCGGAGGTTGGGCTTGGAGTACAGCTCGAACCATGTACGGAGCCATTCACCAGTTGTAAACCGGCAAACTGGCTGGTCAGGTTCTTTCCCGGGCTGCTCGACAGTCTGCAGCTTGGGTTCTGCCTGCTGAGCATTCCGCATGGCTTCCCGCAGCTTGGCCTTGCACTCAGCCTGCGTCCTGGCCAGGACATTCCTGTACAGGAGCTTTCCTGTTGCCTCGTCCCGGCCTGCCGTATACCGGCCCTCCCAGCGGCCATCGCTGCGCTTACGGAGACTCCCTTCGCCTCTGGCTCTTCGTTTTGCCATCTCTGCCCTCCTAAACCGCCAGCTCGTTGAGGGATAGCTTATTGTCGATCCAGACCATCAGGCGGTCCTTGGGGACAATGATCCGGCTGCCGATAAGCATGGCGGGAAAACTCTTGCAGTGCGCCAGTTCATAAGCGCTGGTGCGAGAGATGTTCAGGGCGGAGGCTACCTGGGTGATGGTCAGCATTATGGGCATATCTTCTATTGATTTATAGGTCTGGTTCACAATCATTCTCTCCCTTATCAAATATTTTGATGCGATTGCAGTACTCTGAAAGACCGACAGGGCATAGAAAAACACGGGGGATAGATCCCCCGTGTTTTTCTATGCCCTGCTTTTATTATCTTCTTCAAATCTCTCGACTTCGAGCCTCCGCATGGAGTTTTTTAAAGCAAGTATCATGTTGGCAATCATCTTGATTTCCAAACTACTGCAATCTTCGACCAACTCTGTCAGCCAATTATTGCGGAGTTCCACTGCCTTTTTGACCTCTACGCATAACAGTTCATCTGCGGAACACTCGAAAGCATTGACCAATTTGATTATCATCTCTAAGCTGGGAACGCTCTTTCCTGTTTCAATATGGCTGATATGAGTTACACCAACGCCGGATTTCTCCGCAAGCTGATCCTGCGTCAAACCCTTGCCTTTCTGGTGATAAGGAACTAATCTCAACTTAACATCATCAGTTGGCAGTCCGTAGTGCATAATGCTAACAAATTGCTCAAAATGATTCTTGAGGAGGTTTCTGCTAATGGCAAGCCGCCAGTACTGACACCGTGTGGTGTTGGTACTGGCGGCTTGTCAATTTTGTCGGATTTTTTCTGATCTACACCCAAAAGAACACACATTACTGAAATTATTGTACAGATACGGATACTTTTTTTATACTTGCATAACAGAGGATACTCACCACTTCGTATAACAAATCCTGACCGTCCGCAGTAGTGTACAGGTTCGCACATGAAGTAATAACGCTACTCAGGTTGTTATGCCATGGAGCATTTTTCTTCAAATCGCGGAAGTCATACACGGATTTATCCGGTGTGTACTGTGACAATTCATCTCGTATTAAATTGAATTGTCTGGCAGTTTCCATAGCATCCTCTGCCCCACACATACCGGATTTGAAAAATTGGAGTGCTAACGGTATTTTTCGCTTGAACAGTCCCAGCCTGACTTCAACAGTGGAGTATACAGAATACCAAATGTCACTGCCTCCGATATTCACTACTCGACTGCCATCTGATGTTTCTATCCTCATAATCACAACCCCAAAATATCAATAGGTATATTTGGATAAATATCGATTAGTCTTGTTTCAATAGTTTCGGTCACAGAAGAAATTAATTCTTGACTGAAATTTCTCCCCCGCACGTCCAGAACAATTCGTTGCGTTGTACCTGGTGGGCAGTTGACAACGCGGGAGCTAATCTCTCGTTCAAGTTCACTATATAGTGTATTCAAACTACTTGAACTTTCGAGATTGTAATTTTTCACTTCGATAGCTTCCAAATGATTGCCAACTGTTCGAACTACATCTGGACGAGTACTACCCGGGGTGCCAAACGGAACTTCCTGGCCTCCCATATAAGTCATTTGCTCACTCCCGCCGTATTGGTCAAGAACATCTAGTTCAGATTGCCGCCATGAGGGGACATCATCAATAACATTAGCAGCATTCCGAAGTGCATGAGCTTCACTTAATCCGCCAATAAGTGCCCCAGAAATAGCTCCCCACTTAAAACTCTCACTGCCTGTAAGTGCTGCCGCTTTTATAGCTTGGTCAAAATCCTTTGTCTGAACCCCAGATACCACACCTGCAAAAATACCACTAAAGGCAGCGGAAGATAGCGCAAATGTAGTACCCGTTTTTGCCGAGGCAGCAAAAATCATGCTCACAGTTGGAGCGCCAACGCCTCCGCTCACCACAGATTCAGTCAGACATATCAAGATTACGCCAGTTCCAATAGCTACATTTTTTATTACTTGATCATAGGGGTCACCATAGTCCTCAAAGAGCTGTACCGTAGTTTCGCCATCATCGCCTAAAGTAAAAACATATCGTTCGCCTTGGAATTGCTCATCAAGTTCCGCAAGCGTATAGCCAAAAAAAATATTGGCTTTAGAATTATAAGCAACTTCCTCTAAATACTCCTTAGAATAATAAATGGCACTAACATTTTCGATGATATAATCTTCGCTTGAAAATTCGTCCACCAAACCTGCATATATGGTGTCTTCCACATATTGAAGCAATTTGGGATCGTTCAAATTATCAAACTTTGGAACATCATCTTGCTCTATATCGACTGGTGTGCGAATACTTGACTCAGACGGTTCAGTTGTGTTGGGCGTTGATTGATTTGTGCCATTATTGGTCTCAGGAACAAAGGATGGGGAGGAGGAATTGCTATCGCTTCCCGTTTGAGGCATACATCCAGATAAGAGAAGTACACAAGTAAGTACAAGAGCAATTACTTTCTTCATACATCGGCCCCCTCTTTCTTTTTTCTGGCCTTTTTCATAATTGTTCCCACTACGAGTATACCGCCCACAATGGCTACCAGAACAATAACAATAAACAGTGTTGAAGAACTGCTTTGCGATGCCTCATTTGTCATAGGCTCAGAAACACCTGCTGAATCAACCGGGGAAACTTCATCATCGGGAGTGGTATCCACGACCACCACAGGCTGAGTTTCTGGTTCCTCTGTTATGGGTGGCTCCGGTAGTTCCGGCTCCTCTGGCGGAATATAGTCAACAATCGTGCCATCATCGTTAATCATTGCGTCCTGCCCAATCTTTTCGTTTAGGGCATCGACTGTAAGCAAATTCTTAGATAATGCCAGGAGATACTTATCTGTCCCCACATAAACCGTTTTGGTGGTCGTTTCTCCAGTATACAAGTTCTTTACCGTAAATGTGTAGATGCCATCGTCTGTATAGGCATCATTGTCCTTTGCAGGGCGGTTAAAACGCACATCTTCAGTGAGCTGACCGTCAGCACCTACATTCAACGCAGTACGGGTAACATCGATTGTCAAATATCTAGACTTCGCCATATCGAGTTTGAAGCCATTTGAAGTAATAGCGCGATCTGACAGTTCTGTACTTGTTACAGTATCAAATGGATACACCATACAGTTACCGTTGCGAATGGAAAAGCTAAAGGAAATTTTGTAGTTTGTGTATGTGGGGACAACCGATACTGGTCCTACTTGGCGCGGGTTGTTCTTAATTTCGTAGTCGAGAGAAATCTCGTAATCCCCCTCTTCAAAGAGCTGTACTCTAGTATCAGCTCCTGTTGTCGCGTTGGCCGCAAGAAAATCGGTGTAGATAACAGGATCGTGTGCGTTGCCTTCGTAGTCAGTATATCGAATAATCAGTGTGCCACGCTTAAAATTCGTTTGTGCGATTTCAAAATACTGATCGTAGCCATTGGTATCTTCTGAAATTGTTAACGCACTTTTCCCGTTCAAATTGTTGATGTCCTGCGTAAGGGTAAACCACAGAGTTACCTTGTCGCCAACATTTTTGAGAAAAACCGGAGTTCCATTGCTGGAGGTTTCTCTGGTATACCCATTCACTACAAAAGTTCCTAAGTTCCAGCCATAATGAGGGTCATCTTTGTCGATTGCATCATTTCCAGAGTAACCATTATCTTTACCGGTATTGACCTTCTGGCCTAACTCCTTCCTTGGTGTGGCCACAGCGCTGGTCGTGTTCCCTGCTACTTCGCTACTCACCGCATAAAACTCATATACTTCGGCGACCTTCTTTTCCTCTTTTTCTTCCGTAGGGACAAACAAGATTTTCCCCTCACCAACCTTACGCTGAAGCTCGTAGGCAACAACCATTCGATAATAGCAGCCGTTCTCCAATTGGATGTCTCTGGTTGCATAAAGAGAACCTGACAAATCATCGTTGTCAGCAAAAACATCCGTCATGGTCACATCAGTAATCCAGGTAACTCCATCTTTAGAGGACTGAACGATAATTGCACCACTCGAAATATTCTGGTCGAGAGAAACTTCATCGACTTTTTTTGACTTATCATCAATCAAGTGCCACTCTGTATCAGGGACATTCAATTTAGATTGATTATAGGAATAATAGAAATTGACACTCTCAGAACTGGCAGAATATGCAGGCAGTCCATTCTTATTGCTGATACCGTTCAAATCACCGGAAATGGTAAATGTGCCAAAGGAATTTCCGCTGGATGATGTGGCTGACGAAAATTCGTAGTGCGCATTTGACGCAAACTCGTACACATTTCCTTTTACAGCAATAGAGGGTTCTTTTGCATGTACCCTCATAGTTAAAGGCTGTAAGCAACCTACAATACAAATGGTCACAAGCAAGCTGGCAACAAATCGTTTTATCATATTCCGCATATAGTTCCTCCAAATATGCTGTCAACATTTTCACTCTGCTGAGGAGCAATGCTTATCGAATGTAGTATAGCATACTTTGTAGAAAAATGGGAAAGTATTTTTATATCCGCATTGAAGTTTTTGAGCGGGGTTTTAGGAAAAAGGATTCAGCACAATGATCTCCCGTCCCAACTTTTGAGCATACCTTACTGTCATCGCCGTCCCACCTCGCCATTCACCATTATAGACAGCCAACAGGCAGGCGGCGTGATCGACCAGATAGCGGTTACGTTTGAGCATACAGTCTTTACTGTATTTCTGGCTAACATACACGATAGCATCCGCCTGCTCCAGAATAGAAAAATAGAGTTCCTGCGCCGAAGTCGGCCATTTGTCTGCCTGTCCTTCACAGGGCAGGACACAGTGGAGTTTCGGTGCGGGATTTTCCTTTTTCAGAGAAAGAACAGACAGCGCCGCCCAGGTGTCGGCACCCTCCGCCATACCGGAAAGGAAGTCCGTATATCCTGCCTCAACCAGTTTGATGATTTCTTTGGTGAGCGCCTGTTTCAGAGCAACGCACCGGGTATCCGCTTCGTTATAGCCCCAGGGAAACTTTTTCGGGCGGTGCCCCGTAAATGCACAACATCTCTCGATCATTGAATCTAACCTCCGACTACAATTTGAACATGGGGGTTATATCCCCTTAACAATGGAGATTATAACCCCCATACTGGTTGATGTCAATCGGGGGTGGGGCTGTGATTATCTTTGATAAACTCTGGAGCATAATGGATAAGAAGGGTGTTTCCACATACCAGCTGAGAGAGAAATGCGGTATTGACAGCAAAACTATCCGGCGCTTGCGGGCAAACGACAACATGGAGACAAAGACGCTAAATAAATTGTGTACGGTCCTTGATTGCCGTCTGGAGGATATTGCCGAATATATTCCAGATGAGCAGTAACAACTCCACGGCTCTGCGGATGCAGGACCGTGGAGTTGTTAGCATTTTCGGGGCGGGGTATCCAGGCTGCGATCTGGCAGCATGGGTACCCAACGCCCCGAAA
>ERZ808054.1036-NODE-1036-length-18750-cov-5.344883_pt1 | contig 18750 bp, 19 predicted proteins | sample MGYA00380201_ERZ808054 | MGnify/ENA primary metagenome ERZ808054 (study PRJEB31490, sample SAMN06133419) | mouse gut metagenome | isolation source: Z5_2 | host: mice | place: China: Chengdu | collected 2015-05 ... | reverse complement strand
CCGTAGGATCAGGCGTCTCACCAGGCTCAGGCGTTACCGTAGGATCAGGTGTTTCACCAGGACCGGGCGTTACCGTAGGATCAGGCGTCTCACCAGGACCGGGCGTTACCGTAGGATCAGGTGTTTCACCAGGACCGGGCGTTACCGTAGGATCAGACGTCTCACCAGGTTCAGGCGTTACTATGGGCCCAGGTGTTGTAGTCGGTACAGGTATAGGCGATTCCGTCGGCACCGGCGGCGCAGGTATTACACCGCTCCAATTAATCTGATGTACTTCACCATACTGTTCAAAATTTCCGGCCGTCACGCCGCCTATGATATTATTTCCATTGACCACAGTCGCCCTGGGAGCCAGAATAAATCCGAATATCCTTGCCGTGTTCACCTTGCTGGCATTGCCAAAATTCCAGAGCACCCTGCCAGCCCAGGAGGCATACTCCGTCTTATCGCCGGCGCTGTTGATATTCATCTGAGGTACGGAAACTTCTCCACCGCTTACAATATTCACAATTACCGTCTTGCCACCGGCTTCCGCCGCCGCAATAATCCTGGCTTCATAATTCTCACCCTGGGTAAATCCGGCATTCAGTTCCTCAGACGTGAGATTCAGGACATATGCGGTGTCCGTGTCCATATCCGGCAGTTGATATAACTCGTCAGCCCAGGCCGCTTTCGAATTAATGACATTTGCTATGGTACTCATTATATCATTTTGGTAGGAAAATCCTCCCAGAAGATTGCCCGTGCAGAACCTTCCGGTTTCCTGATTGTTGCTGTCGATCTTAAGCAGATTGTAACCCTGTCCCACAGCTACTTCCAGCCTGTTGGCCGTACCCGCCAGCGGGTTTATCTCCGGAATCACAATGTAAGACGTCCCGTTTGCCGTGCAACTGAAGCTGCCGTCGGACAAATCGCCGATATAACTCACTCCGCCGGAACCCATAGCGGCATTGCCCCCATATATATTGAGGCTGCCCGGCAGCACGCCGATAGCCACATTACCCTCCACATGATCGCTTCGCGTCATCTGATTCGTATAAACAGAAAACAGGAAGGGATTGTTCAACTCAGGCTTGGCAAAATTATCTGTGGGCGGAGCAAAGTTATACAATGGAATCGGTTCTGCCACATTCACCACATAATCGCCTCCGGTAACGCTTTCCAGTTCCGGTACGTTGGGGTCCGCGTTTTCATTTGCGTGGGTGGAAAACCCATGGTCCGTGAACATGCTACTGATCACCAGCGCTGAAGCCATGGTCACCACCACAAATTTGCTTACCTTCTCCCTCATTCCTAAAATTTTCATGTTTTTACCCTCTTTAATACCCTGACCACTGCCTGCGGAATGCAATTTATCCATTCCTTTACATAATAAGACTCCTTTTTTTGGTAAAAAGGTTCAAAATTATTACAAATTGATTAACTACTTTATACCATAAGGCTCTGTCAAAGTCAACACTCCATGAATCAAAACCCTCCTGGAAGTTCCTGCCGAGCCGTAACAGGTGGACAGGGATACAATGTTGGGACGCTCTGTGAGATCCACATCAAATCCATAATTGGAATTCTCCACCGCCCAGCCGGTATACTTGTCATAGTTTTCATCTGATGTAAACACCATGTATCTGTTGCTGTCTGATTTGGTCATATAATAGGAAAAAACCTCGTAAGTGTAAACCAAGTCCTCCGTATAAAGATAGAAGCGGGGATTGGCGTCCAGCAGAGAGGGATCGTCTACCAGTTCTTTAAAAGCGCCAAACATACTGCCGTCCCTCATATTGTGGCCGAATACAAAAGTGTTCCTGTCGCTCCAGTCCGGGGCCGCGCCGCAATCCATGAATATACTGCCCGAGTTGCTCTTTGCACCCTCGAAGGAATGCTTCAGATAATAGTTGTTGTCCTCACCCTGTACCACCGGATAGCTGACCTCTACTGCAGGAAAATAGAGCCATCCCCGGAAATCACCGTTCATTCCCTTCAGCATCTCCATGTCAATGGCCAGAGGCGGATACTGGGGCGGCAAAATCTCTACTGCCTCACCGTTCTCATCCACACCTGTGGTAACGGCAGCGGGGAATTGGGCATCTTCTGCCACTGCCGCGTCCAGCAGACGCTGGTGCTCTTCTTCTGCCCGCCTGTCGGATATGATGGACGTCACCAGCTTGTAGCCGGAAAAACCCACAGCCGCGGTCAAGAACAGGATGCCTGCCACATATTGCAGGATCTTCAGAGTTTCCTTTTTCAAGGGCATCTCCCCCTTCCGTCAGCTTCTTTATTATAAAACAGTGTATCACATTTTTACAAATCTGTCATCTTGTATTTGATATCAGGGAAAGTATTTGTTATAATTGTCTTTATACTTTGAGCATTCTATAAAATGACTCATGTGGCCTGTGCGCCGGCTCCATGGGTATCGTCCAGGAAAGGAAATTACCATATGCTTCCAATTCACATGATCTCCGTCCTGTTTTTGGGCATGATGTATTTTTTTATCTACCGGATGGACAAGAAGCCCTCCTATGATCCCAGGATTGTATTCCTGGTTCTGCTGGCGGGTGCTTTTTTGCTCCGCTGCATCTTTGCCGGGAGTTCCAGGGGCTTTGCCTCCGACACGGCCTGCTTCGCCAGTTGGGCCAATCTGGCCTATGAAGGGGGCATCCGAAATTTTTATGCCTCCGGCGTGTTTGCCGACTATCCTCCCGGATTCGTGTATGTGCTGTATGTGATCGGAGCTATTTTTTCCATATTTAAAATACCGTATCTGTCCGCACCCTGTCTGCTCCTGTTAAAGCTGCCCGCCATATTCTGTGACATGGCCACCGCTCTGTTCTTTTACAAAGTGGCTTCCAAAAAATTGCCTCCCCAGCAAGTGGTGATGCTGGCAGGATTGTATCTGCTGAACCCGGCCATCCTCCTGAACTCCTCCATCTGGGGGCAGGTGGACTCCGTGTTCACCCTGGCCGTACTGCTGATGTGCTGGTTTTTGACGGAAAACCGAATGACTGCCGCCTATATCGTGTTCGGTGTGGGCGTGCTCCTTAAGCCCCAGACCCTGGTATTTGCCCCCGTGCTGCTCTACGGCATCGTGGACCGGGTTATTCTGTACGATTTCAGTTGGAGGAACTTCTTCCACAATCTGTTCTCCGGCCTGGCCGTGATCTGTTTCATGGTGCTGGCCTGCATGCCCTTCGGCCTGGATCTGGTATTCATGCAATATACCGCTACCCTGGGCTCTTATCCCTATATTGCGGTAAATGCCTTCAACCTGTGGGGATTCTTTGGTCTGAACTGGGTTTCCCAGGACACGAGACTGCTGTTTTTCAGCTATCAGACCTGGGGTGTCATCATCATCCTGCTGATTGTGCTGCTCTCGGCTCTGCTGTTTTTCCGGGCACAAAACAAGGAAAGCCGGTACTTCACCACCGCCGGTTTCCTGATCGTCTCCATGTTTCTGTTCTCGATCCGCATGCACGAGCGCTATCTGTACCCGGCGCTGGCGCTGCTCCTGTTTGCCTACGCGCTGCGCCCCCTCAAGGAATTTCTGGAGGTTTATTTCGGATTTACCGTAATCCACCTGTATAACACCGCTTACATACTGTATTTTTATGATCCTGCCAACTATGACGGGAAAGCGCCGCTGATCCTGACCGTGTCCGCATGTATGGTCATCTGCGGTCTCTCCTTCTATTATATGCTGCTGCGCTACGACATCCGGCAAGTGTCCGACCGGGAGTCCTCCTTCACCTTCCTTCTCCCCTTCCGGCTGAAATGGCGCAGAAAGAAGTCCACACCTGCACATTTTACCTATGATCCTGCCCCCAGTCAGGAAAAAATGCCCTTCCTGGCCCAGGATGCCCTCCTTCTCTTTACTGTTATGGCAGTATACAGCCTGGTAGCGTTCTGGGATCTGGGCAGTCTGAAAGCACCTCAGTCAGACGCCATGCTGCGGCAGGGTGATACGGTGGAATTGTATACCGGCGGAGAACAGGCTGCCTCTTATCTATACTGGTATCTGGGAAATTACGAGAACCGGAATTTCTCCCTGGAGTACAAAACGGCATTGGAAGATGCTTGGCAGCCAGCGGGCGGCGGCCAACTCACCATGACCAGTGTTTTCGCCTGGGGCCGCATGGAACTGCCGGAGGATTGTCATTATCTGCGTCTGACCTGCAATTCCGACAAGGCTTCGGTAATGGAACTGGCCCTGGCGGACGCCGCTGGAAACAGCTTTATGCCTGTAAACGCACCGGATTATCAGAAATTGTTTGACGAGAACGATACTTTTCCCACAGACGGCATCAGCTTCCGCAACAGTACCTATTTTGACGAAATCTACCATGCACGGACAGCCTATGAGTTCCTGCACGGTCTGCCCACCTATGAGACCACTCATCCGCCTCTGGGCAAGGTGATTCTGTCCCTGGGCATCGTTCTCTTCGGCATGAACCCTTTCGGCTGGAGATTCATGGGAACTCTGCTGGGGATACTGATGCTGCCAGTGATCTACCTGCTGGCCCGCAATATCAGCAGGGACCGCCTGGCGGCAGGCTTTGCCTGTGTGTTGTTCGCCTTCGACTTTATGCATTTTGCCCAAACCAGACTGGCCACCATCGACGTGTTTGTGACTTTCTTTATCCTGTTGATGTACTATTTTATGTACCGTTACAGCCAACTGAGTTTTTACGACACCCCACTGTGGAAAACCTTCCTCCCCCTGGGTGCCTGCGGCATCTCCATGGGACTGGGCATCGCCTGCAAGTGGACCGGCATGTATGCCGGAGCGGGACTGGCAGTGATATTCTTCCTTACATTGTATCGCAGATACAGGGAGTATCGTCTTGCTCTGAAGAAGCCCTCCGGAGGCCCCAACGGACTCCTCTACTCCAGGATCATCGCCACTTTCCGGGGCAATGCTCTTAAGACCATTGTCTTTTGCATGGTGTTTTTCGTGCTGATTCCCGGACTGATCTATCTGCTGTCTTACATTCCCTTCGTGGGTTGGGAGACGGGACTATGGGAAAAAATGCTGGCCAACCAGAAATACATGTTTAGTTACCATGCCAATCTGCAGGACACCCACTATTACTCCTCCCACTGGTATGAGTGGCCCACCATGATCCGGCCCATCTTCTATTACTCCGGTATCATCGGCGACACTGCCAGAGAAGGAATCAGCGCCTTTGGCAACCCGCTGGTGTGGTGGGTGGGCATTCCCGCCTTTGCCTATATACTTTATCTGGTATTCCGGAAAAAGGACCGCATCGCCCTGTTTCTGTGTATCGCCTACCTGGCCCAGTATCTGCCCTGGATGTTCGTGGACAGATGTACCTTCATCTACCACTATTTTCCCAGCGTGCCCTTCGTGGTGCTGATGATTCTGTATGCGGCACTCACCGTAAAAGATCTGCTGCCGGAAAAAAGATTCTACCTGGCCCTGGGGCTCTATGCCGCCGCTGCCATTGCCCTGTTTGCGCTGTTCTACCCGGTGCTGTCGGGGCACACCGTGTCCATCAAGTACGTGGACACCTTCCTTCGCTGGATGAAGAGTTGGGTATTGATCTATGGATAAGATTCACATTACTCAGGTGCAGAATTGAATCGCCGGGGATACGCTCCCCGGCAGCTTCATTTTATCGTATCTGTTCCTGTCGTTTTTACCTCACCTTCTCTGAATGCATTTTCCATAAACTTCCTCACTTCGTCAGGTTTTAGTCTATCTCTTCAGTAGGCTGAATCAAATTTACATCATTTATACCAACAGACAATATTTTTTCAATTTGTATCAAAAACTCAATTTTAAATACCACATCATCAGATGCGATTTCCCCGCTCAGCACATGTTGAAATACTTTCTCATAACTGAATCCCTCATAAACAAAAAAAGTGCAAAGCCATTGACAACTCAATAGGCTTCACACTCTACTTTGTGATATATGTTATTCCCGTCAATAGGTTATCGCTGTATCTAAATTATTGCGGTATTAATTCATTCATCTTGAGAATTTCTTCCACCGTGTCCAAGCCGTCTTGCAATCTGGCCAGCTTTTTATTGGTGTTCAGTTCAAAAAGTTTCTGTGAAAGCTGTAACTCTGTCAGCTGCTCATGCATTTTGTTTTGCTTGACCTCCATCACTTCTAAGCGGTTATCCATCTTATCAAAGCGGGACCTTTCGATAAGGCACCCTATGTCTGTAATGGATGTCCGAAAGCCATAAACCACTGCACCATTGCCCACAAATACCGCTATGATGCTAGCATCCGCTGACAGGAAGTTTTATGAAATTAATTTGCGAAACTTATTATACGTCATCAAGGGGACTACGGCACTACCTATAATCACCCTCTGATTCTTTCCCTTTCCTGCAGTCATAAGCGGCTTGATATTTGCCACTATGTCATTATACTGCTCCGTCCTCCTTGTTTCCTCATTCATTACCACAACTGCACTCATTCTGTAATCCTCCTTGAATATGTATTTTTTTGTATAATAAAAAGCATCTGGATTTTTACTTTTCCAAATGCTTTCCTTAACTATCATACATATATGTTAAATCTACTCTATTTTTAATGAAACACCTTCGTAAATTCCCACTGGTATGTCAATATCAAAAGAATATTCTTCCATACCATCTTTTTCAAAATTATATATTGTCACAAGTTCTCTTTCAGGATCTACCACCCAATATTCCCGTACTCCTGCCGTCCTATATTTAAACAATTTCTTATAATAATCCATTTGTTTACTGCTTGGCGAAACAATTTCAATCACCCAATCCGGTGCGCCATTACACCCTGTATCCGTAATCTTATTTTTATCGCATATAACTGATATATCCGGCTCAACATAATTTTTATCATTTTCATTCAAAAATACAGCAAACGGGGCTGGAAACACCTCACACTCACCATTATTTCGCTTAATAAAGTCTTTTATTTGATAATGTAAATCAGAAACTAATCTCTGATGTCTTGTGTTTGGTGGTGCCATATAATAAATTTTTCCATCAATCAATTCTGCCCGTTCCCCTTCCGGCAACGCATAGATATCATCTATCGTATAAATCTCTTGTTTTCTCAATGCATCCATCCTTACACCTCCATTCTTTATTCTATTATAGGCAATATTTATAGGAATTACAACCACTTCGCACCGCTAAAAAATCTAATTTCATGACTTAAAATCAATATTCCGATGGTTTATATTGGAAATATCCTTCTATATAATCAATTTTCTTAGCAGTTATTTCTATGTGCTTCTTTAATTCTTCATTGTACTTTTTTCCATTTCTTTCACAGACAATCTTTTTTGCATCTTCTTCAGAAACTGCTTTTACTAAACAAATTAAATCAATTTCAAAGGTTCCTATTACGGAATGACTTTTGTTCTCTCTTTTTTTACAATTTATATATAGAAAATAAAAAAGCATAAGTATAATATATCTGTGTGCAATTTTGCTAATCAAGATTCAAATATTTATATAAATGCACCTAAGCATAACATCCAAATACATTTATATAAATAATTGAAAAATCATACGTACAAGATACACCCCTTTCCTTATACTGTTTTCAATCGAACATATGTCTGATTACCTTTTTGATTACCTTTTGATTTCGTGCAAAAACAAAAAGCCTGGACATCCCGATTAATCAAGACTTCCCAGACTTCTAAAAATAGCGAGAGGGGGATTCGAACCCTCGACACCACGGGTATGAACCGTGTGCTCTAGCCAACTGAGCTATCTCGCCAAAATGGAACCTATAGGGCTCGAACCTATGACCCTCTGCTTGTAAGGCAGATGCTCTCCCAGCTGAGCTAAGATTCCTCAAGTCGGCTGCACTTGCAACCGACTTGATTAGTATACTATGGAAAGACAAGTTTGTCAACCACAATTTTACAAATTTAGCCTACATTTTCTCCGGAGCCTCAAAACCCAGCACCTGGATACAGGCCTCCAGCACATCCCGGGTCAGAAGCAGCAGCGCCACCAGGCTCTCCTTCTGCGCCTGATCTTCCTCCGCCAGGATCTTGGTTTCGTGGTAGAAATGATTGAATGCATTGGCCAGGTCGTAAATAAAAGCACATACCTTATGAGGGGCCGCCTCCTCGCTGGCGCTCTCCATCATGGCGTTAAAGCCGGACAACTGCATCATCAACTGTTTCTGGGCCTCTCCTGCTGCCGCCAGCAACTCCAGTTCTTCCTCCCGGTCCAGGCTGCCGCCCTGCTCCACATACTTGGAAAGGATGGACTTGATCCGCACGATGGTATACAGGATATAGGGGCCGGTGTCACCTTCAAAGGAAGTAAAGCGGTCCATGTCAAAGATATAATCCTTGGATGCTTGATTGGACAGATCTCCGTATAGCAAAGCCGAGATGGCCACCATATCTGCCACTTCCCTGGCCTCCTCTTCGCTCATCTCCCGGCCTTCCCGGATCTTGCGCAGCATTTCCTCCTTGGTTTCCTGGATCAGAACCTCCAGACGCATCACACCGCCGTCCCTGGTCTTAAAGGGCTTGCCGTCCTTGCCGTTGACAGTGCCGAAGCCGATCCACCTGAGCTGGGTTTCGGGTTCCACTAAACCGGTTTTCCGGGCGCAACGGAAGATCTGGTCAAAATACAGATCCTGACGCTTGTCCGTAAGATAAATGATCTGATTCGGATGATACAGGCGCATACGTTCCAGAATCGTGGCAAGATCCGATGTATTATACAGGGCCGCGCCGTCAGACTTCAGAATCATGCAGGGCGGTACCTCTTTGGTGTCCGTCTCTTCCTTCACATCCACCACCAGGGCACCCTCGCTGATATAGGCATAGCCGTTATCCTTCATGTCCTGCACCATCTCCGGAATCAGGTCGCGCACATCACTTTCGCCCTTCCACAGGTCAAATTCCACATTCAGACTGCCGTACACTTTCTTTAAGTCTGCCACAGACACATTCATGATATGCTGCCACAGGGCGCGATAGCCCCTTACGCCGGTCTGCAGCTTGTAGGTAGCTTCCATGGCCCGGGCCTTATACGCCGGGTCCTCTTTGGATTTCTGGCTGGAGGCCGGGTAGATTTCCTCCAGTTCGGATATAGTAAAGGGCGGTTCGGTAGGATACTCCCCCTCATAACTGTCATCAAAATACACCAGCTCCGGCTGACGTTCCTGGATTCCCAGGGTCACCAGGCCCATTTGCAGTCCCCAGTCCCCCAGGTGGGCATCCCCGATGACCTCATGGCCGGCGTACCGGCAGATCCGCTTGATACTCTCGCCGATAACGGCCGAGCGCAGATGTCCTACATGTAAAGGCTTGGCCACATTGGCCCCACCGTAATCTATCATGATTTTCCGGGGCTTGGACGGCTTTTCCAGACCGAATTTCTCCGCTCTGCGCATCTCCCCCAGGTACTCCCGCAGATATTCTCCCGAGATCTTCAGATTCAAGAAACCGGGGGCCACCGCCTCTGCCTGGGAGAATACCCTGCTGTCCCGCAGCTTTTCTGCCACCTCGCCCGCAATCGCAAGGGGAGCCTTCCTGAACTTCTTGGCTCCTGCCATGGCTCCGTTGCACTGATATTCACACAGGTCCGGACGGTTGGACAATGTCACGCGTCCCAACCGGCTTCCTGCCTCCGCCTCCCCGTATCCGGCCGCCTCAAAAGCCGCCTGCATCTCCTCGGATATGATATCCAACCACTTTTTCATAAGCACGCTCTCCTCGCCACACAAAATTATGGGCCCATTATAGCCTTTTTTTCTCTGCGTGGCAACAGGAAATTTCAAAATATAGGAAATAAGGAAGTTTCACTTCCCGGCCCGGGCTTCCCGATCCCGTCCGGAAAACACGCAGCCGCAGTAGTCCTGGCGGTACAATTCATACTTAGCGGACAATTCCACCGACCTCTTATATCCGTTTTTCTTCTTAAAGTCCGAAGGCAGCCAGGGCACACCATATGTAGTCGCCAGTTCCTCCCCCAACCGATTGAGCAGCGGCGCGTTTTTTAAGGGGCTGATGGACAGGGTGGTGGCAAAGTAATCCGCTTCCGCCGCCTGCGCCTGCCGGGCCGTCTCCTCCAGCCGCAGCCGGAAACATCCTTCGCAGCGCTCCCCTCCCTCCGGACAGTTTTCCAAGCCCCTGGCCATACCAAAGAACCGCTCAGGCAGGTATTCGCCCTCCATCACCTGAATGGGGAAGCCGATGCCCTCCCGATTGAAACAGGCGATCAGATGCTTCTGCTCCGCCAGCCGATGCCTGTATTCCTCCTCAAAGGAAATATTGGGATTATAATAAAATACCGTGACCCGAAAATACCCACTCAGGTATTCCAGCACATAGCTGCTGCAGGGGGCGCAGCAGCTGTGTAAAAACAGCCGCTTCTCCCCCCTGGTCAGCCCTGACAGTATATGATCCAACTCTCGCTGGTAATTTCTTTGGTTCATGATAAATACCTCTTACCGGTTCAGTGTTTTGCGCCCGTCTTGACGGCTTCTTCATATAAACACTGCACTTTCTTCCAGTGGATCAGGTTAAACCAGCCCTCCAGATAGGCCGCGCGCAGATTCTGGTACTGCAGGTAATAGGCATGTTCCCACACGTCCACCAGTAATATGGGCGTCACCTCCGACATATCCGGCACATTCTGGTTGGGGGTCTGCAGGATGGAAAGCCTGCCGTCCTTATCCGTAACCAGCCAGGCCCACCCGGAGCCGAACTGAGACATTGCCGCCTGCTTCATCTGCTCCTTCCACTGGTTATAGCTACCGAAATCTCTATTGATGGCATCCGCCAACGCACCTTCCGGCATCTGGCCCATGGGCTGGCGCATGGTTCCAAAATACAATTCATGGTTGAACACGCCGCCCCCATTGTTGCGGATCGGGGTCTGGGCCGCCGCCGGAAGACTGTCCAGACTCATCAGCAGTTCCTTCAAGCTTTTCTTCTGCAACTCAGGATAGTCTGCCAGCGCGCTGTTCAGATTATCCACATATGTCTTGTAATGCTTGTCGTGGTGAAAGTGCAGCGTCTTTTCATCTAAAATCGGGGTTAATGCGTCATAGTCATAGGGTAGCGGCTGCACTACAAAGGGATAGGTTTCTGCCTGCATAATCTCCTCCTTTTGTGGGTTTACCACAAGATACTGTTTTAGCTTAGTGTATGCCGTTTTTTCCAACTTTAATCATTATGCATCTGCAAATTTGCCGCTTCCGCAATCTCAATCCTGCCCTCGTCTTCCTGGGACATCGGAAAGGCCAGCGTCACTTTGAACAGGTCTCCGTCTGTGGTAAGCTGCATGCTTCCTCCCTGCAGCTCCGTCAAACTTCTGGCGATGGCCAATCCCAGGCCGCTGCCCTCGGTGTGTCTGGACTTATCTCCCCGCACAAAGCGTTCCATCAGTTCTTGGGCATCCATTTCCAGAGGATGACTGGATATATTTTTAAAAACCAGAACAGCCTGCCCTTCATGAGTCTCCAGATTCAGATACACCCTGGTACCGCTCTGGGCATATTTACAGATATTCGTCATCAGATTGTCCAGAATTCTCCACAACATCCGAGTGTCCGCCATGATCCATACAGGCTCCTGTCCCTGCCGAATAATCAGGTCAATCTCTCTCTCCTGCAGTCTCTGCTCGAATTCACCCATGGCCTGGCTGAGAAGCACACCCGCCTGGCAGCGCTCCAAATGTACCTCCAGATTGCCGGTGGTTGCCTTGGACACCTCCATCAGGTCTTCAATCAGCTTTTTCAGCCTGGTGGACTGTCTGTGCAGTACCTGGGCATACTCCGTAATCTTCTCATTATCCGAAGGTTCCCGACTGATCAGGTCTGCATAGTTAATAATAGAAGTCAGAGGCGTCTTGATATCATGGGAAACATTGGTAATCAATTCCGTCTTCAAGTGCTCGCTCTTCATCCGATCTTCCACCGCATCCGCCACCACCTGAGATATGGCGTTTAAATCCCTTCCAAACCGCAGAGTTTCTCCCTTAATACCCTCCAATGGAATCTGATAGCCCAGGTTCCCTTTGGCCAGTTCCCTGCCGGAAGTCCGAAGCCGTTCCATCCCTCTGGCCGTCCGCAGTACCAGGGGCACCAGAACCGATTTTTCCAGAATCCACAGCCCCCAGACCAGAAAAGCACCTCCTCCTGTAGTCAGCCATGTCCTCAGGCCCTCCAAGCCCTTCCCCTGCATCACTCGGTACTGGGCCGTCCCCAACAGGGCCGCCTCCAAGCCGCAGACCAGTGTCAGGATAAGCACAGCCTTCTTAGGCCAGGACAACTGCTCCATCGCCTCCCTGGGCTTTCTGCACACCTTCATGAGCAGGCCCCTCTGCCTGGTATATCCAATCCTCCTGTATCGGGTCAGGTGCAATACAAAACCAGTGGTCAGAATCCCCCATAAAAGTCCGCAAAACGTCCGATCCCGGATGTTCTGACCCAGCAAGGCCTTAACGGAATCAGATCCCTCCTCCCAGTTGATGGGAATCTCCCATATCCTCGGGATCCTGCACTCCCACAGCCACAGCAGCACCGCCAAACTCCCCCAGAGTAAAAACACCTTCCATGGTTTTCCGGCCCTCCTTTTTCCCTGCTTCCCGCGGTTCTCCAATCCCTGCCCGGCAGCCATGATAAAGGAACGCAGAATACCCCCGGCCAGAACCAGCGCAACCACTGCCGACACATAAAATCCTCTGGCCCATACCTGCAGATTCTGGGGCAGGCCCTCCAGATCAATATAGACATTATGTATCTGGTCCGTATGCAGATAGGCAATTCTCACCAGATAGCCCGAAGGTTCCTCCTTCCCTTCTTCCGGGAATCGGAAGGTATACTCCAGTGTCTTGCCTTCCAGTCTGAGAATCTGTTCTCCTTCCTCAGACCTGTAATTTCCTCCCACACGCCTGCCGGATACCTTTTGAATGGTATAGTTTACATTTTCCTTCTCTGCATAAGCATTTACCTGCTCCATGCCCTGGGATAAATAGATATCCATGATCTTATCGGCAAGGGTCCAGGCCCGGCTTTCCAGCGCAAGCCTCTGGTTGTCATCCTGCCGCCTGTAATCCTCCAGGCGCGTACAGCAGATACCGGCGGACAGGCAGAATACGGATATCCCTACCAAAAACACCATTACCAGATACCAGAAACACTTTGAAGCCGCGCTCATTCTCATATACTGATGCCCCCTTCCATTTTGTAGCCCTGCCCCCAGACCACCTTCAGATAACGGGGATCCGCAGGATCAATTTCCAGCTTTTCCCGTAGATGCCGAATATGCACCGCCACCGTGCCCTCGCTGCCGATGGGCTGATCCTTCCACACCTGCTGGTATATCTCCGCCGGAGAAAAAACCTGACCCGGATGCGCCATCAGCAGTTTCAGGATCTCGTATTCCGTAGGGGTGAGATTGATCTCCTCCCCGTCCAGAAAAACCGTCTTGCCTGTGTCGTCAAGCTGGATGCCTCCGATCCTCAGCATTCCGCCTTTCCGGGAACCACTGCCCAATTGTATATACCGCCGCAGTTGGGAACGAACTCTGGCGCAGACCTCCATGGGATTAAATGGTTTGGTAATATAATCGTCCGCCCCTGCATTCAGCCCTAATATCTTATCCAAATCCTCTCCCTTGGCTGTGAGCAAAATAACGGGTACATTGGAAAACTGCCGGATACGGTTCATGGCTTCCAGTCCATCCATCCGAGGCATCATCACATCCATCAGAATCAGCTGCAATTCCTGCCGGCCGGCTATTTCCAGCGCTTCCTGTCCGTCATATGCTTTATGGAAACAATAATCCGGCTGGTTCAGATAAATCTCCAGCGCATTCACAATATCTTTCTCATCATCACACAGCAGTATATGATACATGGTATTCTCCTGTCGAATTACTTTTACAGGCAATATTATATGTATGCCGCCCGGGCATATACCCTCGATGCATATCTGTACCAATACTGCCTTTTTGCTTTATTATACAGGAAAACCCCTTGCATGAATATAGCCTAAACTTTAATATTTGTTTAAGGTGTCCGTTCCTCTTCCTGCCCAGCACCCTGGCCTTGCCCCCAAATCCCAACAGCCATGACAGAAGGTGATCCTCATTCGTATATTCCTCTTCAAACAAAAGCAGGCCATCCTCCCGCTCTAAAAAGCAATGCGGCCCAAAGCTCTCGATCAGACGCCATTTAATCCCCGAATAAAAGAGAACTTTTACATGAATACCACCGGAAAATATCTTTTCATCGGAAAAGTCCGGCCGGGAAATTTTCCTTTCTGAAAATCCCTGCTCGGACACCGCCACATGGTCCATGCGGTTCAATTTAAAGAGGCAGTAGTCCCGGCGCGTAATATCGGAATTCCAGCAGCCGGGCATAATGCCTGCTTCCGCTCACACTGCCCAGTCCCCGGAGTCCCGCCAGAATCTCCTGCATCTCCCGGCCGGACAGCAGTGTCCTATCCAGCCGATAGTTCTCCATAATAGAGATACCGCCAATTATCCCCTGCCTGGTACAGATCGGAATTCCGGCTCTGCACAAAGAATCGATATCCCGGTCAATGGCCCTTCTGGATACCTCAAAATGTTCCGCCATTTTTTCTATCCCATTACAGGCAGTCGTCATATGCTGCCCGGCTTCCCCCCACATATTTGGCCCGGGTACGGGCACAGACCACATGGGCCTGTCCGATCCTCCTTTGTCTGGTACGAACCGGCACCGCCACTGACGCAAGATGCATACCGATCAAAGTATCTCCGATATCCACCCCCGCCTGGGCCACAATCTCCTCCACCGCCACAGGCTCCTGCATATGGCGGTATGCGGCCGTGGCAAAAGCGCCTCCTGCCTTTAGCTGCGGTACCGCATTGACTCTGGCCAGACGATGTTCTTTCATACAGGCTTTCTCAATAATCAGGCTCCGATTCAAATGCTCACAGCACTGGCAGGCCAGGTAGATTCCTCTTTCCCTGCAAAAAAGATGGGCTGTCCGAAACAGGCATTCCCCAATCTCCTGACTGGAATAAGTGCCGATGCTTCCCCCTGCCACCTCACTGGTAGAGCAGCCGATTACCAGAATGTCTCCCTGTTCCAGACGCGACGCGTCATATAACTCACCAAGTATATCCCTTAGCTGTATCTGAATCTCCTCAAAATGCTCATATCTTTCCTGTGAAATACCCTTTGTGCTCATATCCTTGTCCTCTCCTCCGTATCCCTGTATCGCTCCAACTCTTCCGAGACCGCCTTTTAAAAGCCTTTCTTTTTCAAGTCGGATACAATATGCAGATAAAAGTCCGTGATATCCCCTTCGCCGCTGACATCCATGGGGCGGCGGCGCAGATCAACCTCATCACAGTGGGATATTCCCCGTCTGCCGCCCCCTTTGTAAACGCCCATAAAATTCGTCCATGTTACCGCCCGCGGAGCCAGCAGGCCATCGTTATCACCTTCAACCGCATGTACCACAAGCCATGGTAAACACATGGCAATATCAGAAGTAAAACCCTTCATCACAAATCCGAAACTCTGATAATATACCTGGGGATCATCGGGATTTTCGATGTTAAACTTTTCCGCCGATGTGGTCTTGAACATATTGATCGCGCTAAAAGTATCGGGGCTTTTATCTCCCATCAGCCTGAACCACAGATCAGCGGCTTTGCAGCCGAATTTCACCACAGGAATGGGGATCCTCATAAGTTTATCCACGGTCAGTGAACCATTATGAGGCGTAGAAAGCGTTGTCAGCGAAGCGACTTTTCCGCCGCAGCCCATTGACGAGATCAGATATCTCGCCTCAAGTCCCCCTTTTGAGTGGGCAATTATATTGACCTTTTCCGCACCCGTTTCCGCAAGCACCTGGTTAAGTCTTGCCCTAAGCTGCGCTGCGTTGCTTTCCACCGAGCCGCCGCCGTCCTGGCCGCCGAAACAGACTCTTGCACCATTTTCCTCAAGAACCCCGGGAATCCTGCCCCAGTAGCACAGCCTTCTGCGGTCGCGAAAGCCCATTCCGTGAACCATTAGAATAGGGTAAAAAGTATCCGCCGTCATATCCTTTCCTCCCTGTTCGTATCGGGCACTTCCGTCTTACATTTCCATTGACGGAAAGCCAACCCTCTATGATTATCATGATAATACTTTTTTCTTGACATGACTTACCTCATATGGTATAAATTAACTGCCGTTATATCCGCGTTTAATTCGGAAATTCTATGAGAGAGGGGGCACATGGATGTCTGGAAAATATAAATTGGGTTTTGATATCTGGGGGCTGTTTTTGTTTCTGGGTATTATGGTTCCCAATTTCATCTGGTTTGCGGTTCCTGCCCCCAATGATCTCTTAAGGACAGATTCTGTTACCGGAACACTTGACACAATCGGTTCCGTCTTTCAGGTACTGATGGTTATTGCCCTTTGCGCCTGTCAAAACAGAGAGCGGAAACCACTGGGATTCACATTTCTGATTGCTGCCGTGTTGATTTGCTGCCTGCTTTATTTTGCCAGCTGGATCATGTATTATAAAGGCATGGTAAACCCGGTTGTGCTGTTGGGTCTGACCATTCCCCCCTGTCTGGCCTTTATATGTTTTTCACTTGATCGAAAAAATATGTTAGCATTACTTTCCGCTGCTGTTTTTTTCATATGTCATTTGGCCCATGCAATTATCAACTTTATTGCCTGACTTAGATTTTCCGAATATCTTATTTTTGATACGCAAACTTACCTCAATATGCATAATCCAATGTCGTGAAAAAGGCATTTGGATCAATCCTCTCACGTCTTTTCCATACCAGTAATCTACCAGCCAACCGGCTCTTTCATCCTCACTTACAACATTTAGTGATTTCAAACGTTCTTTATCTTCATCCGTCATTTTCCGTTTCAGGTCTGAAAAGGACAATTTTTGGATTAAGTCATCCGTACTTCTTTTTACAGACAAAATATACCGATATAATTCGCTAAATTAATTGATTCTGAAAAATCTGCAATTTGTTGTTTTACAAAGTTCCGACCATTCTTTATTCATTTGACATTACCTCGGTAATAACATTTGTAATCGTATCTTTCAACCTGTAAACTGTTTTCCTGTAAAAGCATATATTCCAGATCAGGTAAATTTCATTTCTTTTCCTTATGTGCCGTAATAATCGTATAGCTATAGGCATTCACCGTCAGGATATAATGGTCCACATTCACATACCAATTTTTCCCCTTCCGTGTTATTACAGCATCGGCAGAATTGATTTGAGTCTTACACCAGTCAACCACATCATCTGTATCTAATGACAGATTTCTTTTAATACGTTCTACGCCTAATTCGGCTGTATGCAGTTTATCCAGATTCTTGAGCAATTCAAGATCTGTAATCATTTTATCATAGCTCCCTTTCCATTATAGACTCTAACTCTTCAAAACAATAAATTAGCCGTAAGCATGTCTTCCCTGGGCTTTCCCCGGTATGAATTGTTCTCACAGGATATTGCAAAACCTGCCACAGAAAAACAGAGGGAAGTAAATTTATATAGCATAGTATAACATAAAATGTATGGAAATTGTGAACTGATTAAAATGCTTTCAAATAAGCCGTCCGCTTTTTCATGTCGGACGGCTCTTTATGATATGACCATGGGCCCCGAACCGTCAGGCAATCCGCTGCAGTAAAATAGCGGCATGGTTGACTGCCTGGTTGTCGATTCCCGTTCCCGCCAGATAATCTGCACTGGACGACTTGTTGCGCAGTACCACAGTTGAACCAGCGGTAATGGATGTGATAAACATGCCCGTCAGTTCGGCACGTTCCGTGTTGACCGCATCATCCGAGTATATTCCGAAAAACGACAGAGGATTTTCCACGCCGTTGATGGCAACTGCATAGGCAATGTTTTCCAGTCCGGCGGCAGGACGAATTAACAGGGTATAGTCTATTCTGTAGATTCCCTCTGTATTGACGGTAATCTCCGAGGTATTCGGGGTAAATGAAAAATCACCGGACTGAAACGCAAGCAGAAATCGAACGTTATCCTCCGGAGCAACCGTCTGGAATCCTCCCTGCATAACTGCGTTAAAATATACCGGCTGAATCCCCGGGCCAATGGGGCCGGGCTCCCCCCGGGGACCTGTTTCTCCCTGCGGGCCCATTTCTCCCCTTGGACCTGTCTCTCCTCTCGGTCCTGCCGGGCCCTGGGGGCCTGCTTCTCCCTGCGGACCTATCTCTCCTTGCGGGCCTGTTTCTCCTCTTGGTCCCGCCGGGCCTTGCGGACCTGTTTCTCCCTGCAGGCCTATCTCTCCTCTTGGTCCCGTCGGGCCTTGCGGGCCTGTTTCTCCTCTTGGTCCCACCGGGCCTATCTCTCCTCTCGGTCCCGCCGGGCCTTGGGGTCCTGTTTCTCCCTGCGGGCCTATCGGACCTGCTTTTCCTCGCTGTCCTGCAGGACCTTGCGGACCAGGCTCTCCCTGGGGACCGACAGGACCCTGGGGACCTGCCGGTCCCTGACAGCAACGACAGCAGCAGGATCTATTACATTCATTATACATTTCCGATTCACCTCTCTGCACCTGACCATATTCCTATTTTCATTTTATGCATCCAGGTGCTGTCGGTGCAGCATATCAATAAGATCCGCCCTTGTCTCAAAGCCGGCGGATGCCTTCCACAAAGGTCTTAAGCCTCCCTTTCTGGGAGCCGATGGACAGACTCCGGTCGTAAAAATCCAAAAATGCCTCCTGCGGCAGCCATCTGCAGGCGATCGTCTCCCCCTCCT
>ERZ808054.1035-NODE-1035-length-18752-cov-5.713092_pt1 | contig 18752 bp, 10 predicted proteins | sample MGYA00380201_ERZ808054 | MGnify/ENA primary metagenome ERZ808054 (study PRJEB31490, sample SAMN06133419) | mouse gut metagenome | isolation source: Z5_2 | host: mice | place: China: Chengdu | collected 2015-05 ... | reverse complement strand
ACTCCTATCACTTATTGGTAAAATATAACAAAAAAACACAAAAAATGTATGTCTTTTTCATTCATGCGTTTAATCTGGATTATTCTGTAACAGTTCAGCCTTCGGCTTCCTGTTACAGGCATCTAGCCACTAGGCTGAACCGTTACATTATTCTCCCAAATCGTGTCTTGACACAAAATAGACATCCGACTCGTGTGTCCTTCCCACTTCCAGCACGGTGTAGCGCCCCGACGACGCCAGCTCCTCTATGATGTCCCGCCCCTCGTCCACTCTGAACCAGAGCAGCACATCGCTGTGCCACGCGTCATAATCAACGTTCTCGCGGGATGTGAACATCACTTGCGTATCTTCATCGGCATACGCCAGGCATTCGTACATGATCCGGTCGTCAAAATGATAGTCGACGACCACCGAATCCGTACCCTGATACGACCGGATCTGCTCCACGGCGTCCCCGTCTTCCCGATACAGGTTGTCGACGCGCGGGATGACGGCTGTGGCGATAGCTGCCGCCAGGGTCACGATCCCCATGCCCGCCGCCGCGAGGCGCCTGCTGTCCAGCCGGCGCGCCAGGAGCATGACAAACACAGCCGCGCAGACTGCAAGCTCCGGGAAGATGGACGAATTGTACCGCAGCGCTTCCAGATCCAGACAGACGGACACCACGCAGTAAAAGGCGCAGGGGCAGACCGCTATCAGAAAAAACCGCCAGTCCCGCTCCTCTGTCCTGTTTTTCTTAGTGCATATATACCAGACCAAAAGCCCCGCGGCAAGGAGCAGATAGGCACCTAAAACCAATGCATGTCCAAACAGATACCGGCACACGACGTGTGAGCGCTCTGTCATCCGCTCCACAAAAGCACCGGGAGTCAGTGTCAGAAAATTCTCCAAAAGACCTGCCGTCGCGACGTTGGTGACGTCCGCATCGGCAAATTTCTCCGGATGCAGGATGTACCCTGCATAGTCGGTTTTGAGAAGGACATACGCAAGACCGCCTCCGACGATCGGAATCCCGTAGGCAGCCGCCTGCCGATAGCGTTTTCTGATCAGCAGCCCCGCAAGGAAGGCGCACACCATCCCAACGCCCTGGATCGCCGCGAGCGGCGAATCCCTGTACGCCTGGTAGAGGATGACCACGGACAAAAACTCCATGAGCAGGTTCTTCACCATGTTGTCCTCCTCCCACATGCGCACATGCAGACAGGTATAGAGCGTCATCCAGAGCGTCACCAGCATATAGAACCGCACATAGACCGTCATGCTCGCCGCCATCCCCGTAAATCCGTAGAGCGCCACTGCCAGCACAGCCGCCGTTCTGTCCCCGGATATGCCGTGCGCCAATCGGTATAAAAGGATCTGGTTCAGCAGAAACAACACTATGTTGAGCGCGATCGCGCTCCATTTGCTGAGTTCCCCCTCGAAGAAAAGCGCCTGCACATAATGAAACAGGACCATGTAGGGATATCTGGTAAACCACACTTTGAGATTGTAGCCTGCAGGGTCGTGGAGCAGCGCCTCCTCCCTCGTGACCGTCAGTGTGCTCTTGAGATCCGAGATCTCATGCCACTCGTCGTAGGTGAGAAAATCGGCATCGTACAGTTTGATCCGCTTCGGCGTCGATGCCGACAGGTAGTGCGCGTTGTCGTAGGTAAAAAATTCATCCACGTAATAGCCGCTCTTCTGCGTTCCCCAATAAACCATAAAGATCAGCTGGATCGCGATCACCACGATCACAGCTGCCTGTTCTTTCCTGATAGCCTTCATGCTGCCCCCTTGTCTGTTTTCTATTTCAAGGGGGGGCTGACAGCCCCCCTTGACTTCCATATCACTCATTTATCATAATAGAATTCCCTCCGTTTTGCAAGCAGATCCTTATTCCTCTTCCTGATCCCTCTTTTTGTCCAGCTTTTTCTGCTTTCTGCGCGCGCCTGCCTTTTTAACTACTACGGTCAGTATGATCAGGACTGCCGCCGCTGCCGCCGCGCAGATGATCAGGACCATCCTGTCGGAGGTGTGCTCGGCAACACAGAAATACGCGTGTGTGCCGGTCATGACAACCTGCAGGTACTGACCTCTGTTCTTGCTCTCAAGCGCTGTCCATGTCCCGTCAACATAGCCGTAGACCGCCGCATCCCCGTACGGATTGAGGATCCTCAGCGCGAAGGTGTCCGTCTCCTTGATGCCGCTGTTTTCCAGTGTCACTTCGTACACCACATGCTGCTTTCCCGCCGCCTCGCCGGGCGGATCCATATCGACCACGCTGGCATGGAGCACCGTGTCCTCGGTAAAGATATCCTCGATCAATGCGTATGCCCTGTTCCACTGCCCTTCGTCTGCAGCCTCCGGCGCACCGCCGCTCTGCACGACTGTCACGTTGTCCTTGTACTCGCCCTCGACGACAAAGGTTCCGCCCATCTTCCGATCCGACACGTCAGGCCACACGCCATAGCAGCCCTCCTTCGCCGGGATCTGCGGATAATGCAGCCGATCCAGCTTTGCGCCGTACGCCACCTCCTCCGACCCCAGATAGGTGTCGTCTATCCTGTATATGACTTTCAGATGCTCAAACTGTGATGGAAGCTGTTCCACCGCCAGCAGTTCCTCGTAGGCGATCGGCTCCGCCACGCCAATATAACTGATATTGTCGATCCCGTGGACGTTCTCACCCACATAATAGTTCTCGACAACCTTTGCGGCGTTCTCCCCGGATCCGTCCTCGGCGTCGGCGATGTCATATCCCGACACCTGCCCCGCGATCGCACCTGCCCTGCCGTTTTCCGCCTGTATCTCCGCCATGGAATAGCAGTTCTTTAAGGTGTCCGCAAAACCTGCGATGCCGCCTACATTTTTATTGCCCGTGACAGAGCACAGTGCATAGCACCGCTTGATGATCGTGAGGGACTCCCCGCAGATACCGCCCACGTAGTCTCCCTCTGTGCTCTCCACGCTGCCGTAGCTCTCCGAGTCGACGATGATCCCGTGGTTCATGTACCCGCAGATGCCGCCCGCACCGTTTTTCTTAGCGGTGACATAGCCTTCATTGACACTGCCTGTCACCAGACACTTCGTTATGAAGCGCCTGCCCAGCTCGTACTCGATCGCGCCCGCCGCGCTGTCCTCCGGGTCCTCGTCGTCGATCGACATGGATCCCGCGATACCGCCCACATTGATGTCGCCCTTCACGATCCCTCTGTTGCTGCAGGACTCTGTCCTTCCGGTCGTGATCGAGTCGATATCCTCGTCGGAGACATCCTCGTAAAACTCCTCAAGCCCCAATTTCTGGACATCCGACAGCCTGTCCGCGAGCAGGTTGAATATGACGTTGATCTGGTCGTTCACCGCCTTTAGATCCGCGTTGACCACATCCGAATAGTTCGACGCGTTGTCGCTGAGGATCTTTAAGCTGTCGCTGATCCCCTGGAGCTGGTTGTGGAGATTTGTCCTGTTGTAGTCGTACTCCGCACCAAGCTTCGCAAAGCGGATGTCGGGCTGTGCGTTCACATAGTCGACGATATCTCTCGTGTGCCTCGTCGCAGCCTTCACGGAGTCCAGCGCACTCTTTAAGTGATCCGATGTGCTGCCAAGATCCCGGTTCACCGCCTTGAGCGCCTCCGCCACCTGCTCGCCGTAGATGTCTGCGAGGATCTCCGTGTTCTCCATGACCGTGGTGGTCGCGGACAGCATCTTCTGCAGCTCCGAGATATCGATCTCATCATTTGCCTCTATGCCGTCCCTGATCTTGTTTGCCGCATCCTGCGCTTCGCGGATCGCATACTCGATCTCCGACTTTGCGTTTTCTACCGTCCCCGATCTTGTCGCCACTTTTCTGAAATGAACATATACCTCGTACGTCTCACCGCCCTCGACTGGGAAGGAGTACGAGTTCCCGCTGTCCGGGGCGATCCTCGTTCCGTCCACGGTCACGTACTCCACGGTGTAGCCGCCCGAGGGCTCCACCGCGACGACGGCTCTGTCCTGTGCTTTGTTCGGGGTACAGCCGGCGTTTCCCGACAGGTTGGATGTCAGTCTGACCGTGGCAGCTGCCCGCGACGACGGTCTTCGATCTTTGTCCGGCGTGGCAGCGCTGTCTTTATCCGTGTCCGGATCCTTGCCGCTGTCAGTGCCATCACTGCTGTTATCTGTGCCGTCGTCCTCATCATTTGTGTTGTTATCCTTGTTGTCTGTCGCATTATTGCTGTTGTTATCCTTGTTATCTGCCGTATCATTGCTGTCGTTATTATCATTGTCCGCGGTGCCGTTGCTGTTGTTATCCTTGTTGTCCGCAGCATCATTACTGCTGTTATTTGTGTTGTCTCCTGTGTTCGGATCCTTGTTGCCCGCGGCATTTCCGGTATCGTTGCTGTTGTTATCTTTTTCATCTGCCGCATTGTTGTCACTGTCTGATGCGTTGCCCGCTGTACCGTTGCTGCCGTTATTTTTACTGTCTAACGTGTTGTCGCCGCTGTCATTGGTACTGCCGTTATTATTACCTTCTATTGTATTGTTACTACCGTTATTTTTTCCGCTCGCCGTATTGTTGCCGCCATCTGATGCTTTGGCGGCTGTACTGTTACTGCTGTTATTTATACTGCCTCCCTTGTTGGCGGCTGAGCCATTGCCGCTGTCGCCCTCACTTTCATCCCCGAACGCACCGCTCAGGAAAGCAGCTCCGGCGCCGTATGGCATCGCTATGTCCGACTCCGTTGTACTATCATTCCCATTACCACTGTTGGTATTGTCATTATTTTTAACGCGATCATCCTCGGTTCGATCACTTTCCGCACTGCTGTTATCCGTCGCGCTGTCCGACTCCGTGCTGCCTTCCGTCTCCGCATCGCTTCCTGTCTCTGTCTCCGCATCGCTTCCCGTCTCTGTCTCCGTCCCCGCACCGCTTCCTGTCTCTGTTTCCGCATCACTTCCCGATTCCGTCTCCACATCGCTTCCCGTCTCTGTTTCCGTTTTTGATGCTGTCTCCGTCTCTGTTTCTGTCTCCGTTTCTGTTTCTGTCTCCGTTTCTGTTTCTGTCTCCGTTTCCGGGGACTCCTGCTCCGCGTCGGCATCGTCTATCACTGCCGCCTTACGCTGGACCAGGATCCCCGCGTCCGGCTCAAAATACGCTTCGACCCGCACATTTTCTGCCGGCATGGTAAAAACGCACGTATCTGATGTGGACGATGCTATCGTCTCGCCGTTTGTGACCTTCACAACCTCGATTTTGGACAGCCGGTACTCCCTGCTCGAACCGTCCGTTCTGGCAGTGATCTCAACCTCCTCCCCCGCGTCCGGATTGTAGGAGCTGGAGATCACGTAGCCGCCTACGGTGTGGAGGAGTGTGATCCTCTTCCGACTCGATATGTCGTACGGCGCATCGCTGATATCTGTCATCTTTCCCAGATCGCCTGAAATATTTTTCAGAGCCTGCACAGCGTCAGTGAAACTGTTCTCCGCCGCCTCAAAGTCGTTGAGCACCTCCGGTGTCATCGCCATCACACGGTCAAGACGATCCGTGACTGCCTGCACCTGATCCAGATTATCGTCCACGAAATCGCCGAGCTGCTCGGCGAGCACATCCGCCGCGTCCACCGCGCTGTCGCTGTATACGGTCAGTGTGTCGAAATCCCGCTTCACGCTGTCCTTGGTCGCCTGCATGTCATCTATGGTCTTATCGATCAGATCGTGCAGCTTATTGACTGCCTTCTTGATGGACTCCGCCTCGTGGATCTCAATATACGGCTCCATCTGCCCCACGATCCCGCCGATATCCTTGCGGCCGTACACGGTGCCGTTGTTCGTGCTGTGTGACACCACCCCCGACTGGCGCCCCGCGATCCCGCCGATATTGTAGCCGGTGTGCTCATAGCCGACCGTCCCCGAATTCGTGCACCGCACGATCATACCGTCTGAAAATCCCGCGATCCCGCCTGTGTCTACACCGCTGTACAGCTCGTTGTCGTCGTTCTCGGTAAGGCTTTCGAGGATTCCCATGCCTGTTCCCATCTCGTCATCTTCCTCGACCCACGCGCTGTCGTCATTGATCCCCGCGCGGTTTGAGCAGTAGTTCAGCACACCATGGTTGATCCCCGCGATCCCGCCTGTCGAGTAGTACCCCGTGATCCTTCCCTTCGCGGTGCACCCGGTTATGATACCCGTGCCGCCGTTCACACCCGCTATGCCGCCAACCGTGTCGCGCCCGCTCACTGTTCCCTGAAACGTACAGTTTTTGATCGTGCCATAGTTCACACCGCAGATGCTGCCGATACATTCCCTCTGGTTTGCCGATTCGATATCTCCTTTCAATGTCAGGTTCTGGATCATGCCGTCACGCTCCACATAGCGGAACAAGCCGACCACATAGCCGTCACCCAGATAGTCAAAACCCGAGATCGTGTGCCCCACACCGTCAAAGATCCCGTTGAACACCGGGACGACACAGAGCTGTGTCCCTGTCAGATCGATATCCGCCGTGAGACTGACATATTTGTTCTCGGACCATGCGTCGAGATAGCACTTTGACGCAAAGTCGGCAAATTCCTCCGCCGTGCCGATATCGATGCGCTCGTACTTTGTCTCCCCGTCGGCGTCCCTGGTCTCTGCCGCGGTTATGCCGGTCTTTTTTGTCTCCTCCGCGCGGATGCCCTGCGCCGGCGTCATGCCCAGCACCATTGCCACCGCCAGTGTCACCGCCAGACAGCCTCTATGTATTTTATGCATTCCCTTCACCTTCCTCCTTCATCAGCTCCTGCAGATCGCCGCCATCGTCCTTTCGCTGCTCGATCCTGCCCATATTCACAAACAGGCTTGCGTCACCGCGCACCAGACCGTGTACTTCACCGACGATCGTGCCGTTGATCTGCCCCTGCACCAGACCGTCGACGCGCATCAGACCGCTGACGCGCTCCAGCTTCAACGGGATCGACACTGCAAACGAAGTCCTGTCGATCACCTTCTCGCCCAGCAGAAGGATCTGCGGCAGTACGAACATGACCGTGAAGATCGACAGGATCGTACCTCTGCCAAGGCACTGCCCGATGCCGCACACCGCACCGTCAGAGGACATCTGCCCGATAAAGATGCCTGCGAGCGCGAGCATCGTGCCCGATGTGACGATCGTCGGGAACGCGAAGTTCATCGTCTCTATGATCGCATCCTTCTTGGACATTTTATCCTTGATCTCCAGAAAGCGCCCCGAGATGACGATCGCGTAATCGATATTTGCACCCATCTGAATGGACGACACGATCATGGCACTCAGGAAAAATACATTCTTCTGCTCCACGGACGGGAACGAGAAATTCACCCAGATCACCCCCTGGATCACCGCGATCAGAAGCACCGGCATGCCTGCCGACATAAACGTGAACAGCAGTACGACCAGCACCGCGAGTATGGACACGACATTGACGACCGTGTTGTCTCTCTGGAATGTCTTGTACAGGTCATACTGGCTGGTCGACTCCCCGGGAATCAGCACCTGTGCCTGGTCATAATACTTTCCCGCGATCTCGTGCATCTCGTCGAGGAAGGCAAACGTCTCCTCCCCCTCCTCCGGCAGCGTCAGGTAGACCAGCATGCGGCTGTACGACTCACCCTGCAGCTGGTCGAGCGCGATCTGCATCTTGGTGTGCGCATCCTCCAGCGTCTCCATCAGGTCATCGTCGAGCGTCACATAGCCCTCGTCCACCTCGTCGTAGAGGAACATGAACATGTCGATCAGCGGCACACTGTAATTTGAGAAGCCGTTGATGATCTTCGCATAGTTCTCATCGTTCACCGCATACGCCGTGTAGAGCAGCTCCGCGATCTCGTAGTCGACCTCCAAAAGCTCCGAGAAATCCCGCGCTGTCAGCTTGTCCGTCAGCATGTAGCCGTCCATCGCCTCCGTGTTTGCAAGCCCCTGCGAGTGGTCGACCTCCGGTCTGGCATCCAGCTCCTTCAAAAGCCTGCTCTCTTTCTCATAGTTCCCTGCCGGGACGATGAGCGCCACGAAATTCTCCGCGCCGAAGCTCTCCTCGATCATCTCCTCCACGACCATGGCATCGCTCTGCACCGGCGTCTCAAGCTGTGTGTAACCATATACATACGGGCAGTTTGACTGCGTGATATACGCCCCGACCAAAACGACGAGGAACAGCGGCGGTACGATGTAGCGCGTCCTGTAGGCAAACTTTCCGACAAACGGGATATCCGGGATAAAGCTCTTGTGTTTCGTCTTATCCATCGCCTTGCCAAAGAGCATGATCAGTCCCGGCATCAGCAGGAACACCGCCAGCAGGCTCAGCAGGATCGCACGGATCAGGCACAGCGCCATGTCGCTGCCGATGCCAAACTGCATGAACATCATCGCGATCAGTCCGCCCATTGTCGTCAGGGAGCTTGAAAAGATCTCCGGGATCGCCTTGCTGAGCGCCACGATATCCGCCTCGCGGATCCCGAGTGACTGATGCTCCTCCTTATACCGGTTGCAGAAGATGACCGCATAGTCGACAGACAGGGCAAGCTGCAGCACGATCGTGACCGAATCCGACACGAAGGAGATCTTCCCCATCATGAAATTCGTACCCTTGGTGATCAGTGCCGCCGAGCAGAAGGTCAGAAGCAGTACCGGCACCTCCGCCCACGTCTGCGAGGTGAGCAGCAGTACGGACACCACCACGATCGCGACGAGCACGCTGATCACGGACATCTCCTTCGCCAGCTGCTCCGCCGACGCATCCCCCATCGCGGTCGACACATAGATATCGTACCCGTCGAGCATTGCCTTGACTTCGTCGAGCGCCGCAAGCGCCCTGTCGTCCGTCTCCTCGTACCCGAACGTGATGCCGTACAGCGCCGAGAAATTGTTATAGTGGCTCTTTGAGTTGTCAAAATCGAGCATGATGATGCTGTCAAGCTCCGAGAGCGCCTCATAGATCCTGTCAGCCTCGTCATAGGGAATGTTCGTCACCATGACTTTGGCTGTGCCGTAGGTGATAAACTGCTCCTCCATGCGGTCTAACCCCTGGCTTGTCTCCGTGGTCTCCGGCAGATACGCCGAAAGCGCGTTTTCTACCGATACCCAGTTCATGGACACCACGGAAAAGATCAGCGCGATGCCAAACAGCAGAAAAAACAGATTGCGTCTGTCAACGATAAAGGTGGCGGCCTTGACCATAAATCCGCCATCCTCACCGCCTTTCTTTGGTTGTTCGTCCATAATATGTCCTCTCCTTTTCACAGCAAAAGTATTTCTTGATCTTCTGTATATTATAGTACTTTGCCATCCCTTTTTCAATAATGACTTATGGTCATTTTCTTCATTTAATACTTTATTTAGAAACGTTCATTGGGAAAAATGCATGCGCACAAAAAAAGGACCACCCACACGGAACACTACCTTCCGGGATGATCACTTTTTGATCCTTACCATATGACGATCTCTTCCTATAATGTGTTCAAGTACGCTTCCCACTCCCCGTCAACCCTGTCAGGCGACAGCTTTTCCGTGATCCCGCGGGCATTCTCCCTGAGTCTCAGCTCAAACTCCCTGTCCTCAAATATCCGTCGGAAGGCATCGGCGAGCGCGAAGGCATCCCCGACCGGCACGAGCAGCCCGTTTACACCGTCCTCGATCAGGGCTGACGGTCCCCCGCAGGGACAGTCCGTCGCGATCACAGGGATCCCGAGCGCCATCGCCTCCATGATGGAGTTTGGCATCCCCTCCGTGTTGGAGGTCAGCGTGAAGATCCTCGCCTTGCAGATGTGATCTGCAACGTCAGACACACTCCCCGGAAGCGATATCCTGCCGCCAAGCCCCTTCTCCTCGACGAGTGCTTCCAGCACAGTCCTAAGTGTCCCCTCCCCGTAGATCACAAGCTTTACCGCAGGGTACTCCTCCGCGATCTTTGCAAACGCGTGGATCAGCATCGCGTGATTCTTGTTCTCGTCAAGCCTGCCCGCCGCAACGATCAGATCCTCCCGCTCCTCGCATACCCTTTTATTCAGGAACTGTTCGTTCAGGGGATTGGACAGGATCACGCTCTTTTTCTGAACTGCCTTTGGAAAAAAGGCGCGCGCGCCCTCGGTCTGCAGCACCACCCCGTCCGCAAACCGAAAGACAAATCTCGCGATCATCTGCATCAGCCGTCCCTCGTACTCCATGGTCGGCTCGCCCCGCACGGAGACTGCCACCTTTGACGGCAGGAATGCCGCCGTCGCCACCGCCATCAGATTATTTTTCCCGAGAAAGGACAGGATCACATCCGGCTTGTAGGCGCTCCAGATCTCGCGCAGCGCCCCGAAGCGGACACAGAAGTTTCGGATCCTGCCCCCCTGCAGCGCGGACTCGTCCGGCTCCGAATACACACGCCGGATCTCCGGTGAGATCGGATATTCCTCCTCGAGCCTGTACTGCGTCACCAGGATCACATCGTACCGCTTCCTGTGAAAGTACTCTGCCAGATTCACCATAACGCGCTCAGATCCCCCCTTCTGGAGAGAGCTGATAAATAAAACGATTCTCTTCATAACTGATTTCCTACCTCGCCGCCGATCAGGGACTCCACATAAGCCTTCCACTGACCGTAGATATGCTGCGGATGAACCCATTTTTGGACGCTCCTTGCACGATCCCCCATCTCCTCTGCGAGCGGCGGATCCGACAACACCCTTCTCATGGCATCCGCAAGCTCCGCCTCCCTCCCGGGCGGGACAAGTATGCCGCCAAACTGTTTCATCAGCATTGCAGGCCCGCCGCACGGGCAGTCCGTCGCGATGCACGGGATCCCGAGCGCCATCGCCTCGATCAGCGCGTTCGGCATCCCTTCATAGTCGGACGGGAGGACAAACACGCCCGCATTGGCAATCTCCTTCTCCAGCGAGCTGCTTGTTCCCATAAAGACAACGCGCCCTTCCAGATGATTGCCGACGCAGAATGCTTCCAGCCGCTCCTTCGTCCCGTCGCCGCTGTCCTCACCGTAGATCAGGAGCCTGTACTGCGGAAAATCACTGCTGATCCGCAGGAATGCCTTTAGCAGGAGCAGCTGGTTCTTCTGCTCCGTGATCCTCCCCACTGTGACGATCGTACTCTCCCGCCGCGCGCCGCGCGCCGCCTGCACGAAATACTTTTCCTCGAGCGGGTTCCATATCACCCTGGACTTTCTCTGCAGCCGCTCGTCAAAAAAACGCTGTGCATCCAGCGTCTGAAAGACGCATCCGGCGGCTTTTCTGGACATGTACCTGCACTTTGCCGGATACGGCGCGTAATCCTTTTGCGGATCATTCCGCACGGAGATCAGAAGCGGTATGCGCATCCCTGTCATGCCATACGCGCTCCTGAAATTCGCCTTCGAGCAGAAGGAGATCACGATATCCGGCTTTTCCCTCGCGATGCACTGTCTGTACCGGAATGCCCTGATCGCAGCCTTCGCAAGCCGTCCTCTGGTCTCCTCGCTCGGTGTGAGCCCGACATTCACGCGCCGCACGCGCCCGTCAAGCGCGTACTCGCTGTCCGCCTGCCACAGCGTCGTGACGACGACGTCATAGCCATCCTGTGCAAAGCAGCGCGAAAGGATGCTGATCACATGCTCCGCCCCGCCTTTTCCCATACTGTTCACATGAAATAGTATTTTACCCATACACCTGATACCAGCACTGGAACACGAACAGCGCCCATATCATCCTCGAATAATTGGCGCCCGTCCCGGAACCAGCGTCTCCTCTCTCCAGATACTGTCTGACAAACGACTCCGTGTACTCCGCCTCAAAAAGCCCCTGCCTGCGCAAAAACGATGCCTGCGTCATATCGAGCAGCCTCTCCCGCAGCGCCCCTCTCAGCCAGCGGTCCAGCGGTACGCCAAACCCTTTCTTGGGACGATCCAACAGTTCCCTGGGGATATACTCATACGCGATATCCTTTAAGATGCGCTTTTTATTTCCTGCCTGGTACTTGAACGCATGCGGGATGCTGAACGCAAACTCCATGACCTGCGTGTCCAGGATCGGGCACCTTGTCTCGAGCGCGTACTTCATGGCAGCCCTGTCGACCTTGCACAGGATGTCCCCCGGCAGATACGTGTCCATGTCCAGCAGCATCCTGCGCTCCTGCCAGCTGCGCTCCCGATACGCGGATTCCATGTGGTCATAAAAGCACGGAAGCCCCCTGCCCCCTGTCATGCCCTGCGCCGCGCGCAGGTAATTGTCCGACAGCATCTGCGTCTTTGTCTCCCTGTACCTGTTCTGCGATATCGCGCGCACTTTGAACGGATAGTGCCGCTCCAGCCCGCCGATCCTGCCCGCCGCATGCGCGATCGCGCCGAGCCAGTCGAGCTTCTGCGCCTGCGCGATCTTCCCGTAGATATTGTACCCGCAGAAGAACTCATCGCCGCCGTCGCCCGAGAGCGCAACCGTCACATCCTTTGCCGCAAGCTCCGACACGAGCATCGTCGGGATCTGCGAGCTGTCCGCGAATGGCTCGTCAAAATACTTGGGTATGCTGTCCACAAGACGGAACATGTCACGCTCATCGATGTAAAGCTCCGTGTGGTCGGTTCCCAGATGCGCCGCGACCTGCCTTGCGTACCCCGCCTCATCGTACTTCCCGTCGTGAAAACCGATGGAGAACGTCCTGACAGGCTCCGACGCGCAGGACTGTGCGACTGCTGTGACGAGCGAGGAATCGTACCCGCCGCTCAGAAAAGTCCCGAGCGGCACATCCGCGATCATCCGCTGCCGGACCGCGCTCTCCAGAAGACTTTTCAGCTGCGCGCGCGCCTCGCCGTACTCCGCAGGCCCCGTTTCCTTCTTCCTGTGGTAGACCTCACGGATCTCCCAGTACTTGTGCGTCCGGATCTGTCCCTTTGCAAATGTCAGCACGCTTCCCGGTTCAAGCTGGTAAACATGCTCAAAAATGCTCTCCGGCGCTTTCACATACTGCTGGTAGAGATACCTGCCGAGGATATCCTGGTTGATCCGCCTGGGAAATCCCGGGTACGCCATGATCGGTTTGAGTTCGGATGCAAAGACCAGATTCCCGCCCTCATACCAATAATAGAGCGGTTTCTTCCCGATCCGGTCCCGGATCAGACAGAGATCGCCGCTGTCCGCATCGTACAGCGCGACCGCAAACATGCCGTGCAGTCTGTCGACGCATCGGATCCCCCACTTTAGATACGCCGCGATGATGACCTCCGTGTCGCAGGAGGAGCGAAACGGATATGACGCCAGCTCCGCTCTCAGCTCCCGGAAATTGTAGATCTCGCCGTTGAACACGACCGATACCCTGCCGTCCGGGGAGTGCATGGGCTGATGCCCCATCGGGGACAGATCCTGTATGGACAGCCTTCGCTGCGCAAGTCCCAGCTCGTACCCGTCCCTTATGGCACAGATCTCCTCCCCGCTGTCGTCCGGTCCCCTGTGATACATCGTATCGTTCATGTTTCGAAGCTGCTCCCTCGTGAGCGATCTCTTTGATACATATCCGCATATCCCGCACATTTTCTGCCGCCTCCCCTCACGCCTCGATCAGGCGGATCACTGCCTCCTTGTACTTCTCTGCCGAGAAATCCATGGCGCGCTCCTGCGCCCTCTCACTGTACCTGCGATAAAGCTCCCGATCCTGCAAAAGTGTTATGATGGCGCCCGCAAGCGCTTCCTCGGCTTCCTCCAGACAGATCTTTCCGTCCGCCATCCGGACCTGCAGATCCTTCCGGGGGGACAGAACAGGCGTCAGAACCCCGTAGTCCGCATACTGGACGCCGCTGCCGCTCTGCGCCTGCTGCCAGTCGCCGTGCAGGATCTCCGCGGGACCCGACCTGCAGTTTGCCGACACGATCACAAGCCCTGACGCCAGCGCCTCCACGAGCGCGTTGGGCAGCCCCTCGCTGATGGACGTCAGCGCGTACACGCTGCCCGCCGCCAGCAGCGGGAACGGGTTCCTCTGCGTTCCGGCGAAAGTGACCTGCGGCAGGATCCCTATCTTGTCCGCAAGCTCCCTGTACTCGTCAAAGCTCCCCTCGCCGATGATCACAAGCCTCGTGCCGGGCAGCTGCTCCTGCACCCGCCCAAACGCCTTGATCAGATGCCAGAATCCCTTCACGTCATCCTCCCTGCCCATGGACACGATCACACGTTCCTCCCCGGAGAAGATCTCCCCGAACGCTGCCGGGCGCTCCCCGGTCATCTTGCGGCGGATGTCCGCAAGGTCACACGGATTCCACACCGCATCGACATGTTGTGTGTGATAGCGCTCCCGCACTTCCTCCGCCATCGCCTTTGAGCAGCACATCACATGGTCCGTCCTCCGCAGGATCAGATCCATATAGTTTCTGACACCGATCTCTCCAAATGAATGGCACGCCGCGATCTTGTTGATCCGCCTGTGCCCTCTGCCGGATCCGTGGGAGCTGAGCGCGTTTGCCATGTTCGCCGTCTGTCCGAAACTGTACACGACGTCAATGCCCAGCTCTCGCTGCAGCCTTGACAGCTCCCGCGCCCGCCGCAGCAGATTGACCGCCTTCCCAAGCTTCCCCTGCACTGCCCCCAGATGCAGATCGATCAGGCGGATCCCCGAGACATCGTAGAATGCATCCTCCATGGTAAACACGACCAGATACACATCATACAAGTCCGCCAGAAGCCTTGCCGTGAGCACACAGATCCGCTCAAACCCCCCCTGGTGCAGCATGGGCGTGATGAGCATGATGCGCTTTTTGTCCCTGCTGACGCTAAGATCCTTCTTGATTCCCAAACTGCCTACTCTCCTTTTTTCATACAAGCTCTCGTTATCGCGCCGGGCGGATCTCCCCCGCCGGCGTAAAATGCCTCCATCTTTGCAGCCTGCAGGCGCACGTCAAACCCTTTGGCAGCGATCGCCCCGCGCATGTCCCTGCGCTCCGCCGCGCGCTGTGCGCCGCGCATGATCTCGGCTGCCCAGTCCGCAGCCGGCTCCCCGATGCCCTTGTACGTCACAAGCTCCGTCAGCGCCGCCTCCCTTGTCACCTGGTCGGAGACGAGACAGCGAAGCCCCGACGCCTGCGCCTCCGCGACGCTCCCCGGCAGTCCCTCAAAGGTCGACGGAAAGACGAAACAGTCAAACGCCTGGTAGTACCGCTCCACGTCAAAGCGATTTCCGAGGAAACGGACTTGATCGGAAAGACCCTGCGCGCGCACTTTCGCCCTGATCTGCTCCTCGAGCTCGCCCTTTCCGATCAACACCAGCGCCGCGTCATCGCGCATCCTGCACAGCTCTGCAAAGACGTCGATCAGAAAGCTGTGGTTTTTCATGAATCCGAATCTCCCCACATGGCCGACCACGAACTTGCCGTCAAGCCCGAGCTCGCTGCGCACCTGCCGCCGCACCGCGGGATCATAGCCAAACCGCCGCGTGTCGATCGCGTTTGGTATCGTCCACACCTTTCCCTTCCGGATCCACCTTGTGCCGTAGACTGCCTCCGCTGCCTCCGCAGAGCAGGCAAAACAGTAATCTGTCCTGTACTTTAACGGCAGGCGGATCACTCTCGTCACCAGCCCTTTGACACCCCGGTCCACCCCGGCGCTCCTGGCGTGGGCGATCGTCACGGGGATCCCCGCCTTTTTGGCGAGCGGCAGGTAGATCGCGGCAGTGCTCGTCATGTGACCGTGCACCGCCGCAAACTCATGATGCGCACCAAAAAACGCCCGCAGCGCCTTTTGGTAGGCAAAGAGATTGAATACCTTAAACCGCGGCACATTGTAGATCCTGCCGCCCATCCTGCGTATCTCCGCGCTGTACTGTCCCTCTTTCTCCGTGTGGACAAGAAAGTCAAACTGTACCTTATCCCTGTCCAGCGCCCGGTAGAGCTCCATCACCCTGCTCTCCGCGCCGCCGAGATTTGTCGTTCCGAGCACATTCAGTACTCTCAATGGATCTGTCATGCCGCCCCTCCGTGCATCCTGCCCTTAACATAAACCAACGAAAACTTCACAAACGCCATCGCATACTCCCTGAGATCCCCGAACACGCCGCGCTTCACAGGAGAGAGCCGCAGCAGCTCCGAGTAGGAGACCAGCCTGTCCTGACAGTCGGCAAAGATCTGCTCATACCGCTCAAACTCCCTGTCCCCCATCATGTTCGCGTGGACGACGAACGTCGTATATCCGCTTCCGCTCTCGCTCTTCAGGACACTGCCCTGCCTGTAAGAGATCGGATAGAACGTCATGCCCCACCTGGTGTATGGACGGTCGCCAAAGCCGTCCGTCAACCTGCGAAATCCCAGTTTTTTGAGTGCCTTTATCGTGTCGCGGTCAAAAGAGTGCGCAGGCGCCATAAAGATATCCGTGCTGATACCGTGCGAAGCCAGGATCTCTTTCCCGCGCTCGAGCGCCCTGTACTGCCGCTCGTACCCTGTCCCCGCAAACTCCGAGAGGCGGTTCAGCGGAAAGCATCCCATCTTTTTTGTCGTGTAGATGTGCGTCACGCCGTGCTGTGCGATGCACCAGCCCTCCTTTTCGAGCTTGCGCATATATCCCCAGAAGTCCCCGCCGGGCGCATCCGACGGTTTTCCCAGATGAAGGTTTGGATCCTGGTTGTCCGGGACGACCCCGACCAGCGGTCTGATCCGGTACTTGTCGCAGAGCGCCTTGAACCGCATGAACTTCGTCCAGTCCATGTCGGGCGTGATATCGTCCATCCTGATGCTGATCTTCGTGCTCATAGGTTCTCTCTGTACCAGTCGATCGCCAGCGCGATCCCCCGCTCGAAATCGTACTCGGGATCGTAGCCGAGAAGCTCCCGCGCCTTCGAGATGTCCGCGTTGGAGTGCTTGATATCGCCGGCGCGGTCCGGTCCGAAATGCGGCTCGACCTCCTTGCCGAGCGCCCTGCAGAGATCATGATAGATATCGATCAGATACTCCCGCCCGCCGTAGGCGATGTTGAATGCCTGTCCCGCCGCGTCGCCGGACGCCTTGCACGCCCTCAAGTTCGCCTCGATCACATTGTCGATGTACGTGAAATCCCTCGACTGCCTTCCGTCCCCGTTGATCGTCGGCGTCTCACCGTCCAGCAGCTGTTTGATGAACTTCGGGATCACCGCAGCGTAGGCGCCGTTTGGATCCTGTCTGCGCCCGAACACATTGAAGTAGCGCATCCCGTAGGTGTCCAGACCGTACAGCTTCTTGTAGAGCTTTCCGTACTCCTCATTCGTCCGCTTTGTCAGGGCATAGGGCGACAGCAGCTCCCCCTCCTGCCCCTCCTTCTTCGGAAGCACCGGGTGATCGCCGTAGACGGATGAGCTCGACGCGTACACAAATTTCTTCACGCCGCTCTGCCTTGCCGCCTCCATCATGTTGAGCGTCCCCATGATATTGTTCTGCTCGTAAAACAGCGGCATCTCGATACTTCTCGGAACAGATCCCCACGCCGCCTGGTTCAGGACGTAATCCACACCCTCGCACGCCCTCATGCAGGTGCCCGGATCCTTGATGTCGCCCTTGATAAAGGTGTAGTTCTCCCTGTCCAGGAACATCTTCACATTCTCTTCCCTGCCTGTGGAGAGATCATCGAGACACCGCACCCGATATCCCATGTCCGTCAGCGCCTCGCACAGGTTCGAACCGATAAACCCGGCGCCGCCTGTCACGAGGAACACACTGTCCTGATCAAACGTTATCTCTTTATATCCCATGTCGTCAACCATGCCTTTCCCGATCTATTTTCACCAATTCTTTCAGTTCCAGAAATCCCGCCATATAAAACAGCGGAAAGTTGTATATCATATACCTGGATATACACTGTATCATCAGCGCCGTCGCACAGACATTTCCCACGATCGTGACCAGCACGACCGCCATGAAGGGCGCCGCCTTGCTCCTGGGATTTTTGATCCAGAGCACAGCGGTCAGCGCGACCGCCGCCGCGTATATGAACAGGGTGTACCACGCGAGCACCGCATGCTCGACAGCCACTGACCGGATAAAGCCCAGCGCGATCACGTACAGGTAGTTCACCGCATACCTGCCTATGACCTGCGGCATCAGCAGCCCGGTGAGCTCCGCCGCGATCTCGTCGACCTCGATCATGAGCTCCTGGAAACGGTCCGTGTTGATCCCCTGCGTCCTCGTGACATACGATTTTGCCGTCTCCCCGAAATAGGTGAAGTTCAGCTCGTCGTGACAGTCCTCATGGTACTTTGCCCGCGCCAGTATGCCGGACGGCGCGTCCGTGTAGTTCATGTCGTTCACGTCCGCCGCGTCATACATCTCGTAAAAGAGCTCCCTGAGCGCCTCGTCCGCGATCACCTCGCCGTCCTCCCTGTCCGCCACGTACAGCACATTTGCAAAGGACATCGCCTTGCCCGATATCGTGTCCACAAACAGTCCCTGTTCCAGGTAATTGTACACATGGATCACGACGCTGCGCGCCGCAAACGCGATGATAAAGGCGGCAAGGATCGTGATCAGCCCCTGTTTGCCGATATTTTCCATAAACTGGAACGAATCCCGCCTGCCCTGCGTCGTCTTCGTCACACGGGCAGCATTTTTCACCGCCAGTACATATGCCACCAGGAACCACACGACAAACAGCACCATCATCTGTCCGCGCACCAGTGTCATCAGCAGGAAGATCAAAAGCGTCCGAAAACTCTTTCTGCCGACGGGATCTCCCTCCCACATCATGTCCAGCAGGCTCACAAACGCCAGCGGGTACAGGGAGTATGAGATGCCCTCCGTCATCAGCGCGTTCGTCAGCAGCAGGTGCGTGCGGGACAGCACCGGCGTCATGATGTGCGGCATCAGCAG
>ERZ808054.1034-NODE-1034-length-18754-cov-11.993307_pt1 | contig 18754 bp, 16 predicted proteins | sample MGYA00380201_ERZ808054 | MGnify/ENA primary metagenome ERZ808054 (study PRJEB31490, sample SAMN06133419) | mouse gut metagenome | isolation source: Z5_2 | host: mice | place: China: Chengdu | collected 2015-05 ... | reverse complement strand
AGCTTTGGGGCAATTTAGTCAGACTTTTTTCCAGAAAATAACTTTGAGTTGTGCTTTTTGTAATAATATTGTAAAATATTTGCAAGAAGGTAGCAGGATATGATAAAGGACAATCAGAAGTATTTCAATAGACTGCACTTGTTGGTAGACGCCGTAGTAGTAGCTGTCGCCTACTTGTTTGCATGGTATATAAAGTTCTGCACCGTTTTTGCCGATACGGAACCGGGCGCAGGTGCATTAGATACGAGGACCTATTTCAGTTTCCTTTATTTTGTTGTGCCTGAATATATTATTCTATACTATTTTTTCAACATGTATGCGCCAAAGCGCGCGACTAGGCGAAAATATGAACTAGAAGGCATTGTCAAGGCAAATACTGTCGGAATTGTCTTCTTTATCGTGTTCTTGTATTTTATTAAGCAGCAGCATTTTTCCCGTTTTATGATGGGGGCATTTTATGTGATCAATATCGCGTTTACCACGATATGCCGCACGCTGATTCGGAATATGCTGCTTTATTTCAGAAAAAAGGGATATAATTTAAAGTATATTCTTCTTGTAGGGTATTCCAGAGCGGCTGAGGAATATGTTACCAGGATCAATGCGAATCCCCAGTGGGGATATGTGGTCCGGGGGATATTGGATGACAGGATTCCCAGCGGGACTGTGTATAAGGGCGTCAAGGTGGTGGGAAGGATAGAAAATATTAAATATATTCTCCCCGAAAATAAATTAGATGAGATTGCGATTACGCTGGCATTAAAAGATTACGATCATTTGGAATATATTGTAGATTTATGTGAAAAATCAGGGGTTCACACGAAATTCATACCCGATTATAATTCACTGGTGCCAAGTCATCCTTATACGGAGGATCTGATGGGGCTGCCGGTGATTAATATCCGTTACGTGCCGCTTACCAATACCTTGAACTGGGTGACTAAGCGGGCGGTGGACATCATAGGGTCGACGGTGGGATTGATTTTGTCTTCGCCTATTATGCTTATCGCTGCGCTGGCAGTGAGGCTCACCAGCCGCGGACCAATTCTTTTTAAGCAGGAACGAGTGGGGCTCCATAATAGGACCTTTAAGATGTATAAATTCAGGACAATGGAGATGCAGAAGCCTTCCGCAGAGCAGAAGGCATGGACGGTGAAGGATGATCCCAGAGTCACAAAGGTAGGAAAATTTTTGCGCCGCACCAGTTTGGATGAACTTCCTCAGCTGTTCAATATATTTATAGGAGAAATGTCTTTGGTGGGTCCGAGACCAGAGCGTCCGCAGTTCGTGGAGGTCTTCAAGGAAGAAATTCCACGTTATATGATTAAGCATCAGGTCAGACCAGGACTTACAGGCTGGGCGCAGATTAATGGATACAGGGGGGACACATCTATACGCAAGAGAATAGAATACGATCTTTTTTATATTGAAAACTGGACTTTAAGCATGGATTTTAAGATTATGTTCCTCACGATTTTTAAAGGTTTCATTAATAAAAATGCTTATTGAAAACTTTGTGAATATAATAGTGACAATTTACAAATCTTAAGGATAGATTAAAAAAGCTGCTAAGGGCTTGCCTAATGGGAAATTTTGTGTCAAAATAGTATCTTGTGAGAAATCACAGATGATAAAGCCCAGATAGATTATGAAATGAAGTAGATAAGGGAGAGGTCAATCATATGACAACAACATCAAAGAAACCGGTTAAGAAAAGACCAGTCAGGCATGATGAGCCTGTCAGCGCGAAGAAAAGAAGCAGCGGCGAAAGCAGGAAGGAGCCTGTGTCAGCTAAAAAGAAATCAAAGAAAAAACGCACCAAGATACTGTTGTTTATTCTGGAAATATTCATTTTACTTATCATGGTTGTAGTATTGTATGGTGTTCTTAAGGTAGAAAAGGTGGGGAAGGTTGACTTGCCCAAGGAAGAGATCGTGATTAACCCAGAGGTTGAGGAGCAGGTTGAGACTACTATGAGGGGATACCGGAACATTGCACTGTTTGGCGTAGATTCCACGACAGGAGCTCTCACAAAGAATACGCGAAGCGACACGATTATGATTGCATCCATCAATCTGGATACAGGGGAATGCAGGCTTGTGAGCGTATACAGAGATACTTACCTGAATCTGAGCAATGACTCTTACAATAAATGTAACGGGGCATATGCAAAAGGCGGTCCCAAGCAGGCGATCAATATGTTGAATATGAATCTGGATATGAATATTACAGATTTCGTTACAGTTGGATTTGCTGGTCTTAGCGATACCATCGATGCACTGGGCGGCATCATGATTGATGTGGATTCTGAGGAGCTTAAGCATATTAATAACTACCAAATTTGTATGGCAGAGAACTTAAAGAGAGATTATGTGCCTGTAACAAGCACAGGTTATCAGCTTTTAGACGGGCTTCAGGCAACTGCATACTGCCGTATCCGTTACACAGCGGGAGATGACTTTAAGCGTGCGGAGCGTCAGAGAGAGGTGCTGATGGCAGTTGCTGATAAGGCAAAGACAGCTTCGCCGGCAACGCTGAATGATGTTGCAAATGCTATATTTGATAAGGATGAGATTTACACATCTTTGGATCTTTCTGAAATACTTGAACTTTTAGGTGAAATCGGCAGATATGAGATTGTAGATCAGGGAGGATTCCCCGAGGAGAGTATGCGTGCCACGGGTACCATTGGGTCAAAGGGAAGCTGTGTCGTACCGGTATCCCTTGCAGATAATGTACAATGGCTGCATGAGTTCCTGTTTAAGGATGAAGAATATTCTCCTTCTTCAACCGTATTGGAATGCAGCGAAAAGGTTGCGGCTGATACGAGTCCGTATGTGAAATAGGAAATACCAAGCGTTGATGCATGTTATGTGCTGGCGTATTGGATAGAAAGGACCAACGAAAGCTGGTCCTTTCTGTGTTATAGAAATTTTGCCAGGAGGGTTAGGCATATGATGGAGGCAGACGTAATCATTCCGGTATACCGACCGAAGGAAAAGTTTCTCAGGCTGTTGGATATGCTGCAGGTGCAGAGTCAGCCGATTGGGCAAATTATCGTGATCAATACAGAAAAATCGTATTATGATCAATTCACTGCCGGCATGGACTTGGAGAAAAGATATAAGAAACTGCGCGTAACGCATATAGCCAAGGAAGAATATGATCACGGCAAAACCAGGAACTTAGGGGCATCCCTGTCAAAGGCGCCGTACTTTATTATGATGACGGATGATGCAGTTCCTGCAGATGAAAATATGGTTGAGCGGCTACTTGCGCCCTTTGAAGACGGGCAGGTGGGGATGACTTATGCGAGACAGATGCCGGCAGAGGAAAGTGGTGTGATCGAGCGCTATACGCGTTCTTTTAATTACCCGGAAGTATCCTGCCGAAAGTCGGCTGAAAACTTAAAGGATATGGGGATTAAGGCTTTTTTTGCATCAAACGCCTGCGCTGCTTACAGAAGAGAGGTCTTTGAGCAGTTAGGAGGTTTTATAGAGGGTACGATTTTCAATGAAGATATGATTTATGCCAGAGGGGTTTTGAATGCGGGATATCAGATTGCCTATGCAGCAGATGCCAAGGTGGTCCATTCCCATAATTACAGCGGCGCAGCGCAGCTTAAGAGAAATTTTGATCTGGGCGTGTCCCATGCCGATCATCCGGAGGTTTTTGCAGGAATCGCCACGGAGTCAGAGGGAATCCGCCTTGTAAAGAAAACCTGCAGGTACCTTTGGAAAATCAAAAAGCCATGGCTCATACTAAAGCTGGTATGGCAAAGCGGCTGTAAATATATAGGATATTTTTTGGGGAAAAGATATAAGAAACTGCCTGTCAAAATGGTAAAAGGACTTTCTATGAACCAAGGATATTGGAAATGAAATTGTGTTTTTTATAACAGAATCATCAAACTTCTGTCACAAAATAAACACAATTACTGAATATACTAAGTGCATAGTAAAGTAACAAAGAGATAAATGCAGGAAAGGAAAAGAGGTAATTGTTATGTATGAAAATAATTATCCAAATAACTATGACCACACAGGGCAGAGCCAGAACGTGATGAACCGTACAAATCAAAACCAGGGAAACGGAAATACTTATCAGTATGGGTCGAACGGCAGCTTCAGCGGTGCAAATAGTGGTTTTTACACGGAAAGAGGCGCAGACCAATACGGACACGGGAAAAAACCGGAAAAGAGGAATCATGGCAATTCTGGTACGGGCAAAAAACTTTTGGTTGGAATCTGCTGTGGATTATTGTTTGGTCTTTTTGCCGGATTAGGATTTCAGGCGATTGATCTTGCGGCGGATATCATAGGAGTAAGAGCAGGGAGAGCGCAGGTGCAGGAGGATTCTGTAACGGAAAAAGAGACACAGGCAGTTGAAGAGGAAAGCGGTGTAAAAGAAACTCCGGAGGAGACAAAGGTAAACAGCAGCCAGTCTGTTCAGACCACAGTAACGGATGTGACGCAGGTGGTAAAGGACGTAATGCCGTCGGTAGTTTCAGTCAATGGAAAGTATATAGAGAGAATGACCTTCTGGGGACAAGAGTTCAGCCAGGAAGGGATAGGATCCGGATCGGGAATCATTGTGGGAAAGAATGATACGGAACTTCTTCTTGTCACAAATTTCCATGTGGTCAATTCGGCGGAAGAGCTGACGGTTCAATTTGTGAATGGCGACCAGGCACAGGCACAGGTAAAAGGTGTGGATGAAGATAAGGATCTTGCGATTATTGCAGTGCAGCTTGGGGATATCAGTAATGAAGTAATGGATCAGATAGTTATTGCAAAGTTGGGAAGCTCCGATGACCTCACTGTAGGAGAGCCGGTTATTGCAATCGGGAATGCGCTGGGGTATGGCCAGTCTGTCACCACCGGTGTGGTCAGTGCTCTTGACAGAACCATAGGAACTTCTGCAACTCAAAATATGTCCGAAAACATGGATACAGAGATCAATACTTTTATTCAGACAGATGCGGCAATCAATCCGGGCAATTCGGGAGGCGCTCTGCTGAATATTAAAGGAGAGGTAATCGGTATCAACTCGAGCAAAATTGGAGATACCCGGGTAGAGGGGATGTGTTATGCTATACCGATTTCTGATGCAAAGCCGATTATAGAAGAACTGATGGAAAAAGAAACAAGGCTGAAAGTTGCCGAAGAAGACAGAGGTTACCTTGGAATCACAGGGGTGGATGTGAAGTCGGAATATTCTCAGCTTTACGGAGCGCCTAAGGGGGTCTATGTCTCATCTGTCACGGAAGGGTCGGGTGCAGACAAGGCAGGGCTTATGAGAGGAGATATTATCGTCGCGATGAACGGCGAGGAGGTCACTTCCATGGCGGAACTTAAGACTGAATTGCAATACTATGCAGCGGGAACAACGGTGACGCTGAAACTGATGCAGGCTTATCCCGACGGCTATCGCGAGAACACGGTGGAGGTCACGCTGGGAGGACAAAGCAGCGTTCAGTAGAAATTATGTATTCTTTTTCGGATGGACTCATAAAATTAGTTAAAAGAAATAACGGTATTTATGGGTGATGTATGAAAAAGATTGGTCTGCGGTTTGTAAAATATGGAATATGTGCGATTGGAACTGTGGCGCTTTGCCTGCTTGCCGGATGCGCGAAAGAGAAAGACCCAATGGAGAAAATAAAAGATCTGGAGTTTACGGTGCTTGCGGAGGAGAATATACCGGAGGAACTTAAGACGGTCATTGATGAGAAAAAGGGAAATGCGTTTAAGGTCACTTATCAGGACAATGGTTTTTTGTATATCTGCATTGGGTACGGCGAGCAGGTGAGCGGCGGGTACAGTATTACGGTAAATGATCTGTATCTGACGGAAAATGCGATTTATGCGGATACGACGCTGCTGGGACCGGAGCCGGGGGATGAAGGGGCGAAGAAGAATGCGTCTTCTTATCCCTATATTGTAATAAAAACGGAATTTGTAGATAAACCGGTGGTATTCAATTAGGGCTTTGGTATTGCCCGGAGGGGCGGGCAGCACTGCTTCAAGGGACAGTCGTGTAAGGCGGCAGGACCCTTGGGCTTAAGGACAGCGCCGAAGGACAACGGCGGCACGGAGGCGGAGAATAGACCGGCGCAGGGGGCAGCATATCATATCGTTTCAAGTCTTTTCTCAAAATCGGATTTCACTAACAGAATGTATTTAGGTGTTTCAAGGCGGACGGGTCGGAGTCAGCGGCATCCGTGCCGCGCGACTCCTGAAATCGCCATCCGTGGCGATTTCACCCTGGAACTTTAACATTCTGTAAGTGAAATTGCCGATTTTTCGCAGAGACTTGAAACGATAGGATATGCTGTCCCCTGTGCCGGTCTATTCTCCGCCTCTGTGCCGTCGTTGTCCTTCGGCGCTGCCCTTAAGCCAGGGTCCTGCCGCCTTACACGGCTGTCCCTTGAAGCAGTGCTGCCCGCCTTTCAGGGAGTTCATGTCGCTGGACTATAGGATATATGGTTTAAGCGAGGGGATGATTAGGAAGAGGGAGGAAAGATTTTGTGGTGGAGTTGGTGGGGATGTGGTAGAATAAAGGGGATGTGGCGAGAGCATGCTTTTGGGTGTGTTTGTGAGCAAGAACGGGGATTGGTGTGGAGGTGTATGGGATGATTTGGATTAAGGATGGGATGGTGATCGATCCGGTCGGGGATGTGGTTTATAGGGCGGATTTGGTGATAGAGAATGGGAGAATTTCGCGGATTTTGAAGGATGGGGAGGCTCTGGGGGAGGAGTCTTCGGGTGATGTGCAGGTGATTGATGGGACGGGGCTGATGGTGGCGCCGGGGCTGGCGGATACCCATGTGCATTTTAGGGATCCGGGGTTTACGTATAAGGAGGATATTGACAGCGGAGCGGCAGCGGCTGTCAGGGGGGGATTTACGCAAATTGTGTTGATGGCAAATACGAAGCCCCCTGTGGATAACGTGGAGACGCTTTGCTATGTGCTTGATAAGGGAAGGGGGACAGGCATCCATATTGCAAGCTGTGTAAATGTGACCCGACAGATGGAAGGAAAAGAGCTGGTGGATATGGAAACGCTGGCAAAGGCGGGAGCGGCAGGTTTTACGGATGACGGTATTCCGCTGGTGGATGAAGAGCTGGTAAGGAAGGCGATGATTGAGGCGCGGAAATGGGATAAGCCTATCAGTTTTCATGAGGAGGATCCGGCACTGATTGTCAATAATGGGGTGAATGCCGGGAAAGTGGCGGCTCATTATGGCATTGGCGGCTCGCCCCGGGAGGCGGAGATTGGTCTGGTGAAAAGGGATCTGGAACTTGCCCGACAGACGGGAGCGGAAGTGGTGATACAGCATATCAGCACCAAGGAGGCAGTGGAGCTGGTGCGCCGGGCGAAGGCAGAAGGCGCCCGTGTTCACGGGGAAGCCACACCCCATCATTTTACTCTTACGCAGGAAGCTGTGATAGAGAAGGGAACTTTGGCGAAGATGAATCCCCCTCTTCGTGAAGAAGAGGATAGAATGGCGATTATAGAGGGGATTAAGGATGGCACCATTGATTTGATTGCCACGGACCATGCACCTCACAGCAGAGAGGAAAAGGAGCGTCCGATTACCCAGGCGCCCAGCGGGATTATCGGGTTGGAGACGGCGCTTTCTCTTGGCATCAGGGAATTGGTGGAAACGGGGTACCTGTCTTATGGGAAGCTGATTCATGCCATGAGTACGGCTCCCTGTGAGTTGTATAAGCTTGACGGCGGCAGGATGGAAGAAGGGATGGCGGCAGATTTGGTGCTGTTTGCGCCTAAGGAGCGGTGGAGGGTTTTGGAATTTGCCTCCAAATCCGCCAATTCGCCGTTTATCGGAGAAGAACTTCCGGGGGTCGTGCATTATACCATCTGCGGCGGAAAAATCGTGTATCGGAGAAATGGATAGGTTAAGAGCAAAGGAGAACTGGTTATGAGCGGAAAAAGAAAAGTGCAAGCCCGTGTGCGCAGTCAGAGAATGATCGCACCGGGGATTTATGACATGTGGCTGTCCACGGACCTAGCGAAGGAAGCCCGGGCGGGACAGTTTATCGGGATTTATCCTGAGGATAAATCTCATCTGCTGCCCCGTCCTATCAGTATCTGCGAAGTGGATGAGGAAAAAAGCGCCCTTCGCATTGTGTACCGGATAGCAGGAGCGGGGACTGCACAGTTCGCTGCATGGCAGCCCGGGCAGGAAGCAGAGATTTTAGGTGTTCTGGGAAATGGATTTCCTGTGGATACAGTGCAGGGGAAAAAGGTGGCGCTGATGGGAGGTGGTATCGGAATTCCGCCGATGCTGCAGCTTGCCAAGGAATTAAAGGCAGCAGGCAGTGAGGCAGTTATTGTTCTTGGCTACAGGGATAGCCAGCTTTTCTTAAAGGATGATTTAGAGAAGTATGGACCCGTATGTATCGCAACGGAAGACGGAAGCGCGGGCGTCAAAGGAAATGTACTGAATGTGATGGAGGAGAAGCAGATTAAGGCGGATGTAATCATGGCGTGCGGTCCTATGCCCATGCTTCGTGCCATCAAGTCCTATGCGGAGGAAAGGAAGATGGAGGCATACATCTCCTTGGAAGAAAGAATGGCGTGCGGCGTGGGGGCGTGCCTGGGTTGTGTGTGCAAAACCACGCACAAGGATGCCCATTCTCATGTTAAGAATGCGAGAATCTGTACGGATGGACCGGTGTTTGATGCCAGGGAGGTGGATATCTGATGAATACAAAGGTAAAGATTGCGGGAGTGGAATTTAAGAACCCCGTCATGACCGCGTCAGGGACTTTTGGCTCCGGTATGGAATACAGTGATTTTGTGGACTTGAACCGGCTGGGAGCGGTAGTGACAAAGGGTGTTGCCAATGTGCCCTGGCCAGGCAACCCGGTGCCCAGGGTGGCGGAAACTTACGGGGGCATGCTCAATGCCATCGGTCTGCAAAATCCCGGTATCGATGTGTTTATGGAAAGAGATCTTCCATTTCTTGCGCAATATGACACAAAAATCATTGTGAATGTCTGCGGAAAGAGTGTGGAAGATTATCTGGAGGTGGTGGAACGGCTGGGGGATACGAAGGTCCATATGTTGGAGATCAACGTGTCTTGTCCCAATGTAAAGGAAGGGGCGATTGCCTTTGGTCAGAAGGCGGAGAGCCTGTATGACATCACATCCAAGATTAAGGCAAAAGCCAGACAGCCGGTCATCATGAAACTAAGCCCTAATGTGACGGATATCGGGGAGATGGCAAAGGCAGCGGAAGCAGCAGGTGCAGATGCGATTTCCCTGATCAATACTATAACCGGTATGAAGATTGATATTCATAAGCGGGCGTTCGTGCTGGCAAATAAAACAGGGGGACTTTCAGGTCCTGCCATTAAGCCGGTGGCGGTGCGGATGGTGTATCAGGCTTCCCATGCGGTGAAGATTCCGGTAATCGGTATGGGAGGAATTGCATCGGCGGAGGATGCCATCGAGTTCTTGTTAGCAGGGGCAAGCGCTGTGGCAGTAGGCGCTATGAACTTTGTCAATCCTTATGCGACGGTGGAAGTGGCGGAAGGAATCGAAGTGTACATGAAAAAATATGGGATAGAGGATATCAGCGAACTGATTGGTGGTGTGAAGGAGTAGCGGCTCTTTTGGCATACTTTACCTCCCTTGGTCATACATTTAAAATAAGTAGACCATAGGGAGGTATTTTTGTGGAGCTGATTAAACGGAATATACATACTGACAACATCAAATCAAAAGCCCAGACGCAGATGACGCTGGAGGATGACGTGATCATATCTGATTCCCGCCCAGACGCAGCGAAGCTGATCATGGATAGAGGAAATGTGATGATCGAAGAGGTGAAAGTGAGCGACGATCACGCAAATGTGAAAGGACGCATGCGCTTTCATGTTCTGTATCTGGCAGAAAACGGAGCAGCATCTTCGGGCAGAAGCGATGTGGCGGACATGGAAGGGGAGATTCCCTTTGACGAGATGGTTTTTATGGAGGGTATCAGAGGCGGGGACAATGTGAGTGTGGACTGGGAACTGGAGGACTTGAGCATCGGGCTGATCAATTCCAGAAAACTCAGCATACAGTCGGTGGTGACTTTGATGCTTGCCTGTGGGGAAATCTGTGATGAGGAGACGGCGGTAGACCTTTACAGTGAGGAACCGGTGGAATTTCGGAAAAAAACGCTGGATATAGCGGCTATGACCATTAAGAAAAAAGACATCTTCAGAGTGAAAGAAGAAGTGGAAATTCCGGGAAGCTTCCCTAACATTTCTACAATGGTCTGGTCAGAAATAACGCCTGATGCAGTGGAGTTCAAGGTGCTGGAGGACAAAATAAGTGTGCAGGGCGAACTGCGCGCCTTTTTCCTCTACAGGGGAGAAGGGGAAGATGAGGATCTTTGCCACTATGAAACTACACTGCCTTTTGCAGGAAGCTTAGACTGCCCGGGTGCACGGGAGGGGATGATACCGGAAATTCGTTTTACAGCTGAAAACAGAGAAGTGGAAGTGAGACCGGATTTTGACGGAGAGGAGAGAGTGATTACCTTTGAACAATGCCTGGACTTGGATATCTGTGTTTATGAGGAGGAAAAAATCGATCTTTTGTCGGATGTATATGGTGTAGTAAATGAAGTATCGGTTTTGGAAAAGAATGCAGATTTTAGAAGACTTTTGTCGAGAAGCAGCGGCAAGACAAAGCTGTCAGGACATTTTAAGTGTGAGGATGAGAAGATAATCCTGCATAAAATCCTGCACACCACTTCCAAGCTTCAGATAACGGGGCAAAGTGTGGCGGAGGGAGGGATTGACCTTACCGGTGTTGTAAATATGCAGATTTTCTATGAGTGCAGCAGCGAAGAAGATAAGTATGGCGTGATTAAGGGAACCATACCGTTCCAATATATGCTGGAGGCGGATGGAATCACTGAGAACTGTATCTATCCTGTGCAGGCTTTTGTAGATCAGATTGTGGTGGCGATTATCGATAACGGAGAAGTGGATGTGAAATGTGTTCTTTATTTCAGATCCAATGTCTACAGCAGATGGCAGGAAAAGATTGTAGAGCAGATTGTGGTGTCAGAACCGGATATGGAAAAAATGGCATCTCTGCCGGGAATTGCCGTATACATGGTCAAAGAAGGAGAAAGCTTGTGGGATATCGGGAAACGCTATTATGTGCCGGTGTCAGTAATCAAGCAGACCAACGATCTTACGTCTGATGAGGTGAGGGCGGGCGATAAGATTTTAATTGTAAAGAATGCGTAAAAATAGCGGATGACCGTTTCAAGCGGCATCCGCTATTTTACTCAAGTGTATTAATTTTCTGAAAAAGACTCAAAGCAGGTCTGCTTTGAGTCTTTGCGTAAATCGATTTTGGATTGTGATTATTCTTCCGTCTTTGACGTCTCAGCTGTCTTAAGACCAGCATCCTCAGCCATCTTGTCAAATCCCTTCATAACAGCATCATAAGTCTTCTGTGAGATATCGGGAAGACTTCCGCCCCAAGTCTTGGTAGCCTGTTTGAAGCCTTTTTGAAATGCAGCACGCATTTCTTCAATCTTGTCAGGGTCGCCGCCTGTTAAAGCTGTAGCAAAATCAAGGATACGCTGGGAAGTCTGAGATACGCCCCAGTATCCGTCTTCAGCGATATCAGCCTGTGCCTGTGCTTTGGTCGCAGCATCTACCGTGAACTTGCCACTGGATAAAAGGCTCCAGATATCGTTTGCCTTTCCGTAGGTTTCACCCTGTTTGGTGAGCATCTTCTCTACCAGACTCTTTAACTGTGAGGTCCTTGCCTCAGCATCTGCTTTCATTTTAGCAATCATATTGGTATCGGGCTTATACTTCTTGGTGGAAGTAGTTTCTTTTGAAGGCTCGTACACTACACCGGTGGATTCAGCAGATGTGGTCTCTTTGGAAGTTTCTGCTTTGCTGTCTGTTTTGGTTTCGGTGCCTTTTGTGTTTGTTGCGTATGTACTATACGCGTTGCTTGCACCTGTAACTCCATTTACGCTCATAATTTCACCCTCCTTGGTCATATTGGTTACAATTGTTATCGGCATGAGGAGGGAAAAAAATTAGTGCTGATGGAAAAATTTGTGGGAAATGTTATGAAATAAATGAAGTGTGTAATGGAACGAGGTTATAAGTAAAGGAACTAAAGTTCTAAGGGTTTGTCGATTAGGTGCAAAATCGTGTCGAATAGGTAAAAACTATTGAAAAAATTGCGTTTATGTTTAAAATAAAATCAAATTTTTAGCTGGATGAAAAGGAGGATTTTATATGGAATATCTTGATGAAGAGGTTTTGAAGTTCAGAAATCATTTAAAAAGGGACACCTATAACTCAATAGAAGGAGGTGTCTATATAGGAGATGAAATCGTTCCGTTCAAAGAGATGATGCTGTTTGACGAAAAGGTAAAAATAATGCTGCCGGATACGTTCGTCGATATGCCGTCCGCTATTGTGAAATTAAAGTATCCATCAGAGCAAAGACCGCAGATTATAAAAACCAGTCTGGACACAGCCGTGAACTTTACGTTCAGCTTATTTAACCAGGAACTAGAGGAAAGCCAGGTAGGGCGTGGAATAGAGCAATGCAGGGAAATCATCAGAAAGGTAAATCCTGCATTTCTATATTATGATCTTGTGGTTGAGGAAGAAAAAAATATCGGTTGGTTTGATTTTAAGAGTTATGGGCTGGACGAGCCGATTTACAATGTCATGTATATTACGCCCATAGAGGGTAAGATGATGCATGGGATTTTCAATTGCAGATATAGGGATATTATGGATTGGAAGCCGGTTGTACATCAAGTATTAATGTCTATAGAAGATTGCAGTCAAAATAAAAGGAGGAAATGGTATGCGTGAGGAGATTATACGGGTTACGCCGTTCAAGTTTTTAGATTATTTGGAAATCGAAGGGCACCAGTGCGTGGGGATGCATGGCACATTGAAGATTGTGGGGCATATTTCGCCGGAGGATGAACAGGAGTATATCCGTCTGATGACGACACAGACATGGGTCAGTGTGGATGCCGCGGTTTATGAGGGAACAATGCGCCATATGTTTGAAGGAATCATACAAGAGGCAGATATAGAGAAAATAAATGGTACATGCATCCTTACATTGCAGCTGATAACAGAAAGCTATTTGATGGACCAAAAAAGACATATCAGGAGTTTTCAGCAGGAAGGCACGCTATATAGGACCGTGATGGACACGATTATGGAGGGGTATTCTGAAAGCAGATGTATGATGACGGCGGGGGAGGGAGCGCAGATTCCGGGATGCCTTTTGCAATATCATGAAACAGATTGGGAATTTGCAAGAAGGCTTGCGAGCCACTTTGGAACAGATATTTATGCGGATTGCTATTACAGAGGGATAGAACTGCATTTGGGGGAGCCGAAGGCAGGATTTATAAGTAAGATAACATCAAATGAATACTCGGTAGTAAAAAACAATGAAAGCCCTTGCAATTATCTGGTAAAGCTGAGAGAAATCCATAATGTTGGCGAGTGGGTGAATCTGAATGGTATGGATTTGTGGATTGCGGAAGCTTGGACGAAATTGGAGGGAAATGAATTATATCACACGTACCGTCTGGTAAATAAAGGCGGGCTGGAGAGGGATAAAAAGTATAATGAAAAATGTACAGGGGCATCGCTTACAGGTGTTGTCACGGCGGTAGAAAAAGATAAAGTACAGGTAGAACTTGAACAGGACGAAAATAAGGCGAAAGCCGGCAGACGCTGGTTCGATTATGCGACGCCGTACTCTACGCCGGATGGAACGGGGTGGTATTGTATGCCGGAAGCGGGGGACAAAATCAGGCTTCGTATTCCCACGGAAGACGAGAGTGGGGCATATGTAGTCAGTTCCGTTCATGTGGAATCGTCCAGTGGAAGTGAAAGGAAAAATCCGGATTACAAATCTATTATGAACAAACATGGAAAGGAAATCTTATTGACTCCTAAGTCTCTTATTATGACAAACAATGCGGGAATGAGTATTGAAATTCTTGACGAGGAAGGAATTAAAATCATCAGTGATAAAAATATAGCAATTGAAGCGGCTGATGCTGTGGAAATCACGAGTGCAAATTCTAAGCTTGAGCTGTATGCAAAAGATAATATTCTGTTAAAGCAAGGGAATATACAAATGAATATGGATGGCGAAATGCGCTTTTATGGCGCGCGGCTGAACCTGAATTAACCGGTAAAGAAGGAGGTTTAAGATGCAGGAGGATTATCAAGCCCGCGAACAGAAGTTGTGGCAGATATCAGAAAAAATACTTTTAAAAATATGGAAAGACAGGGTAAGCAGTATCGAGAGGGATTACGAAGGTAAGGGCTTAAGCTATGAAAATGAGTTTATTGAAGAAATGCATAAACTGCTGATGCGGTGGGAAGAAAGATATGGATGTCAAAATAAAAACTTAAAGTACATTATCATATCGCCGTTAAATAGCGGCGTAATTACACGAAGCTATGAAATGCAGGTGGCATTATTTGATGAAAAGCTTTATGCGGATGAAAACCCAATGTGCTTTTACTGGGTTCCGGAGTTCCTTTATAAAGAGGTGGAAAGAGATATGAATCGATATGAAGAAGAGGCTTCGAAGGAAATCATCCGCTTAAGGAAATATGAAGTAAATGAGATCAGAAGAAGGTATGTTTTGTGCCATGCGTATATTTCAATGTTTTTCCTAGATAAAGCAGTAAAAAGGCTGACAGAATTGCCTGTCTGGGAGCGGTTAAGATCGGAAGATATAAAGATTTTGTATGGAACGTATATGGAAAAGATGGTGGAAATCGGGAGGGAGGGCTAAACTATGAAGTTTTTTATCTTGGGCACGGACGAGATATTTACGAATTATCCAAAACTTAAGAGCTGGTTTGGAAAAATAGACGATAGAAAGTTTAATTTTCATGATGCCTATAAAATTCCTAAAAGGCAGATTCTTGTAATCGATGAGAGCGAGAACACTGTTTTCACAAGTATTGTGGATAGACCTTTTCCTATGGTTTCAGCGGAAGTGAAAGCTGTTTTTGACATGTATGATTCACATATTATTTACAAAGAGGTGGTGCTGCTGGACGGCAAAAATGAAAAGGCAGGCATCTACTATATTCCTATCCTTCAGGAGGTGGACTGCCTGGATGAGAGCAGTGTGTTCAATTTAAATAAAAGCCTGCTTAAGAGGGGAGTGATTGACTATGAAAGAACGGAAGGTAAAGCCATATTCCGACTAGGAGGCGTGGGACATTATTATATGGTGGGCAGGCTGGACCTGGTAGAAAGCATTTTGAAAAGGAATGTAACGGGTATTGGCTTAAATGAATTGGAAGTAAAGGAGCAGGAAGAAAGATGAGTGAAATTGAAAGAGCGGATAGTTTGATTGCATTGGAAAAACAGTCGCAGGAATTGATAGACCAGATGCAGGGACAGGTAGATGCGGCGAAAGGCAAGGATTGTACAGATGAAGCGGAAGCAGAGGCTAAAATAAGGGAATATGCAAGGAATCATAGTGAAACAGGGCAGTATGAATATCTTGTGCGGGGAGCGACGCTGGTATGCAGTAATGGGAGCCATAAAAGAAAAATCAACCTTCCCAAGTGTCATGGCGTGTATGTGGGGGAACATCCGGTGCTGCATGAACTGGAGTGTGTGGCGGAGCCTTTGTGCGGACTTGAAAAATGTAATGTAACCTTCTTTGGCGTCTGTATGCCGCAGGACGGTCAGCCGCCGCAGACAGAGGTAAAGACGTATGGGAAGACGGCTCGCAATGCAAAGGATGGCGTACCGGGAACGGTAACGGGACATAAATGTCAGCCAGTGATTGTTGGCTGCTGGAATGATACTTATTCTGATACCAGAATCGTTGATAATGGGGATAAAAATCCGGGGGCAAGACGGTTAACGGAACAAAGCGGAGCCAAGATCTTAGGAAATAATACGGTCACTACGGGATCTTTTCTTATTTGCAAGTATGGAGGATTGATAGAGCCCATAGATTCCGGACAGGGGACACTTGTATTTGAAGAGGATTTTTATAACTCGGAAGATTTTCATAAGGTAGTGGGGTATTACCGGGGGGATAGAAAGAATCCGGTAGAAAAGGGGGATGCGTGAACCAGCAATTAATTGGTTATATTCAAAACAGAAAACACTGGTGTTGGGCGGCTGCCTGTAAGATAGTAGGCGAACAATATAAACGGCTGCATAAGGAATATGGATTTGAATTGGTAAATGAGACCGCGCCTATGTGTGGGCAGGTCACACATGCTCAATATGAAAGCGGGGTGGAGACAAATGATATGGAGGGCATCAACTGGGAAATCCAAAGCGGAGATAAAGTGAGGATAGATGCATGGCAGAGGGCTATCGTGATGAATGCCAATACAAGCAAATATCAGGGATATAGCGGTGATGTGGCAGGAGATGATGAGGCAAAAGCACGGGGAATCAAGTATTACCTGACAGGAGATATACATAGCAGCCGGCCGGAAGTAGAATGCATTGGAAGTTTTTATGATGATTGTTCGTTCATGGATAAGTATCAAAGTAAGGCAATGGAATCCGTGCAGCACAATGCGTATATAATCGGGAATTTTGTCAGCGAAGGAAAAAAGGAATGCCATTCTCTTGTCATCATGTGCATGGAGGGAGAATGGGTAATGCTTTATGACCCGTTTGACGGAGCAATTCTTTACTGCAGCGTTGAGGAGGTTTTTTATAGTGGGTTCCAATGCAGCCAGGGAAAGGGAATCATCAAATGGATACAAAGGATTATCTGACAGAAGTGTAGGAGGGAAAAGAATATGAGTGTAATGACCAGCGGAAACATAAAGATTCTTTCCGCATTAAAGCTAAAGTATGTCACCGCGCTGCGGATCGTGTCGGAGGCAAATAAGCATGGATTGTGTATGGTAAAAGGGGTACTTGAAGACGGTGCGGAAGCCGGAATGATTTTAAATTGTCAAAAGGATATACCGGTCAGTGTTATTGCAAGCGGCGAGGATAATCTTATCTTATTTAGGGGAATCGTGAATGAAGCAGAGCTTTTTATAGAAAATGGTTTTTGCTGTATCAAGATGAATATCGTGACAGCTAGTGAAATGCTGGATAGGAAAAAGAATTATAGGTCTTTTCAGGATAAAGCGATGACTTACAAGCAAGCGGTAGAACGGGTGATGGAGCCGTATGGGGGGAATGCGGTCAGATTTGTCAAGGAGGCAGAAAGTACATTGAATGAGCCTCTGATACAATATGGGGAAACGGATTGGGAGTTCCTGCTCCGTGTAGGAAGCAGACTTCATATACCGCTGTATGCAGATTGCTTTACAGGAAATCCTGATTTTGATTTTGGGATGCGGGAAGGAAGAATGGTCCGATGCCAGATCACAGATTACCATGTGGGAGTGAATGATCAATTTTATAAGGCAAATGCAGACCAGGCTGGTATTGCAAAAGGGGGATTTTTATATTACATTATAGTCAGCGATGAAGCGTTTATGATAGGCGACTATATCGATATGGGTAGGGAAAGCTATCCTATCTTTAAAAAATGTGTTTCCCTGGACAGGGAGGAGGTCAAATACACTTATTGGATTGGAAACATGGGGAACTGGTATATTCCCAGGATTCCGCATACAAATCTCAGGGGAACAGAGCTGACGGGAACGGTCGTCCAGACACGGGAAGAGAAGGTAAGGGTGCGGTTCGATATTGACGGTGCAAGAGGGGGAGCCGAGCATGAATGGGACTGGCAGCCGGCATCTGGAAATATTATGTACAGCATGCCGGAACAGAACACTTCCGTCAGGGTGTGCTTTGGTTCGGAGACTGCGTCAGAAGGAATTGCGACAGAAAATATAAGAGCAAACGGAGCAGCCATGCCAAGCGTGCAGGAGAGAACCTTTACCACCGCAGCAGGCAAGAGAATCTGCCTGCATCCGTCAAAGATGACTTTTCAGGGGAAGGGAGGGGAAGCAGGGCTTTTTGATCAGGAAAGGATTTCTTTAAGCGGTGCAGGGAACATAAAGATGACGGCAGCAGGAACAATAAGAATCCGGGCATCCAAGATTCATGCGCAGACGCCGCTTGAGATCAACATGTACAGAAGCGAAGCCGGAAGCAGGGAGAGGCAGAAGGACATATCCCCGAAGGGAACCCGGAGCAATCCGCCCACAGGAGGAAGCGACAGCGGTTTTACCATGAACTTTGCGTTCGACGGGCTGTCCAAATCGGGCGTGTTATGCGGGTGTGAATTCATCAGGTACCGTCCGTTCCTGGATGCGCCGGAGGAGATCGCACTGGATGATTCAGCATTTGACTGGGGAGCCCTTGTGGGGAATGTCATTGGCGGTCTGACGATTGTGGCAGCAGTCACAGCGCTTGCAGTATATGGAGCAACGGTGGTCTTCACCGGCGGTGCGTCAGCAGTGTTCGCCCCATGGGTGGTAGGCGGGCTGACCGCTTTTTGCGGAGGTGCATTCGTATTTGGGCAGGCAGAAAAAGATATGGAAACGAAGAAGGTGAGCAAGTTCTCCACGTATGCAGGGGGAAGCATCGTCAACTCGTTAAAGGGAGCCTTTGCCGCCGCAGCCTTCTGCATGGTGCCGTATGCCTCAGAAGGGATGGTATATTCTGTAGTGCCAGCCGCTACAGGGGGACTGTCAGTAGGGGGTATGTTCATCAGTACCGACGCGATGATCGCACTGACCGGAAC
>ERZ808054.1033-NODE-1033-length-18776-cov-37.115942_pt1 | contig 18776 bp, 21 predicted proteins | sample MGYA00380201_ERZ808054 | MGnify/ENA primary metagenome ERZ808054 (study PRJEB31490, sample SAMN06133419) | mouse gut metagenome | isolation source: Z5_2 | host: mice | place: China: Chengdu | collected 2015-05 ... | reverse complement strand
GGCCCCGAGAAAGGGATTCTTAAACCGTAGGTTTAAGTGACTTTTTGGGTACTTTTTGTTCACACAAAAAGTACCCGCAGGGTCCGGGGGCGCGGGGCCCCCGGGGCAACGAAAAGAAATAACCACCCTCTCGCCCGAAGGGCGAAAAGAAAGGAACCCTATGTCAGAAAAACAATTCAAAACGACCATCGGAGGCCAAGCCCTCATCGAGGGCATCCTCATGCGCGGCCCGGAAAAACAATGTATCGTAGTCCGCGGCCCGGAGGGCCTTGTCATCAAGGAAGAAGAATTAAAGCTTATCAAGGATAAGTACCCTATCCTGGGTCTGCCCCTGATCCGGGGCAGCGTCACCTTCCTGGACAGCATGGTCAAGGGCGTAAAAGCCCTCATGTTCTCTGCGGACTACTTCCCCGAGGAGGACGGGACGGCGGAGCCGTCAAAATTCGAGAAGTGGCTGGACCAGAAGCTGGGCAATGAGAAAATGGAAAAAGCAGTTATTGGTTTCTCCGTAGTGCTGGCGGTGTGCTTTTCCATCGGCCTCTTCATGCTCCTGCCCACCTTCCTGGCCAGCTTCGTGGAGCGCTTCACGGACAGCGTCCTGGTCCGGAACCTGGTAGACGCGATCCTGCGCATCGCCATCTTCATGACCTATATGATCGCCGTGTCCCGGATGAAGGACATCCGCCGGACCTTCTCCTACCACGGCGCGGAGCACAAGACCATTTTCTGCTATGAGAAGGGCCTGGAGCTGACGGTAGACAACGTCCGCGCCCAGTCCAAGCACCATCCCCGGTGCGGCACCAGCTTCCTGCTGATCGTCATCATCGTGGCGATCCTCATCAATACCGCGATCTTCGCCCTGTTCCCGGTGGACAACGTCTTCCTGCGGATGCTGGTGCAGCTCCTGCTCCTGCCCCTGGTGGTGGGCATCACCTACGAGTTCAACCGCTACGTGGGGGGCCACGACAACCCCGTGACCAACTTCCTGGCCAAGCCCGGCCTCTGGATGCAGAACTTCACCACCTTCGAGCCCGACGACTCCATGATGGAAGTGGCCATCGAGGCCCTCACGCGGGTCATCCCCGCCGAGAAGGGCAAGGACGAATGGTAAGCCGGGGGACAGACGATTGATCACCTACCAAAATTTGTACCTGGACATCCGCCGCCAGCTCCTCCAGGCGGGCTTCCCCGGCGCGGGGCTGGAGGCCCGGGAGCTGGTGTGCTTCGCCAGCGGCAAGACCCGTGAGGAATTTTACCGGGACGGCCCCCTCTACACCTCCCCGGAGATCGAGGAGGCCGTCCGCGCCCTGACGGAGCGGCATGTTGGCGGCGAGCCGGTGGCCTACCTCATCGGGGAGTGGGAGTTTTACGGCCTGACCCTGGAGGTAAACGAGTCCGTGCTGATCCCCCGCGTGGATACGGAGGTGCTGGCGGAAGCCGCCATCGAATTTGCGGGTACCCAGGGAAAGTGCCGCCTGCTGGACCTGTGTACCGGCAGCGGCTGCGTGGGATTGGCGGCGGCGGCCAGCGTCCCGGACTGCCGGGCCCTGCTGGGGGATATCTCGGAGGAGGCCCTGCGGGTCTGCCGCCGGAACGTCCGGCGGTGCGGCCTGACGGACCGGGTGAAGGCGGACATTCTGGACGCCCTGACCCCGCCTCCGGCATCCATCGGCACGTTCCAATGCATCACCTGCAACCCGCCCTATATCACCCGTGGGGAGATGGAGGCGCTGGACCGGTCCGTGCGGGACTTCGAGCCCCACCTGGCCCTGTACGGCGGGGAGGATGGCCTGGACTTTTACCGCGCCATCGTCCGAAACTGGAAAGCCGCCCTGACAGAGGGCGGACGGATGTACTTCGAAGTGGGCGCGGGACAGGCGGACGCTGTGCTGGAGCTGATGCGGGACGGTGGATTCGTGGACGTTAACATCCTGCCGGACACCCAGGGGACCGGCAGAGTGGTATACGGCACGGTGCCGGAGAGGAATAAGATGATCCTTGAAACAGGCCTTTTGAAAACGGAGGAAATATCCCTCCGTCAGGTCGAGCTGGCACCGGACGATTCTCAGAGAAAGTGGGACCCCGCGTTCCATTTTGACATCCTGGACCATACCGGCGCCCAGATAGGTGGCTGCAATCTGCGCTTGGGGCACAGCGAGGCCCTGTACTACGCCGGAAACATCGGCTATCAGATCGACGAACCCTACCGGGGACACCACTACGCCGGAAAGGCCTGCAAGCTGCTCTTTCAGCTGGCCCGGCGGCAGGGGATGGAGTACGTCATCATCGTATGCGCCCCGAGTAATCAGCCCTCCCGGAAGACCTGCGAGTGGCTGGGCGGGGAACTGCTGGAGATCGTGGAGCTGCCGGAGGACAGCGAACAGCGGCGTCTGACCGGCGAGTCCCACAGGTGCATTTTCCGGTTTTCACTTTGACAGCGAGAGAGGCGAATATGTTTCTTGACACAGGTTTTCTGAAAAACGAAGAGATACAGCTGCTATTGGAAAAAACCGTGGAGGCCGACCCGGCAAAGGACTGGCTGCCCGCCTATCATTTCTCCATCTGCGATATGGCGGGGAACAGGATGGGGACCTGCGACCTGCGGATCGGCCATAACGAGAGCGTTTATTACGGCGGAAACATCGGCTACCGGGTGGAGGAGCCCTATCGGGGACGCCATTACGCCGGGAAGGCGTGCCTGCTGCTCTTCGAGCTGGCGAAGCGGCACGGTATGGAGTATGTTATCATCACGTGCGATCCGGACAACTGGCCCTCCCGGAAGACCTGCGAATGGCTGGGCGGGGAGCTTCTGGAGATCACAGAGCTGCCGGAGGACAACGATATGCGGGTCGAGGATGGCGAGACCCACAAGTGTATCTACAAATTCCGCCTGTAGGCGCGTGAAAGGAGAAAAGTACGTATGTTATGCGCGGTAGCAAAGCTTGACCCGGCCTCAACAGCGCGTCTCGCAAGATTGCGGCGGATGGCAAACCAGTTTGGCATTTTTCCCAAAGAACTGCACGGACATATCACGCTCGCAACCTATACCGGCGAGGATGAGGCGGCATTTATTGCATCCTGCAAGGCGATTTTGTCCGGATATGGGAAGTTTGCTGTTCGCTATGATAAAGTGGATATCTGGGTGTCCGTGCCGGAATCGGAATCAATCATTGTAGCCGTTCCCCGCAGGGAAACCGCTATGGCGGCCATGCAGAAAGAAATCGCCCAGGCTTGGGCGGCGGACCTGAACGAGTGGACGCAGGCGGACGTCTGGAGGCCCCACACGACCCTTTTATATGCCCCCGGGGCAGACCTTACGGCCATTGCCGCGGCAATGCAAAGAGAGTTTGCGCCGTTTACCGCGCAGGTGGACACAGTTAAATTTTCCCGCGTGAACGGGGAAATCAAAACGATTGATTTTGCAGAGCTGGCTTAAATGGAGGCACGCATGAAGAGGACCGAAGAGACAGAAAAGCTCCTGACGGAGCGTTTTGGCAGAGACACCCTCATCGCCCTGGCAACGGAGAGCGGTGGGAAGCCCTACGTCCGAACTGTCAACGCCTACTATGAGGACGGCGCGTTTTACATCATCACCCATGCCCTGTCCAACAAAATGCGGCAGCTGGCTCAGAACCCCGCCGCCGCCATCGCGGGGGAGTGGTTCACCGCCCACGGCAGGGGCGTCGATCTGGGATACATTGAGAAAGAGGAGAACCACCGGATCGCGGACAGACTGAAGGAGGCCTTTTCCGCGTGGCTGAACAACGGGCACGTGGACATGCAGGACGAAAACACGGTCCTCCTGTGCATCCAACTGGAGACCGGCACCCTGTTTTCCCATGGGACCCGGTACGACATAGAATTTTGAGATTACACACAAAGGAGGCGGCAGCTATGCCGGGTGATCGTTCTGGCCCTCTGGCGGAGGACCTGTTTGCGAAGCTCTCCGCTCTGCTGGAGGTGGAGGCCATTGCCCTGGGCGGATCCCGGGCAGGGGAAGCCTACGATGAAAAGTCGGACTATGACGTCTATCTCTACTGCACTTCCCCGGTGCCGGAAGCGGTCCGCCGGGAGATACTGACCAGTTATTGCAGATACATGGAGATCGGCAACCACTTCTGGGAGTATGAGGACAACTGTACCCTGAACAATGGCGTTGACATCGACATCCTCTACCGGGACCTGGACGGCTTCGTCCGCGACGTGGCCTCCGTGGCAGAGGACTGCCAGCCCCGGAACGGGTACACCACCTGCATGTGGCACAATCTGCTCACCTGCAAAATCCTCTACGACCGGGGCGGCCGTCTGGCGGCGGCGAAGGCCCGGTTCGATGTGCCCTACCCGCCCCTGCTGCGGGAACGGATCGTCAAGCGGAACTGGCGGCTGCTGAGGGGCTCCCTGGCCGCCTACGAGCGGCAGATCGCCAAGGCGCTGGGCCGGGGCGACCTGGTGAGCGTCAACCACCGCACAGCGGCGTTTCTGGAGAGCTACTTCGACATCCTGTTCGCCCTGAATGAGCAGACCCATCCCGGGGAGAAGCGGCTGGTCCGGCTGTGCCGGGAACGGTGCCCACTCCTGCCGGAACGGTTCGAGGAAAATCTGGAGCGGCTGTTTGCGGACCTCTTTGCCGGAAACGGCAGAGTGGAGGAGGACGTGAGGGCCATCCTCGGCGCCCTTGAGAAAATACTGGTCCCTATTTTTGAAATATGATATGAAATTCAACATAAGAAGGAGAACACCATGGCCGAAAAAGACAAGAAGCTGACAAAGACCGCAACCGTGGCCAGCGACAAGAAGGAAGCCATCCAGACCGCCATGAAGAACATCGAGAAGATGTATGGCAAGGGCTCCATCATGCGCCTGGGCGACCAGACCAACCTGAATGTGGAGGTCATCCCCACGGGCTCCCTGGCCCTGGACCTGGCGCTGGGCATCGGCGGCGTTCCCAAGGGGCGGATCATCGAGATCTACGGGCCGGAGTCCTCCGGTAAGACCACCCTGGCCCTCCACATCGTTGCCCAGGCCCAGAAGGCCGGCGGCGAGGTGGCCTTCGTGGACGCGGAGCACGCCCTGGACCCCACCTACGCCCGGGCCCTGGGGGTGAACATTGACGAGATGCTCATCTCCCAGCCGGACACCGGCGAGCAGGCCCTGGAGATCACCGAGGCCCTGGTGCGCTCCGGCGCGCTGGACGTGGTGGTAGTGGACTCGGTGGCCGCTCTGGTGCCCCGCGCGGAGATCGAGGGCGAGATGGGCGACAGCTACGTGGGCCTCCACGCCCGCCTTATGAGCCAGGCCTTGCGGAAGCTGGCGGGAGCCATCAACAAGACCAACTGCGTGGTGGTCTTCATCAACCAGCTGCGCGAAAAGGTGGGCGTCATGTACGGCAACCCGGAGGTCACCACCGGCGGCCGGGCTCTGAAGTTCTACGCCTCCGTGCGCATCGACGTGCGCCGCGTGGAGACCTTGAAGTCCGGGGGCGAGCTCATCGGCAACCGCACCAAGGCAAAGATCGTGAAAAACAAGATGGCCCCCCCGTTCCGGGAGGCGGAGTTCGACATCATGTACGGCGAGGGCATTTCCCGCCTGGGCGAGCTGCTGGACCTGGCGGTGAAGCTGGAGCTGGTCCAGAAGTCCGGCTCCTGGTTCTCCATGGGGGAGACCCGGCTGGGCCAGGGCCGGGACGCCGCCAAGCAGTACCTCAAGGACAACCCGGAGGTCGCCGACGACCTGGAGGCCGCCATCCGCCGGGACTTCTTCAAGCTCATGAGCAGCCAGTCCCAGGTGGCCGCCAAGGCGGCGGGACGGGCCGTGGACGTGTCCGCCGAGGACTTTGACGACAGCGAAGGTGACGTGTGATACTTTTTCTCGAGAGAAAAAGTACCAAAAAGAGCTTTCAGTTCGAGCCTGAAATCTCTGCTGTTCTCAGATCTTCGCCCGGTGACGCCGGTATGTTTTTGATCGGAGATCCGTATAATCAACCAATCAGAAGGAGGTATCCCCCATGCTGAGAAAAGCGCGCATCGTATCCATGATCGTTCTGGCCGCGTCCATCACCGTCACCGCCGGACTGGCGGTGGAAAACCTGGTGCTGGCCGTCATCGCCCTGGCCAGAAAGCGCGAGCGCCGCTAAGCCGCGCCGGAAAGACCTCCCCCGTTGGTGAACGGGGGAGGTCTTTCCTTGCAGGTCCTGAAATAATTTTCGTTTCCATGGGATATTTCCCCCGCCCGCCGGGTATTACAAGTGAAACATGTTTCAAGGAGATAACTGCCTTATGCTGACGGAACAGGACTACACGGCGGCGGCGGAGCGGCACCTGGACATGGTCTACCGTGTCGCTCTCAACTGGCTGCGCTCTCCCGCCGACGCGGAGGACGCGGCCCAGAACGTGATGCTGCGGCTGTGGCGGACGGATACGGCTTTCCAGAGCGGGGAGCACCTGCGCCGCTGGCTGGTGAAGGTGACGGTCAACGAGTGCAAGCGCATCGCCATGCACCCTTGGCGGAGCCGGAGGGCCAGCCTGGATGAGTGCCCGGAACCGGTCTTCGAGGACCGGGAGCAGCGGGAGCTGTACCAGGCGGTCATGGACCTGCCGGGGAAGTACCGGGTGCCGCTGTACCTCTACTACTACGAGGGCTACGCCGTGAACGAGGTAGGGGAGCTGCTGGGCCTGAAGCCCTCCACCGTCCAGACCCGTCTGGCCCGGGGCAGGGAGAAGCTGAAAACCATACTGACGGAGGAATGAACCATGGAGAAAGAATATCGGGAGCTGTTTGACGGGGTCCGCGCCTCCGGCAGGCTGAGAATGGAGGTAATGAATATGAAACGCGAAGAGACCAAGCGTGTCCGCAGGATCCCCAGGGCCGCGCTGATCGCGGCGGCGCTGGTCCTCGCCCTGGCGGGGACGGCGGTGGCGGCGGAGCTGCTGGGACATGTTCAAATCGACCTGAAAAATCCTAATGAGACAAACACTTCTGGAGACGGATATACCGGCGGAGCGAATTTTCAGACGATCCCGGCGGAAAACCTTTCGGAGGCGGCGCTGGAAAGAGCGGCGGAAATAGAGGAGGCTTTTGCCAATTGGGGATTTGATTCCTGGTCAGATGCCGCGGCATTTCTGGGGCTGGAGCTGCAGAGCAGCCCGAAGCTGGAGGAGCTGCCTCCCGTTAAAAAGAAAGGCGGCTGCAACGCCATGGTATTGGCTCACAGCGGAGAGGAGCAGCAGCGTAACGTACCGTTCTTCATCCTCCTCTCAACGACCTATCAGGCCGATGGGTGCAGGGTCACGCAGAGCGCTCACATGCAGTTCCAATATCCGGGCTATCCACAGCGCGAAGCCGGCCTGGGCTTTGCAAATCATCGCGGGGAGACCCATCTGGAGGAGTACACAACGCCCAGCGGGATACAAGCCTCCATTATCACCACCACCCAAAAGATCGGATCGGCCAAGGCCGTTGACTATACAACGCATATCGCGTACTGGGTAACGGACAATATACTGTATTCCCTGCAAACCAGTATTCATGATCCAGCAGACCATCCGGACTCCGTTCATGCCGTGGAAATTCTGAAAGATATCCTGGACTCCTACGAATAAGCAAGCGGGAGGCCCCCACCGGGGCCTCCCGCATTTTATCCGACCTTGCACGTCACCACGACGCCGTCCACGTTGTTCCCGGAGACGGTGTACTCCCCGCTGTCCGGCAGATAGGCGGCGGTCCCGGCACAGTACCATATCTCATACCGCTCCCCGCCGCAGTCCACCGCCAGATGCCGCCCGTCAAAGGGAAACTCCTTGAGGTAGTCCGTGTACTCCTCCAGACACAGCCCCTCCTCCGCCATCACTGTGGCGTGGGGCACGCCCACGTAGCGGAAGTGCCATGGCTCGTCCCCGATGCCCGTCAGGGGCTCCTTCTCCTTCGCGTAGCGGACCACCCAGCCGTAGTCCTGACAGTTGCCGTTGATCCAGGCGTACTCCCCGGTGCCCCGGTACTCGGCGCTGGTGCCGTCCTCGTAGAAGATGGAGAAGTCCACCACCAGCCCCGTGTGGTGCTCGCTGCCCCCGGGCTGGGCCACAAATTCCTCCGCGTGCTCGCGCCCGTTGCGCTCCACGCTCTGATCGAAGAGGTGCTGCTGGAAGGCCTCCGTGCGGTAGCCCGCCACCACGTTGACGGTCTTGCTGCCCCCCTGGTCCCGGAAGGCGTCCAGCATCCGGTTCAGCGCCTCCAGCGCTGTGGGGGCGAGGTAGACCTCCTTGTCCCGGACGTAGTAGCTGCCGGTCTTTCCCTCGTAGATGGAGGTGAGGGGCTGCTCCTCGGGGAAGTGGTACAGCACCTGGTTGTTCACCAGGAGCAGGTCCCCGGTATAGACCGCCCCTTCCTCCAGCTGGGTCAGGGTGCAGGGGATGCCGGAGGCGGTGACGGCGTACTCTCCCGGCCGCTCCCCGCCCGGAGCGGGGATGGAGGAGAGGCGCCCGGACCGCCCGTCTCCGCCGTCACGGAGCATAAAATATCCGGCGGCGAGAATGGCGGCGGCCAGCGCCAGCAGAAGGATGGGTGGAACGAATACGCCGCGCCTGCGGCATCCAGTGCGTTTCATATGCGGCAGAGTCTCCTTTGTAAGATAACGCTATCCTACCCATCCCGTGCTTCCCTCAAGCATCCGTTCTGCATCTTTTCTGTAAATATTTCTCCGCCCCGCCGCAGGGAGATCCACTTTGCGTCTGTAGGGCGCGACGACCCCGGCGCGCCGTTGGCATGATCTGTCCTGCAGCGGCGCGCCGGGTCGTCGCGCCCTACAAAATTGACTTCCTTGGCCCCGCCGTCCTGGAGGAGGAGCGTCAGACATTCCACCGGATGAGAAAGCTGCGGCCCCTGCGGCCCTCGCACTCCAAGGGGATGGACAGGGACTGGCCGTCATAGGTGAAGGATATCTGTCCATGGGAGGCGTAGTCTCCGTTATTCCGGTAGAGCTCCTCGGCGCGCTCCAGAATGTTGCGGGTGTAGTCGTCGTACCAGCCGCTGCTCACCGAATCCATTCCCCAGTAGTTGCGCCAGACGCCGCCGAAATTGGCCGCGCCCCGCAGTCCCCAGGAGGGGATGTCCTCCTGGCCCCACTGGAGGGTGAAGGACAATATCCGTCCGGACTGGATGTCCACCATCAGGCGCATCGACATCGTGTTCCGGGAGAGGGTCAGGTGGTACACCTGGAAGCTCATCCGGGTATCCGGGTCGATATACAGCAGCTCGCCGTAGCCGGTGCAGTCCAGAGGCTCATCCTCCTCGTTCCACAGGTCCGGAAGGCCGCCTACGGCCTGCAGGCTGCGGATCTCCGCCTGCACCGCTTCCAGCCGCTCTTCCCACGTCTGGTTCAGCTCCGCAAGGTAGGAGGTGATCTCCTCGTCCGTGGACGCTTTCATCTCCGGAAGAACGGGCTTATCGACGGATACGTTCAGAGTAAACTCCCAGCCTTCGGGGAGGACGGAGGCGTACACGCCCTCCACCTCCTCCTGGCCCAGCTGCATCACGTTCACTTCCCCGCTGCGCAGCAGCATCACCTTTTCCGCCACCGTCAGCTGGATGCTCTCGGCGAAGCCCTCCTGCTCCTCATCCTGGAGCTGGATGGACGGGCTGTCCAGCAGCTGCCGGTCGTGGACGGCGGACAGCCACTCGGGCAGGATGAAGGCCAGCGCCAGCAGTACCGCCGCCATGCACGCGGCAACGGCCGCGGTCCCCTTACTGCGCATCGGCCACACCTCCCAGCTCAACGGTAACGGTGGTCCCTTTGCCCTCCCGGCTCTCGAAGCGGAGCTCCCCGCCGTGGAGCGCGGCGATCTGCTTGCACAGCGCCAGCCCCAGACCCGCGCCGCCCTCGGCCCGGGAGCGGGACTTGTCCACCATGTAGAAGGGCTCGGTGATCTTGTTCAGCTCCCCCTCGGGGATGCCCCGGCCCTGGTCCGCCACCGTGACCCGGTAGCCGCCCTCCGTGCTCTTGCCCGACAGGACCACCTGGCCGCTGTCCGCGGCCTTCCGGGCGTTGTCCAGCAGGTTTTGCAGCAGGGTCTGCAGCAGGGCCGCGTCCCCCCGGAGGAGGCCCTCCTCCGCCCGCACGGACAGGGTCAGCCCCTTGGCGTGCATGGCGGGCTGGCAGATGCGCCCCGCCTCCTGGCACAGGCGGCGCATGTTCACCGGGCGGGCGTCCGCCGCGCTGTGGCCCACCACCAGCAGGCTCATGAGGGCCAGGGACAGGTTCTCCAGCCGCTTGCCCTCGGAGAAGATATAGCTGGCGGCCTTGAATCGCATGTCCTCCGGCAGGTTCCCGCTGCGGAGCATGTCGGCGTAGCCGATGATAGAGGTGAGGGGCGTTTTCAGCTCGTGGACAAAACTGGCGGTAAAGTCCTCCTGCCGCCGGGCCGCGTCCTCCAGCTCCTGGACGTTCTTCTCCACGGCGTCCGCCATGTGGTTGAAGCTCTCCGCCAGCTCGCCGATCTCGTCGCCGCCCGGGACTTTGGCCCGGGGGGAGTAGTCCCCCTGGGCCAGCTGGGTGGCCACCCGCCCCAGGGAGCGGATGGGCGTGGTCAGCCAGTAGGAGAGGGCGAACATCACCAGACTGCCGGCCCCCATCACCAGCAGGACGATCCACCGGTAGACCTGATAGTGGATCTCCCGGTCATTGAACAGGCGGCTGATGTCCCGGACGGTCTCCATATAGAGGCTGCCGTCCGGCAGGGCCACGGGCCCCGCGCAGTGGAGCAGGTACCGCCCGGAGGCATCCTCCCGGCGCAGGACGTACCCGGAGGAGCGGGGCCCGATCTGGGAGAGCAGCTCCTGATCGCTGGAGGAGTCCAGGGTGGAATAGATGTGGCTCCCCGAGGGGGTGGTGACCCGGAAGCTGCGGTCCGCGAAGTAGGAGGCCTCCGCCAGGGTGCGCTCCAGGCTCCTTCTCCGCTCCGGCGCGTTCTCCAGGGTGACGCCCCTGGCGTCGCAGACGGCCTCGAAGGAGATGCGGAGCATCTGCATCTCCTCCTGGGCCATGTCGATCTCCCGCTCCAGGGCGGATTGGAAGGAGAGGGAAATGAGCAGATAGCTGCCGACCCCAGTGCAGAGCAGCAGGATGCACAGCGCCGCCAGGGTGACCTTCCAGGCGAACCTCATTCCGGGACCTCCAGCCGGTAGCCCACCTTGTAGACGGCGGCGATCCGCTCCTGCCAGCCCAGCTTTTTCCGCAGGCGCTGGACGTGGAGGTCCACGGTGCGGCTGTCGCCCATGTACTCATTTTCCCACACCCGCTCGTAAATTGTCTCACGAAAAAGGGCGATATTCTTATTTTGCAGGAAGAGGACCAGCAGATTGTACTCCTTGGCGGTAAGGGGCACGATCTTGCCGCCTCTGGTCACCAGCCGGGACTGGGTGTCCACCACCACGTCGTCCACCGCGATGCGGTTCTCCGTCTTGTGGTAGCGGCGCAGAACGGTCTCCACCCGGGCCAGGAGCTCCGCGATCTCAAAGGGCTTGACGATGTAGTCGTCGGCCCCCAGGCGCAGGCCCTTGATCCGGTCCTTCACCGCGCTCCGTGCGGTGATGAAGATGACGGGGATCTCCAGGGGGGCCAGGTACTCCATCAGCTCGAAGCCGTCCACCCCCGGGAGCATCACGTCCAGGAGGATCAGGTCGTACCGCTTGGCCTCCACCGCGTCGGCGGCGTCGGTGCCGTTGTCCAGGCAGTCGCAGGAGTAGCCCGCCGCAGTGAGGCTCATGTCCAGCAGGTCCGCGATGGGCTTTTCGTCCTCTACGATCAGAATTTTAACCATAGCTATGCTCTCTTTCTATGCCGCAGGCACTCCGGCTATACCATCTTCTCCGGGTCCACCAGAGCGTCGTACTCCGCCTCCGTCAAAAGCTGGCCGCGCAGTACCGCCTCCCGCAGGGAGAGGCCCTCCCGGTGGGCCAGCAGGGCGGCCTGGGCGGCCTTCTCGTAGCCGATCCTGGGGGTCAGGCAGGTGACCAGCATGAGGGAGCGGTCCAGCAGCTCCTTCATCCTCCCCCGGTCGGCCCGGAGGCCCTCCAGGCAGTTCTTCCGGAAGGACTCCATTCCATCGGCCAGCAGCCGGACGGATTGGAGGAAGTTGTAGGCCAGCACGGGCATGAACACGTTCAGCTCGAAGTTGCCCTGACTGGCGGCGATGCCCACGGCGGCGTCGTTGCCCATCACCTGCACGGCGATCATGGTCACCGCCTCGCACTGGGTGGGGTTCACCTTCCCCGGCATGATGGAGCTGCCCGGCTCGTTCTCCGGGATGGAGATCTCCCCCAGCCCGCACCGGGGCCCGCTGGCCAGCCAGCGCACGTCGTTGGCGATCTTCATCAGGTCCGCCGCCAGGGCCTTCAGCGCCCCGTGGGCGAAGACCAGCTCCCCCTTGCTGGTGAGGGCGTGGAACTTGTTGGGCTCGGAGGTAAACTCCCTGCCGGTCAGCAGCCGTATCTGCCCGGCCACTTCCGCGTCAAATCCGGCGGGGGCGTTGAGCCCGGTACCTACGGCGGTGCCCCCCAATGCCAGAGCGTGCAGGCCGTTCAGGGACAGCTCCAGCATCTCCCGGTCCCGCTCCAGAGAGACGCGCCAGCCGGAGATCTCCTGGGAGAACCGCAGGGGCACCGCGTCCTGGAGGTGGGTACGCCCGATCTTGATGACGTCGTTATTCTCCGCCTCCAGCCGCCGGAGGGTTGCAGCGATCCCGTCCAGCGCGGGAAAGAGGGACTCCTCCAGCGCCAGGGCGGCAGCGATGTGCAGGGCGGTGGGGAAGGTGTCGTTGGAGCTCTGGGACATGTTCACGTGGTCGTTGGGATGGACCTCCGGTCCCTGGGGGGCCATCCGGGCGCAGAGGTGGGCTACCACCTCGTTGACGTTCATGTTGGACTGGGTGCCGCTGCCGGTCTGCCAGACCTTCAGGGGGAACTCCCCGTCCCATTGGTGGTCCAGTATCTCGTCGCAGGCGGCGGCGATCCGGCGGCACCGGTCCTCGTCCAGACGGTCCAGCTCCCGGTTGGCCAGGGCGGCCGCCTTTTTCAGCAGGGCGAAGGCGCGGACGATCTCCTCCGGCATCCGCTCGATGCCGATGGCAAAGTTTTGCAGGCTCCGCTGTGTCTGGGCGCCCCAGCAGTGCTGGGCGGGGACCTCCACGGTCCCCAGCGCGTCGTGCTCCAGACGGACGGCGGGTTCCCGAACAGACATGGGCATACCTCCTTGGCGAAATGGCTCATACGAGCTTCCGATAAAAGCACTCCCAATTTCCATTTGTGCTTATAACGCTTGTTTCCAAAATTGGGGGTGTATACTTATTCAATTTCTCTTTCGTGCTGATAAAGGCCGATAACCTGGAATTTATCTTTCTAACTTAACAAGATATTCGGTGGTATCTTCTTCAAGCTTTTTCTGACCTGTCAAATGAAAGCCATGCCTTTGGTAAAAAGAAATTGCTCTAATATTTTTTTCTAATGCCCATAAATTATTTGCATGGAGTTCTTTAATTGCAAATTCAATCAGTTCATTGCCGATTCCCTCGCTTTGAAAAGACGTATCTACATATAATTTACAGATTTCTGTTCCGTCCATTTGAATAAAACCCTTTATCAGCCCATTATCATATACATATATGTTTTTGATAATTTCATCTTTTTTGAAGTAATTATCTACTAATGAAACAACTTGTAACTCCCCAAAAGAAAAACTTTCATCTTTGAATATAGGGAAAAAATTTATCCTGTTATTAAATACATATATTTCAGCTACTCTTGATAGATCATCTGTTATTGCTTTTCTGATACACATCTTATATCCCCTTTATAAATTCCGATTTATGATTCTTATTATAGTGCAGCCAATCTTTTGGTTCAAGCTGCAACTCGTGAAATTGTCAGTGGCTGGCACCATCAGCACATACGGCAAAAGGGACGTCATTTATGCTAAATCAATATTTATTCTATGCTGTTTCAAATCAACACAAGGGAGAATTGGGACTAAAAGTAAACGACCGTTCCTGGGCAATCATACCGGGGTCGCGATGGCGCCGGGCCGGAACAAGCGCTACAGATTCCGCAGCGCCGCTTCCAGCGCCGTCTTCTGGGTGGTCCCCTCGTCCTTCATCTTGACGACCCGGGCGGGGCACCCGGCCACCACGGCGTTCTCGGGCACGTCCTCAATGACCACCGCACCTGCGGCTACCACGGCGTTCTTCCCAACGTGGACGCCCTCGATGACCACGGCGTTGGCCCCCACCAGGACGCCGTCCTCCACGATCACCGGCACAGCGCTGGCGGGCTCGATGACCCCCGCCAGGACCGCCCCGGCTCCGATGTGGCAGCCGGCTCCCACGGTGGCCCGGCCTCCAAGGATGGCTCCCATGTCGATCATGGTGCCCTTGCCGATGACCGCGCCGATGTTGATAATGGCGCCCATCATGATGACGGCGTTGTCGCCGATCTCCACCTGCTCCCGGATGATGGCGCCGGGCTCGATGCGGGCGTTGATATTTTTCAGGTCCAGCATGGGGATGGCGCTGTTGCGCCGGTCGTTCTCAATGACCATATCCTCGATGCAGTCCACGTGGTCTGCCAGAATGGGACCCAGCTCCCGCCAGTCCCCGAAGACCACCTTGCCGGTTCCCTCGCCGAAGACCTGGGCGGAGCCGTAGTCCACGGGCCGGCGCTCCTTGATGTAAACCTTCACCGGCGTCTTCTTTTCCGCAGAGCCGATGTAAGCGATAATTTCCTGTGCGTTCATCATGCTTCCTTCCCTCCAAACAGGATGTCCTGCAATTCATACCGCCCCTTGGGCAGCAGGTACAGCTTTCTGGCGGCGTGGAGCGCCCCGTTGACAAATATCTGCCGTGAGGACGCCCTGTGGGTGATTTCAAACACCTCGTTGGGCCCGAAGAAGCTGACGGTGTGGGTTCCCGCCTCGGTGCCGCCCCGGAGGGCGTGGATGCCGATCTCCTTCTTCTCCCGGGGCCCGGTGACGCCGTGGCGTCCATAGACCGGCTTCCGCTTGTGCCGGGGGTCCACCGCGTCCAGAAGGAGCTTGGCGGTGCCGCTGGGGGCGTCGACTTTCTGGTTGTGGTGGGTCTCGACGATCTCAATGTCGAAATCCTCCAGCGTCCCCGCGACTTCCTCCAGGACCCTGCGGAACACCGCCACCCCCAGGGAGTAATTGGCGGAGTGGATCACCGGGGCGAAGCGCCCCAGATCGTCAAAGACCGCCAGCTCCCCCTCGCTGAGCCCGGTCACGCCGGAGAGCAGGGGTGTCCCGGTGGCCCGTACATAGTGGGCCACGGCGGGCAGGGCGGCGGGAGCGGAGAAATCAATGGCAACGTCCGCCACCCGTCCGATGGTCTCCAGGTCCGAGAGGTTGCCGATGTCGATGATGCCCCCCATAGAATCCCCCGCGGCCAAGGCGGTCTGCTCGATCATCCGGCCCATGCGGCCGTGTCCGATGAGAAGGATCTTCACTGGACCAGCCCCGCTTTCTCCAGCAGGGCGCGCAGCTGGGTGGTGTGGGCCTCGGTCATTTCGCACAGGGGCAGGCGGAAGGGCCCAACCTCCTTGCCCATGAGATTCAGCGCGGTCTTCACGGGGATGGGGTTCACCTCCATGAACAGGCCGTTCATCAGATCGAGGTGCTTCACTGCCGCGGCCACCGCCTGTTCCCGGCGGCCCTCCAGATAATCCATGACCATCTCATGGCACTCACGGGGCATGATGTTGGCCCAGACGGAGATCACGCCGCTGCCGCCGATGGACAGCAGGGGCAGGGTGATGTCGTCGTTGCCGCACCAGAGGGCGAAGTCCGGCCCCACGCAGTGGGCGATCTTCATGGCGTAGGACATGTCCCCGCTGGCCTCCTTGATGCCGCAGATGTTGGGGTGCTTGCTGAGCCGCTCTACGTTCTCCACGGAGATGGAGCACCCCGTGCGTCCGGGCACGTTGTAGAGGATGCAGGGGATCTTCACCGCGTCGGCCACGGTAACGAAGTGGCGGCAGATGCCCTCGGCGTTGCCCTTGTTGTAGTAGGGGGTGATGAGCAGCAGACCGTCGGCGCCCAGGGCCTCGGCCCGGAGGCTCTTCTCCAGCATGGTCTGGGTGGAGTTGGACCCGGTGCCGGCGATAACGGGCACCCGGCCCTGCGCGGCCTCGATGACGCAGCGCAGGACGGCGTCGTCTTCCTCGTGGGTCATGGTGGAGCTTTCGCCGGTGGTGCCCAGGGCCAGGATGGCGTCGGTGCCGCTGGCGATGTGCCACTGGGTGAGTTCCCGGAGCTTGTCAAAGTTCACCGAGCCGTCGGCGTGGAAGGGAGTGACCAGGGCCACGATGGAGCCCTTCAGGTTGCGGATGTCCATAAGCAAATTTCCTCCTAGCAGTGTAAAGCGGTTTTTCACTGAGAATCTTTTTCGTTACCATGCGGAAAACGCGGAGAAGCAGGGGACTAAAGAGCGAACTTAAAGTTCTTTTTGCTTACTTTTTCTTCCATAAAAGCAATTTCCGTCGAGGATACGCTTCGTTACCGTGCGGAAAACGCGGATAAGCAGGGGACTGAAGAGCGAACTTAAAGTTCTTTTTGCTTACTTTTTCTTTCAAGAAAAAGTAAGGCAAGAAAAAGAAGGCCGGCGGATGCGTCCGCCGGCCTTGAGTAGATGGATCGGCGGATAGCACACCTGCGGGGGGAAGCCCGCAGACAGTGGCGGAGATATTCTCCCCGTCCCCATCCGTGACCCATGCCTGGACCACAGATTCGGCGGACTTGCCTCCGCTGCGGTCGTCGCCTGCCGGCTGGCGCAGCTTCATCGCATCCGCGACCTCTATCCTGTTGCCTATTACCATATCATAGATCATCCCGCTTGACAAGGGGAAAGATGTACAAAAACCGCCGGAAATCTCCTTTTTCAGCCTTACGCCTTCCCCAGACGCCTCAGCATCGTCTTTTTCACGGCCCGGAGGATGTTCTCATACCCGGTGCAGCGGCACAGATGCCCGGACAGAAGCTTGCGCAGCTCGTCGTCCGAATACTCCTTCCCGCTCTCCAGAATCTCCACGGCGGTCATAATAAATCCCGGCGTGCAGAACCCGCACTGGATGGCGGCCTCGTCCACAAACGCCTGCTGGATATCGCTGAGCTCCCCGCCGGGACCCAGCAGGCCCTCCAGGGTGCGGATGCTCTTCCCGTCCGCCCAGGCGGCCAGGTACAGGCAGGAGTTGAAGCACTCCCCGTCGATGAGGACGTTGCAGGCCCCGCACTCGCCCACCTCGCAGCCCTTCTTCACGCTGGTCAGCCGGAAGTCGTTGCGGAGCATGTCCGTCAGGGACGCCCGCACGTCCACCATCTGCTCCACGGACTTGCCGTTGATGGTGCAGCGGATCAATTTGTACTGGATGCTCACGCCAGCTCACCTCCCGCCAGTTTGATGGACTCTACGAGTCCCCGTTTCGCCAGCTCCACGGCGATGTGCTCCCGGAAGGCCTTGCTGGCCCGCCAGCTGTCCCGGGGATGGATGTCCTCCAGCACGGCGGCGGCGAAGGCCCCGGCGGTCTCCTCCGTCAGAGGCCTCCCTTGCGCAGCGGCCTCGGCGTGCTCGCACCGCAGGGGAATGGGCCCCGCCACACCGTAGGCGATACGGGCCCAGGCGATGGTCTTCCTGTCCTCGCTGAGGACTACGTTCACGGAGCATCCCGTAGTAGCGATGTCCATCGCGTTGCGCATGGCGTACTTGATATAGTGCCCAAAGCAGTTTTCATAGCTGGCCTTGGGGATCAGAATGGCGGTCTGAATCTCGTCAGGGTGGATATCCACCTTCCCGGCGGAGATATAGAACTCCTGGATCGGGATACGCCGCGCGCCATTCTCGCCGGTGAGCTCAATGATCGCGTCCCAGGCAAAGAGCGTTGAAGCGGAATCGGCGCTGGTAACGCCGTTGCAGGTATTCCCGCCGATGGTCCCGGCATTGCGGATCTGGGGACCGCCCACCATGTCCACCGCCTCGCCCAGAACGTTGATATATTTCTGGATAATGGGGTCCTTGGTGATATGGCTGAAGCTGGTCAGGGAGCCAATGCGGATGTTCTCCTCTTCGTCCAGGGACACGCCCCGCATGGCGTCGATGCCGTAGATGGAGATGAGCTCCTTCCCGGCCCGCTTGCCCTCCCGCATCTGGACCAGCACGTCGGTGCCGCCGGCGAGGATCTGGGCCTCGGGGTGCTCCAGACGGAGTTTTACAGCGTCGGCGGCGCTGTGGGCCTCATAGAATGCCTTCATATCATACATTTTGTATCATTCCTCCTTCTTGCCGCCGCTGCGCGGCGGCGGGGGCTTGTTTCTCATCGATAGCCCGGGACCTGCGCGGCCCCGGACTCCGCGCCTACTTTTGGCCCACGCCAAAAGTAGGCAAAAACGCGCTTAGGAAACTGCGTTTCCTAAGGACCTTCCTGAATTACGGGGGTAATTATTTACGCTACGACCTTCGGATATCTGGTCTATCGTCCGTGCTATGGGCCGATGCCGGTCTGTGCTTCTGCGCACGGTTCTACCGAGGGACGTCATTGCCGCTTCGCGGCAACGACCGTCCCGGCAGCCCGCAGGGCTGCCCGGTTGCCTCGCGGCACTCGGCACGAGGGTCTGGTGGTGAGGGTGCGAATCAGAAGAATGTACCGTTAGACCAAGTGCCCCTTGCAGGCAGTACCCCTTTGAAAGGGCGGCAGCCGGAGTTCTACAAGTACCAGAGCGGCAGAAGAAG
>ERZ808054.1030-NODE-1030-length-18803-cov-5.172114_pt1 | contig 18803 bp, 8 predicted proteins | sample MGYA00380201_ERZ808054 | MGnify/ENA primary metagenome ERZ808054 (study PRJEB31490, sample SAMN06133419) | mouse gut metagenome | isolation source: Z5_2 | host: mice | place: China: Chengdu | collected 2015-05 ... | reverse complement strand
ATATGCACGTCGCGCAGCTGCCGCTCGTCCACGGCTGCAGGTGCGCCCATCATCACGTCCTGCGCAGTCTTGTTCATCGGGAACGGAATGATCTCGCGGATGCTCTCCTCCCCCGCGATCAGCATGACCATGCGGTCAACACCCGGCGCGATGCCGGCATGCGGCGGTGCCCCGTAGCAGAACGCATTGTACATTGCGGGGAACTTCGCCTTCACGTCCTCCTCGCCAAGTCCCACGATCTCAAACGCCTTCACCATGATCTCGGGATCGTGGTTTCGGACAGCTCCCGATGACAGCTCCACACCGTTGCACACGAGATCGTACTGGTATGCGAGAATGTCAAGCGGCTCTTTTGTCTGCAGCGCTTCCATGCCGCCCTGCGGCATCGAGAACGGATTGTGGCAGAACTCCAGCTCACCCGACTCCTCACCGATCTCATACATCGGGAAATCGACGATCCAGCAGAACTCGTAGTTTTCCTTCTTCATATAGCCGTCAAATGTATTCGCAAGCGTCTTTCTGATCACGCCCGCCGTCTTCTGCGCCGTTCTCAGATCGCCCGCGGAGAGTGCGACAAAGCTTCCGTTCTTCAAGTCCAGGGCTTCGATCACGGCATCCTTCTTCTCCTGCACAAATTTGGATATGCCGCCGACAAGCTCCCCGTTCTCGTCAAGACGGAACCAGTATGTCTTCTGTCCGCTCACGACTTCGATATCCGCACACATCTTGTCGATCTGTTTTCTTGTCCCTGTGAAATCATCCGCAGCGACCGCCTTCACAGTCTTCCCCGCAAACGGCTCAAAACCGCAGTCCGCAAGTACATCCGTCGCGTCCTGCACCATGAGGCTGATGCGCAGATCCGGCTTGTCCGAACCGTAGCGCTCCATCGCCTCGAGATAGGGGATCCTCTTGAATGGCGGCGTGGAAGCCGACTGGTATATTCCGAATTTGGCAAAGATCGGGGGCAGAACGTCCTCCATGATCGCAAACACATCGTCCTGGCTTGCAAACGCCATCTCCATGTCGAGCTGGTAGAACTCTCCCGGCGAGCGGTCCGCCCGCGCATCCTCATCGCGGAAACACGGCGCGATCTGGAAATAGCGGTCAAAACCGGAAGCCATCAGCAGCTGCTTGAACTGCTGCGGCGCCTGCGGCAGCGCATAGAATTTCCCCGGGTGATTCCTCGACGGCACGAGATAGTCACGCGCACCCTCCGGGGAAGAGCACGTCAGGATCGGCGTGGTGATCTCCATGAACTCATGACCGATCATCGCAGCGCGCAGCTCTGCAACGATCCTGCTCCTGAGCACGATCTTAGATTTCACGTTCGGGTTGCGCAGATCCAGATAGCGGTATTTCAGCCTGGTGTTCTCGTCCGCCTCCTTGGAATGGTCGATCTGGAACGGCAGCTCATTGTACCGGCATTTGCCCAATACAGTGACCTTCGACGGCACGATCTCGATATCGCCGGTCTCCATCTTGGGATTCTTGGCACTGCGCTCGCGCACCGTCCCCACGATCTCGAGCGTCGACTCATTGTTGACGGCGCCAAGCTGATCCATGATCTCCTCCGTCTCGACAACGATCTGCGTCTTTCCGTAAAAATCCCTCAGAACCAAAAATCCCAGATTTTTGCTGACCTTGCGCAGATTGTCATACCAACCGACAAGCTTTACTTCCTCCCCGACATTTTCCAGCCGCAGCTGGCTGCAATTATGTGTACGTCCCTGCATGATGAACCTCCCTGCAATTTCTCTTCGTTTGATTGATCTCCAATAATTCTGTTTGCTGTTTTTAATACTAGCATTATTGAAAAACCGTGTCAAGGAGAATCGTTTTCACAGACTTCGCAGCGTGGTGCAAAGTCCTGGGCTGAACTGTAACAATCGCTAGCCACAGTTCAGCCTTCGGCTTCCTGTTGCTAGAGCGTGTTTGAAAAATGCTTTCTGTCAGATGTTCGGCACAGTTTGTGGGAGATTAAATCATCTTACAGATGATGTGCCAAATGAAGGAGGCGTAGGGGGGCAAAGGCATAAAGGGCAATGCCTTACGTCGACTGAATTTGACGCAAATATCGCGCAAAATGGGACGTACAGATGGCGGGAATGATTTTTCAAACACACTCTAGCATCAAGCCATGCAAAAACCGCTTCTCCGAACAGTATAGGCAATGTCAACTACGAAAAAATCATATTATCGATGGATAGAAACTATATCAGCTCCTACGATGGAATCATATCCCTGTATCTGATCGATTGGATGCTATCCTAAGAAATGAATACGGGCACCCTAAAGATCTGTAGAAAAATGTCAACAAGCACTGACGGGTGCCTGCACGCGATTATTTTCTACTGACCATCGATCTATTTAATCTGCAAGAATCCAGAAAGATCATCATAATCTCCAATACAGAGCTTTCCTTATATAAACGATTTGCTCTGATTCCGTCAGTGTATACTGAGCTATATTTTATCATTACATAATCGCCATAATTACATCTCCCAGAATCCAACTAATGGATGTTCCATCGTATCTATTGTATACAAATATTTTCTGCCAATTTCATTATTAAAATGATTACAGGAGATCTCCGGGATAATCAGGCAGGCACTGCAACTGGTATCATCACGGTCTGTACATATCGGATCGAATACACAATTTCTTGTTTCGACATAAACCTTATTCAAGAACTGAGCATAATTATTCTCAGCCATTCCGGACAATGCGCCAAGCGGTACCGCCTGTATTGTCTGTGCATACACAAAAATGCTCGCAGTCTCAACAATGATGATTTCAGTCAGAGAATTTCCTGCAAGACCACTGATCTCTCCAGCAGTTTTAATAAAGGCATGAGACATGGAATGCAGCAAGCCAAAAACATACTTTGTGATCTTTTCTGATTCCTCAATTTCTCCAAATAAAGAAATCACATCACCTTTAACATTTTCCGCAAACCATTTCTTTATTGATAATTCATTATCTGGATCCGGCAGTTGCTCTTCTGAAATCACTTTATTAGCATAAAGCCATTCTATGATCTTATACTGACTAATTTCAAAAAGAATTCCCTCTGTTTCTAACTTTGCTCCATATACCAGATTGGCATTGCCTTCTCTTGTCTTGTCGTACGCATTCAGTTTCAGCCTGCATTTGCTATTCTGATTATTGGTGGGATCTGAAGCCTTTCTAGTAAATCCATAAGTGCAGTTGATAATCTCTATATCACAAGACACCTGCATATTTACAATACCAAGCTTCTCATTCATATTTAAGATATCGCTTGGGTCGGCGATAAACTCCAGACTCATCTGCTTATCTATCGCATCCTGCAACGTGAATACTTGACGTGCATATTTGATCGTATCGTACTGCATAAGCTTATAAGCGTAACTGCTTACCCATTGCTTATAAAACTCTTCATTATCTTTCTTCATCTTTGCAAACAATTCATCGCAGGCAGCCACATACTGCTCTACACCTCCGCTTCTCTTTTGGGTTTCCATCATATTGTTCACAAATAGATCTAATTGTCCCTCAGTGATAAGTCCTGCTGCAATCATGCCTCTCACAGCGGCTTCAATTTCCTTACGCTGCTCATCACTACGCATCATATCACTGAACGCCAGAGCTACATTACTCAAAATCTTCTCATATTGCAACTGTGTCAGTTTTCCAAACCATTTGGCAATAACAATCTTCTGAGCCTCTTCCCCCTTTTCAAAAAAATCACCGCTTCGCTTGTCCACCAAGTTGATAATTCTTAATGAAAAAGGTTTATAATTCCTGCTGGACTCCGCATTGTCTGGCACCAGTCTGGACTGGCAGTTTGGACATGTGATCGCAAACTCAGCTGTTTTCTCTGCATTACCCTGACGGTAATACATTTTATATTGGTTCTGATTCGGCTTATACAGAAGATCCTGCACGTTCTTCACATATGGTCTTTTAATCGGCTGTGCATACCCACACTCGCAGGTGTAAACCATCTGTAGCTGCTTCACGGAATATTTCTCACAATTTGGGCACTTCCAAATCCCATTATCCACCTGGCTGGAACTATTCTTTTGAAAGGTATGCTGGCAGTAACTACAATAAAACAGAAGTGGAGACATCATTCCGATGATATCCGGAATTCCTTCATTACATGCAGGCTCAACGATCATAAAGCAATTATCACCATCCAAATTAAAGGCATTGATATCGCCGCCACGCTTTCCAAAGAGACAGATCTGTCTCTTTATCTCCCCTTCAATAAAACTGTGGTAGATATTTTCCATCTTTTTGTTATTCCAATTCTTAATCTCTGCTGTAATTGAACGACCAAAATCATTTTTTTCAGAAACCCACATTCCCGGGAGAAATTTATATACAGCCTGGCTTTTACTTCTCTTCATCGTCCATCACCTCATATCTTAATCTCTATCTGCTCTTCCGTGTCACGCAGACTGATCATTGGTCTCTTTTTGCCGTGAGTAAACTTAGCAATTGCATCACTCAAGAACTCATCTTTCTGAAAATTGCCATTGGCAATTCCCAGAAAAACATGATTCACCTCTTCCTCTATAACTTCCTTATATGCTAAAGATAACTTCTCTTTTGTATTGCATGCATACGCACCAATCATATGGCGTATCACCTCATCTTTTAAAATCTTACCTTCCAGCAGAAGTTTCTTCAGATCCACTGCTCTATACAATGAATCAATATTATTTTCAACCGTATAATGCTGCATCAAAAGCGCAGATAAAATACCCGGCAGCGTACTATAAACCGCATTTTTCGCCCAACGATTGATTGGAACTGCTTCAACCAAATCATCCTTATTCTGATGAAATACTACAAAATTCTTCAAGTAAGATCTGTCACGAATCCGCATTAATCTAATCACATCGATAACAATACCAGTATATTTACGACCAGTTCTTGAGTATGCTTGAATATACTCTGCATTATTGTTCGGCATACCAAAGAAATACATAATGTTAAAGGAATCTTCATCCACACCATGTGATATTGTACTGGTTGCCAATAGCAGGTTTGTGCTTTCCAGATTGCCGCGATCAGCCTGAATATCAAAAAGCGTCTTTCTTACCGTCTGGAAATCCACATCACTGGTCATTTGCTCAATCTTAAACTTCGGGATTCCCTTCTCCTCCAAGTAGTTGTTACCTTGGTTCTGGAAAGAGTTTTCAAGCTCCATTGCATCCTGTTTGCGATTGTTGTACACTAACTCGATCCAGTAATCGAACAGCATCTCTTTCAGATCATCAACCGTGCCTGTGAACCCTTCCGTCTGCAGTTTTGCATATGTTTCGTCTGTATTTGCAATCATAGAATACAAAATTGTTCTCATAATGTAAACAGATTCCCACATACCATTGGTAATGGATCTACCATATGGTGCATATCCCAAAATAATTCGCGTGATATCACTCATATCAGTATAGGAATAAAAGTCATTACCGCTGGTCATAGACGGATACTCACACGGAAACCTCCTGCCGGTCATATGATACAGATTTCGGATATGTTCTTCATACATAGAAATCGTAGCTGTAGCCCCGATAAAACGGATCTGCTTCCTCTGCTCCTGAGGCACCAGATTTTTGGCGTAGTAATTTACAAACGACTCATAATGTGCATCAAAGGTTCCCAGACTCTCCTTGACAAGATGCATCTCATCTTGAATAAATAAGGTCGGAATCGGATCCTTTAGCTGATTGATACTTCTAAGTGACTGCCTGCATCCTTCTTTAGACACCAGACACTTCGATTTACATGAAAATCCATGTACCGGACACCACTTCTTAACCTGACCAAAAAGCATCCTGAACTCATTTGTGGTTCCAAGCATAGCCATCTTATCAATGGTACTGACAACTATAGACGGTAAATATCTGTAAATTTCGCTATCAACAATCAAAAGCGGCAGCGAATCAATCTTACACTCAGAATTGTTACAATAATGCTCCAGCTTCCAGTTTTCACGATTAAAACGAATATTAATCTGCCTCTTACCGCAAACTGGACAGGTATCAATAAATCGATAATATTCATTCAGTGTCTCTTCATCACTTTCAAGGATTAACCCCTTTCCACCATGGCTGTCGCCTCTGTCGCTCAACGGTTCTCTTGTTATTATACTATTTGGCGTATTGCTCTTACCCACAAAGAATCCTACCTCAAAAGGATTTGAATTCCTAAGTTCTTCAGAAGCTTGTCTGACAATATTTGCTTTCATAACCACAACAAGCACACGTTCTAACTGCTGTACTGCCAGAAGACGCAAAGGATACTTAAGCAAGGCTGTGATACCGCAATCTTTCTTTCTTAGCCTATCAAAAAACATACTGAATACACAACACCCAAGGAAAGCCTCTGTCTTACCACCTCCGGTAGGAAAATACAACAAATTAGCCACCTCAATATCTGCCTCAGACAATGTGACATCATCCTTATATTCACTGCGGATCATTTCACAAATCAGCGAGACGATAAACACAATCTGGAATAATCTCCAACCAGAATAATTCTTGATATTACCCATTTGTGTACTAAAGGTCTTATTCATATATATAAAAGACTTCTTAACCCAACTCTTAGACTCTATCTGTTTGATACCTTGGTCAAAACGGTCTATCTCCTGCTTGTAGGCAGCCAAATCCTTCTGAAATTTTTGTTTTGCAACAAAACTCTGGAATATAATTCCGTCAATCTCATCAACCCGCTTCACATAATCCTTTATCATCTCTTTATGTATCTTTCGAAGATTTGCGACCGGCTCCTCCATCAGCTTCTCAAATGTTATGTACTGATTGTACTGATCCTTTGTGCACAGACGGTTTTGGAAATAAATCGGAATATTATCTGTCCTTATTTCGTTCTTATTCTGGATAAATTTTGCAGATGTATTCTCTGCAATCGCATAGATTGGATTATGCTGCTTATAACTGTTTTTGAAATAATCCAGCTCAATATCCTGAAATACTATACTTTTGTCTCCTACTATCCTTATACCCGCATTAAAAATCCTTGGTACATAACCAATATCAATATTGCTCTGAGTCACTGTATTATTGACCATCTGTAACAGAAATCTGAAGGAACTTTCCTCTTCTGTAATACTGCAGAGAATATCAATCGCCCAATGCGGATTGGACTGCTCTTCCTTAGCAGCACTTACCGCCTTAAAATGCTCCTTGCTCTTCAAATCCCAAAAAGATATACTCATATCAGGAATGATGCGAACCTCTTTTACGATCTCATCTGCAAGAACATTCAATTTTTCATTGATCTGTTGCTCCAGATTTCTGCGACCGGTTCTAAACTCAGCTGATGAAATCTCTATTCCATCACCCATAAATTTCTCTATATCAATTGTTTTATATGTTCTAGGCAGTGGAAACTTCTGATATGCATATGTATCACACAGCTCATCTATAGAATTGTAAGTATGTCTATCCTTTTCAGAACAAGTCTGCAGCACGTGCTCTACTATCCTGTCATAATCTGGCGATACAGAATAAAACAGCAGCCCCTGAGGGATGATATGAATAGAGCCGGTTGAACCTTTCTTGATCACAAATGTCACGCTGATAGACGGTACGCTCTCAAACCTAGTCTCAGAATTTTCCTTGTAGCCTCCATTCAGAGAATTGTTTACTCTGTTCTCCGCCAACATACCTACCATAACCCGCTTAGCAGGATCCTCTCCGATCAGATATCTATCAATATCACAGCCTGAAATGCGGTGTGAATATTTAGATACAATATGCTTTGCCAGAATATTATAGTTATTGGTCATTTTACTTTTTCTCCTTTAACGCTTCTGTCAGTAGCTGCTCCATCAACGAACCTGGCTGCATATCACTGAGCACATACAGAATATCTCTGGCTCTCGAACAAGCTGTATAAAGTTTTCGAATCTGTATCTGTACGTTCTCCTGCTCATGTTTACCAAGCTTTCCTATACTTTCCCAAGATATGATTGGCACCTTACTGCCCTTTTTTGTAAAGAAATAATTATATGGATACAGTCCAGCCACTATTACTGCCTTAAAATCCAAACCCAGCGAGGAATCAATCGTGGATATTACAACTCCAGTTGTTTTACTATACTGCACCTTGGGCTGTCTTTCGTCATCAGATGATGTAATCAAAGAATACGGGATTCCTTCCTTGTCCAAGGCACTTGTCAACCAATGCAGAAAGAAATATTTAAGAGCTGCGTTCTTGCGCATAGGAAACAACACAGCTATATCTGAATATCCAACTCGATACTTTGCCACAATTTCCTTCACAGCTGCCAGCACTGCTACCTGAATCTGCATTCGATTGATACCAGTCTGAATCTTAAGTGCAACACCATCATGATCTCCTGGTTCAAATGAATCATACTCAAATTCCTTCTGACTGATCATGTTCAACTGTTCCATATATTTATTCATGTAGCATAGCATCCGGTTCAGGAAATTTCCAATCTGCTTGCTGTTACGGTAATTCTTCTCTATATATTTCACGCGGCCACTGAAATCAAGATTGACACCATTAATCTTTTTCCATGGCGCATCTCCCCGGCGGCTCTGAGATCGAACGGTCTGATTTAGGTCCCCTGCCATCAAGAAAGTAGAATCGTCAGACTTCTCCAACAACGCATAACATAATTCCAAATACATCGGTTCAAAGATCTGAACCTCGTCAATAAAGATTGCTTTAAACCTAATTTTGATCTCGCCGGAGCAAACCTTGTCAATACATTCTTTAATTTCTTCTGGTGTTGCAATATTAGAACAGCACCCCTTATGTAGACATTCTTCAAAAAGTTTTTTAACCAGCTTATGCAGCGTCATTATATACAAATTACGGTTGTCTCCAAAGTTAGCACAAGCTCTCTTAAACATATAGGAGTCTGCCAGATTACTGTTAAAACAGGTCAGAAGTACCTTCGAATCCTTATAATAGCTAGCGTATTTAAATGCCTTTGAAAGCAGCAATACGCTCTTTCCAGCACCTGGGTTTGCCAGAAGAACTCGATGTCCTCTACCCATATCATTGACTTGAGCTACCTGGTATTCATCCAGGAAAAACGTTTTATATTCAAGCTCATTACCAGTGATCTTAAAATCCTGTTCCATAGGAACCGTGTTTGTATGCTTCACTTCTACAGGCTCCTTCTCGTGCATAACAACCGTGTACTCCGGCGCCAACCTCTCAAAAATTGCTTTGCATTCCAGTTCTGTAATAAACTGAAATCCCTGATCGTAGGTCACTCTGCATCCATTTGCGATGTCCATCTCGATCAAGCGACCAATAGTTTTCTTTTTTCCAATAGGATTAAAAAACTGTATGTAAGCATATGAATCCAATGCCATAAGCGGCGCATTCTTTGCAAGTACAGCTAGCTTCTCATTAGCAAATATAATCACATGCCGATATGGAAACTTAAGAGATTTCTTATCTCCATTACGCACAATCAGCATTTTGGAATCCAACAGCCGTTCATAAATCCTGCCTTCAACCATCCTCACATACATCTTGTACATCTCAATCTGATCCAATCTTATTGGATCTGTATAAATCGAAAATGTCAAAAGACCTTTATCTGGAGCAATGTAAAAACCCATCCGAACTTTATTGGAGCTCATACCAACTGGGTCTACTCCCACTGCAAAATATCCTTCTGTAATATTCTGAGAAGCATTTCTAAGAAGAACTTTCTCTTCCCTTGTTATGTGTTCTTTTCTTTCAAAATCCTTCGGCCATAATCTGATTGCCATCACATCACCTCTATTTACACATAGTTCGTAACTAGAATCTCATCAATAAGGAGTCTTTTTTCTCCATCCGCACTGACATTTCGTCTGACCTGAACCGTGTCCACGTGATAATCCCTGTATAAATGTCTGATAAAATTGCAACAGGAATTGGAAAGCATAAACTTTACCCCTCTATCCGTCAGTATATCGCAGACTTCCTTTAATTCGATCTGCTTTGCAACATCAAAACCATCTATCGTATACTTCGTGAATGTCTCCTCTCCGCTCTCAGGAGGCATATAGGGAGGATCAAAATACACAAATGCTCCGGCTCTAATGTACTTCAACGCATCTTTATAATCCCCACAACGGATATCAATGCGTTTTGATGACAAATACTCATGAATTGAACGGATACGGTCAGCATTTACGATTTCCGGATTCTTATATTTTCCGCATGGTGTATTAAAAAAACCTTTTTTATTTACTCTGTACAATCCATTAAAACAGGTTCTGTTCAGATAGATCGTTCTGGCTGCCCTTTCCACAGCCGTCATCCTATCATAAATGGCTGGATCTCTATCCCACTCCCGTACATCATAGTAATAATTGACAGAATTCTTTTCCTTGTGCCCTTGAAGTAACCGAATCAACTCCTCTGGTTCATCCCTAATCACCTTATAGGAATTGATCAGTTCTGCATTAAAATCATTAATGACAGCGTACTCTGGTCTTAACCCCAAGAGTACAGCAGCTCCTCCCACAAATGGTTCATAGTATCTAGTATAAGGGGGGATAAGCGGCAGTATATCCGCCAAAAGCTGCCTTTTACCTCCTCCCCATTTAAAGACCGGAGATAACTGTTCTTCTAATTCATCCATATGAAAGCGCTCTCTTTCGTTAATATAGTTACATTACTAAGGCTTCCAATACCTTTTCGAGAAATTCATAAAACTTATATACTTTGTCAGTGTTCAGGGTAGCCCCTTCCCCATCTTCCATACTCTGAAACAAAGGTTATAAAGTTCTTCGAATAACACACTAAATATGCCCAACCATGAAATAGTTGTGACTTCTATAATATGACAATAACAAACGGAATCGATTCAGATTCCAACACTACCGCACTCTGTAGCACAATTTAGGAGGTTCACGCATGACTGATTTTAAAAAGAATACACTGACATCAAGAATGTGAAGCACACGGTCGAACACCTTATCCTACCTGCCGATTATAAGGACAACAAAGAGAATATCCTCGAGGAGCTGTACCACACTCTAACAAAACCACACAAACATACGCGGAAGAAAACATAATTAGGGTATCATTGTTCCACTCAACAGATCAAATAAAACTATGCTTATTTCTTCATGTCTACTTAGAGAAATGGCACTATTGTTATTATTAATGGGATTAGTTCATATGTCAAGTATATTTTTATTAAATGTCCGATTAATATACTTCAATATACAGATAAAATCAAAAAAAGACAGTATATATGTATACTAAATCAACAATAACTACTATAATCTCACAGCACGAAAGGAATTATGCCATATAGCTATCATTCTCTATGCCCGTAAGCCCATCGAACATGAGAACAGTATCAGCTGTCAACCCCAGCTTGAATACTGCAAGTCCGTCATCAAGCCAGACGAGCGGAGCAAAAGGTCATAACCCTTGTAGATAACGGCTTTTCAGGAGGCAACATCAATCGTGACAGTTTTCAGAAGATGATAAAGCTTGTCTGTCAGGATCAGGTTAGCAAAGTCATCGTCTACAAGCTTGACCGCATCAGCCGTTCGCTCTCAGACTTTATGAACATCCTGCAAGAGTTCAAAAAACATAAAGTAGAATTTGTACCCTCGTAGGAATCTTTTGACACCTCCTCTCCCTACGGTGAGCTGGTCGTCAAAATCCCGATGATATTTGCCGAGTTTGAGCGAACGTCCATTGTTAACCGCATAACCCAGACCTACGCCCACCGAAGCGAGATGGGATTTTATATGGGCGGCAGACAGCCCTATGGATTTGAGCTTGTTCCTACAATCATTCACAATATACAGACCAAAAAGCTAAGTCCCATTCCCACAGAGGTGAAGCAGGTGCGATACATATACGAGATTTATGCACAGGAGACCATTTCCTTGCGGTGTCTGCAGGATATCCTTGCCGCCGAAAACAAGCTACCACTGAACGGGAGTGCATGGTCTACAGCGAAGTTCTCCACAATACTAAAAAATCCGATCTATGTCAAAGCGGATTCGGATATCTACGATTATTATGAGCGGTATGACGTTCAGATGGTAACTGATGTGTCAATGTTTACCGGAGAATATGGCGCACAGCTCTACGGACATACCAAACACAGACCAGACAATTCCGACTGGTCCGACATGAAGCTGGTACTCCTGACTCATAACGGTATCATAGATTCAGATATCTGGCTCAGATACCAGCGGAAACTTGAGAAAAATAAACAGATCACAAACAGCTACAGTAACCAGACCAGCTGTCTTTCCGGTAAAGTGATCTGTGAAAAATGCGGTCATACCATGACCACGTTCAAGGGCAAGATCAATAAAAGCGGCGAAATGCGACGCTACTTCAACTGTACTGGCAAGACACACAAATAAATCTGTACTGGAACAAAAGCATCCATCTACGCCAAAGATCTGGAAAATATGGTCTATGACTGTATCTGCGAAAAGCTGTCCGATCTGAAAGCATCAGGGGGTAAACCCTGATGTTTTTACTTCCCCAAGTTGTGTCAGATACCTCGTTATAATAAGCCGGCTCCACAAATTATCGATATCAGAATCAAAGTCTTTGTAGGTTAATTCCTGGTGAGTTTCTTTTTTATACAGTTTCCATTAATCAGTTGTTCTATTTCATCCCTTGTAACTGCATCCGCCTTATCAATAAACTTTCTAATATGGCTACCTCTTTTCTCATTCTATCCGGGTTGCTTCATCAGCCTTTCAATCACGCAACTATGCGGTTTGACAATAATATCCTTGTCATAATTGATCCCGACGATCACAATCTCACCGACATAATCTTCTAGTGCCTGTGTATACTGTCTGCTTTTGATCTGCTGTATCGCTGTTTCAGCTGTCTTATTGTATTTTAATTCGACAACAAGCGCTGGTTTGTTTACAGACGGCAGCGGCAGAAATACAACATCCGCAAACCCATGTCCTGCAGACAGTTCCCTTATAAGCCTGTAATCTTTCCTCGCACTGTAATATGCAAGACCAATTGCGCATCCAAGGGAATTTTCGTCGTTATAAGTCAAGATTGATGCCACTTCCATATGAGCCCGGTCAAGTGCTCTGGCAACACTTTCAGCGTCCCCTCGCAAAGTGTCCTCCAAAAGCTTATCCGATGCCTTTAAAACACGCATTACATTCGACCATCCGCTCACACTCATGGCATTTTCAAATTCCCCGATAATCTCTTTATTCGGAATGAATGTCTCTTTTGCCTCCGCATCATAACCGAGATACCCTAAATGGATCAATAATGTCAAAACATCATCTTTCACCTCGAAATTGCGCATGTCATTCTGGAAACTCAACGTATTGACTTTAACGCGCTCCCCGCCGAGCATCCGCACAATATCTGACCGAAGCCCGTCAAAATCCATTTCTATATAAATTTTTAATGCCTCATATGTCTCTGTAGAAGTCCAGTAATCTGACAACACATGGCTCTTCATTGCCGCCACAACAGACCTGGGGTTGTAGATATGCTGGAACTGCCGGAACTGATAGCCGTCATACCAGCTGCTGACCTGCGCAAAATCCATATCGTATCTCTCGCACAGCCCCCTTACCTCATTCTCGGTAAATCCGGTGTATTCCTCATAGGCAAACTGGTCTGTCATTGAATATTCCCAGAACATATTCAGTGCAGAATGTTGACCGTATTTTTTAACTGGCAAAATACCTGTCATATAGGCCAGTGCCACGTACGGCTGGTCTTTTAGAAGATCCCGCAGAAAATCAAGATACTGCTTCTGCATCATCTCCGACTCCTGCCTTTCGCGCATCACGCAGTCCCATTCGTCTATCAGAAAGATAAACTGCTTTTCGGTCTTAACATATATTTTCTCAAGAACCTCTGCCAAAATAGTATCCTGATCTGTAATCAGATTCCCGTACGTCACTTTTAGTTCTTTGATTACAGCCTGTTCCAAGTATGCTGTCACATCATCATTCTTTGCCCGGATCAGGAACTGCTGTATATTCATAAAGAGTACATTGTACTGATTCAAATGCTCCCGAAACGTCGCATCACTTTCTATCTCAAAACCCTTGAATAAATCTGACGAATCGCATCCAAGACTATAATAGGCAGCAAGCATTTTAAGTGCCATCGACTTTCCAAAACGTCTTGGTCTGCTGACACAAATACACTGTTCTTCTGTATTGATCACTTTGTTGGTACATGCGATCAGTCCTGTCTTATCCACATAAATCTCCGAACGAACGGACTTCCAAAAACCTATATTCCCCGGATTAAGATAAATGCCCACGTGTTATCCCCCTATGCAATCCCATATTTCCGAAAGATAATATTCAAATCTTCCTTTTGGATTATATTCTCATCAATATACATGATCCCTTTAATCATTTCCTGATTTTTGACGTTCTGTTATCTTTTACAAACCTGAAAGGAATACTCAGTATTAAAATGCAGCCTTCTTTCCATCCCGAAATCTGAAAATATTCCCATGTATTGTCCTATTCTTTCCTTTAGTATAGCAATTATCACTGATGTATTCAATTGTTCTTTTCACTTTTTATGCAATGTTGAAATCCGGGTGTTTGACAGTTGAATAGAGTTAAAAATCTTCGCAGGTCTTATAAAAACTGCTTTTTTTGTATCAAACATTTTGTTTTATTCTATCGCCGCAATAAGCTGTGAGCCGTGCAAGGTCTTTATCTACTCCGAGTTTCTGTAATCCCCATTGTCGCTTTTTCGGTATTTTCCACTGTTTCCAGATAATGATTCTGAGTCTTGTCTTTAGATGTACATCTATCTCTGTCATTGCTGTTTTCATGGAATCAAGGGCGTAATAGTTTATCCACCCTCCTGTCACCTGGTTGATTTACGCTATCCTGCCTGTGACTGTTCCAGGCATTTTCCTACAGGTCAGTTCTTTCAATCTGCGCTTGAACTTCTTCACAGATTCCTGATGCGGTCTGCACTTCCACCCTTTTGCCTTACTGTCCTTGTAAAAGCCAAAACCAAGATATTTCAACTTTTGCGGTCTTGTGATATGGTTTTTTGTCATGTTGACTTTTAACCCGAGTTTTCTCTGTATCCAATCTGATACCGCCGCATGACTCTTTTGCGCTCGACACGCTCCTGACCGCAATAACACAGTCATCGGCATATCTCGTAAAGCGGAGTCATACTCAAAAAACCAGACAAAAAAATTTGTCTGGTTGACTGTATGCATGTTTCGATATATTTTTTTCTTTTCACCCCGCGCGTTTTGGCAGATAGACCGCTGCGAGCGCCGCCACCAGCACTCCCCCCTTCACTGCCGGGAGTATATAGTACGGAACCGAGCACAGTGTCAGCCCGTTTTCCAGTATTACGATCAGACCTGCGCCAAGTACTGTCCCCAGCGCAGTAGGCTTCTCCCTGCCGCCGACAGACCTCCCCACAAACACTGCCGCCAGTGACGGCATCAGGTAATTGTCGCAGCCACAGAGCTGCGCCGCCGTGTTTCTCGAGCACACAACCATCGCTCCGACCGCGATGAACACAGCTGTGATCATCCCTGCAAGAAAACGGTAACGTTCCACAGGAATCCCCGACAGAGCCGCCGCTGTTTTGTTGGAACCGATCGCGTATAAAAATGTTCCCTGCTTCGTGTGCTGCAAAAAAATATGTGCCAACAGAACACACGCAAACATGATCAAAATGATCCACGGCGCCTGACCGATCGCCACAAAATCTGTTTCAAAGGACATTCTTTTTGGCACTGCACCTCCCGGAAGCCGCATTCCCGCAGATATCGCACCTCCGCCGGTAAACCACTGCCCCAGTCCCTGATGAATGAACATCAGCGCACAGGTCGCAAGCATATCCGGAATCCGGCAGACAAGAATCAAAAACAGTGTCAGCAGATACGCCGTCATCGTGAACACCACACAGACCGCCGCTGACAGCAGCAGACTCATCCCATACCACAAATAGCATGCCATAAACACATACCCCGAACAGCTCGCCAGCGTACACGCGGACATGTCAAACCCGTCACAGGCAAGTGTGACTGTCATAGCGACTGCCAGGATCGTCGTGATCGACATCGAGCGCAGAATGTTCGTCAGGTTTGCAGGTGAAAGAAAAGAAGATCCTGTATAAAAAGAAAAAAACAAAATGCTCAAAATCACGGCGATCACTGCCGACCAGTCCAGCAGAAAACCACCTACTCCTTTATCCTGAATCTTACGCATCGCTACCCTCCGTTATATCATTTATGACATAGTACGTTAATTCCTTCTCGTTTGTCTCCTGTGTGTCAAGCTCTGCAGTGATTCTGCCGTCATAGAGCGTATAAATCCGGTCTGTCACCGCCAGAAGCTCCGAGACATCGCAGGAAGCGTAAAGCACAGCCGCCCCTTTCTCTGCCAGTTCCCGGATCAGCGCAAACAACTCCTGCTTCGCCCCCACATCGACTCCCTGCATCGGCTCGTCAAACAGATAGATGTCACTCTCCGCCGCAATCCATTTCCCTATGACCACCTTCTGCTGATTTCCGCCGGACAAAAGCCTCACCGGCTGCCGTCCGCCTCGACACACAACACCTAGCTTTTTGATCAGACCGGAGGCGTATGCCGCTATCTTATCCCTGTTTACAAACGAAAATCTACAAAATGTACCCAAACTTGCCGCACTGAGATGAAACGCGATATTTTCCGCCGCAAAAATCCCTTCTCTGCGCCGCTCCTCCGGAACCAATGCCATGTTATGCCTGACTGCATCTGCCGGATTTTTCAAATTGACTTCGGCTCCATCCACCCGTATCGTACCAGCTCCTCTTCTGCGCGCACCGAACACTGTCTTGCAGATCTCAGTCTTCCCGGCACCGACAAGTCCTGCCAGCCCGACAATCTCTCCTCTTTTGATGTAGAACGAAACCTGTTTTACCTTCTGTTCCCTGTCGCTAAGCCCGTCCACCTCCAACAATATCGGATGACACGCGCAGGCACGGGATTGTTTCCTTGTCCCGTCTCTGTCATTGCCCGAAGCGCTTCCGCCGAGCATTTTTTCCACGATTGTTTTTGTCTCCGTATCCTTTGTGACCGGAAAGGTATCCGTGACCCTGCCATTGCACAGAACCGTGCAGCTGTCACAGATATCCAGAATCTCCACAATCCTGTGTGAGATAAAGATGACCGCTGTCGCTTTCTTCTCTGCAAGCTGTCTGACCATCTGAAACAGTTTCTCCGTCTCCGCCCTGCTGAGAGCCGCAGTAGGCTCATCCAGGATCAAGAGCCTGCATTCCCTGTGGATTTCCTTTGCGATCAGCAAAAGCTGTTTCTGCGCCAGTGTCAGCGTCCTCATCGGTGCTCTCAGATCAAGCCGGATATCCAGCTGCGCCAAAACATCCGCCGCACACTGCATCATTTTTTTCCGGTTGTATCTCAGGTTGATTCTGCTCTGAGATACGATATCGTCCAACATTAGATTCTCATAGACTGCAAAATCCGGAAAAAGCGCCGTATCGACCTCCTGATGCACCGTTCTGATGCCAAGCCTGCCCGCCTCCGCAGGTGTGTTCAGGAAACACCTTGTTTGATTGCAGTATATTTCACCGCGGTAATCAGGACACACACCGGAAAATATTTTCATAAGGGTTGACTTTCCGGCGCCGTTTGTTCCGACCACTGCGCGGATCTCACCGGATCTGATCTCAAAATCCACATGTTCCAAAGCCCGCACTCCCGGAAAATCCATACAGATATCCTTTGCCGTAAATGTAAACTGTTCCATATCTCTAATACCCGATGCACTCCTTCAGCCAGTCATTCGTGACATAGTTTTCCACAGCGCCATACTCTTCGGGAGCAACACTGTAGATCGTTTCGATCGTTGTATCCTCCCTGAGCATATCCTGTGTGATCAGCGATGCCGGCATTTCGATATAATTTGTCGGTTCCCCTGTCTCCGGATCTGTGATATCCTCATAATCATTGTTCAGCTCCAGCGCCAGAATGCGGATTCCCTGCTCGCCGTTTGCCTTGAAATCCGTGCAGGCACAGGCTTTCCACTGCGAATCATCCTCCAGCATATACTGGATATCCATATTACAGATATCAACCGAGACCAGCGGAATATCGCGCTGTGACTCCCGCAATGCCTGATAGCATCCTTGAGCATAGGCATCATATGCCACCCATACCGCATCTATATCACCCGTATCGTACTTCATCAACGTCGCACTCATCACATCGTGCATGGACGCTGTGGCATTGTTGTAATCCGTCGGTCCGATCACCTCCAGCGTATGGATCTTCCCGCTCTTCTCATACTCCTGATACCCCGTCTCCCGCCTGTCAAAAGCTGCAATATAATTTGGTCCGACCCACACCTTTAACAGATTCACCTGATCTTTGGAAGGATACAACTCCTTGCAGACATAGTCCAGCAGACTCTCCGCAAAACCCGCGTCATCCTGAAAGAACTGTGTGACACCTTCTATTTCCTGTACCTGTCCCGACGCGTCGCGAAACTGCGTGTCAAATGTCACGATCTTTAACTCCGGATATTCCGCAAGCAATGACCGGAGAAACGTGTACGAATAGTCCTGTCCGCCATGCGACAGATACATCCCGTCATATCCGCCCGCCGCACAAGTGCTGATATAGTTCTGGAATGCAGTGTCGTCCCCGTTGGAAAAAAACACATCACATTCCATCCCCAGCTTCTCAGCCGTCTCCTTGCACTGATTCGCGCACAATTGAAAAATCTCGCTCGATGACATATTCAGGATATATGCAACCTTCTTTCCTGCAACTGGCGAA
>ERZ808054.1029-NODE-1029-length-18813-cov-4.810525_pt1 | contig 18813 bp, 21 predicted proteins | sample MGYA00380201_ERZ808054 | MGnify/ENA primary metagenome ERZ808054 (study PRJEB31490, sample SAMN06133419) | mouse gut metagenome | isolation source: Z5_2 | host: mice | place: China: Chengdu | collected 2015-05 ... | reverse complement strand
TATGTACTTGTTTTGCGGATCTACGTTTATGTAAAGGAATTACTTTTTTTGTACCGCGTGTCACTGGAGAAAGTTATCTTCCGGATGGAACGGCACAGGGCGGGGTGATCGTCAACACGAAGAGTGCCTTTCGGATTGCTTACAAGGAGTCTAACAGGGGATATAGCGATACGCTGGAGCTGCAAGGGTGCGTGTCCGATGCAGCAGCGACGAGGGAAAGGTGTTGCTGCAGATCCAGAAGGAGATTGACATCACGAATACAGATGATCTGCTGGATATGACAGATTTTCTCCCAGGAAGGATCACATTCACGATGGTGAATGAAAATGGCAGGAATGTTGATTTTGAATTGGAATGGAGAGAGGCATGACATGAAAAAATATAGTATCATAGCACTTTTAACAGTCATACTGCTATGTTCCTGCACTTCAGATAAGGGAAACGAAAATCTAGAATTTCCGAAAACAACATGGGATATGGGCAGGGAAGAGATCATGAAGGCGTGGGATCTCACGGAGGAGGATCTGACGGACTTCGAAAGAGAAGATGTAATCGTCATACAGGGACATGAGCTGTTCGGGGAAATGACAGATTCCATTAATTTTCAATTCTACGATTTTGGGGAAGATGGGACATATGAACTGATGCAGGTGTTTGTCAATTATCCGCCGGATGCGGATATGGACCATGTATCGGAGGAGATGCAGAAAATATATGGCGAGCCTGATCCGGATATGAGCTTTTATTATCCGTATTCGGCTTTAGAAAGTTTATCGGTCTATGAGACAAAAGAACCTGGAAGTATGACAAACTGGGGGCTCGGAAATGTAGGGGATCTGATCCCGGCAAAAGAGCAGGAATATTACAGAGGGCAATGGGCGTTTTACCAGAGCGGATTAAACGAAGATAACTGGGATGAATTTAAAGAAAATTCAAAGCTTGTGAGAATTTCCCTGCTTACAGACGGCGGATGGAACCGTGTGGAATTCAATGCAGCGAATCAAATGATATATGAAACAATTAAAAATACTCTAAAGGATTGATCCTTAATACAATGTTTTGGTATGGGATTATAAAGAAGGGAGGAGGATTCCATTGCATGATTATTGGATTTAGATGAATGGATTATCAGAGTCAGTCAGAAATAATATTTAAAAAAGGAGAAATACCAATATGAGAAAGTTACAATTGAATATAAAAAAAGGAGTATGTGGAAAGATCGCGTTATTTCTGTGTATGGCGTTAAGTTTTACATTTATGCCGATTGATATGGTACAAGCAGCTGAGGAGACTGCAAAGCAGATCGATGATGCATTATATCAAAGAGTGTGCGATGAAGTTTTAAGCGGAAAGATTACAAATGAAGAAGACGTGTTGAAAGTTGCCTTGGCACAATATGAGAACAGGAAGAACAGTGCCAGCAGGATGGGCGGAAAAGAACAGGATGACAGTCTGACGATTACGCAGGTAGTAGATAGTAGAGTTGACAATAATGGAAACGTAGTAGAAGATGTGATAACGACTGATTTATTGGTATTGGATCAGAATTATAGTTTGGCATCTGCTACGGATGTAAAGACAGGATATGCAAATCTTAGTGAATTCAGCATTTATGCCACAATGAATGTAAGCGTGACTTATGATTCAAGCGATGCAAAAGTTCGTTTTAATTGGTTTAATACAGTATTGACGTATGGAACGGCAATGAAAGCATCAAGTCTGACACAATCATCTACCATTTCCGAAGTGTTTTTCCAGGAAACTGAACCAGAGAAAACATATATAAATCCAACGGCAGGTTATAAATACCAATATACACCCAGTAATCAGACCATGGTTTCTTATGTGACCTTAAGTTCTGGAAGAGCGTGCAGATCGATTATTAAAGCCGGATCTAAAACTTTTACTTTGGCATATTCTTTCACAGCGGAAACTTGCAATCAAAATCAAGGAACCTGGCTGACGGAATATAAATAGATATTTCGTGGTAAAATTTCATACTTGAAACAGTCAGTAAAAGCCCAATATACAGTAAGCTATATTGGGCTTTTGCATGTTATTATTTTAATGTCAAATTGTTTTTGTAAAAAGGCAAAGTATATGAATTATAAGAGAAAGTAAACAAGATCCAGGCTTTTTCGCGGCTACATGGCATAATAACTTTTAAAAACACAGTTTCAATTGAGAGGATCTATAAGCTGATGATCATCGCGGAAGCAGTGCTCTGTGGAATCGCTTTTTTCGTGCCGCGTGTCACTGGAGAAAGTTATCTTCCGGATGGAACGACACAGGGCGGAGTGATCGTCAACACAAAGAATGCCTTTCAGATTGCCTACAAGGAGTCCAACAGGGGATATAGCGACACGCTGGAGCTGGATGAAGAGGATCTGGCAAGAGTGCGTGTCCGATGCAGCAGCGATGAGGGAAAGGTGTTTCTGCAGATCCAGCAGGATCATCTGCATCACATATCAGCAGAGTGATGAACTGCTTATTTTATGACTTGATTAAATTCCCAAAATATATTATAGTAATGATTGGTAACAACGAATATATTTCCATATTCCAGGCACAATAATATCAGGAGTGTCATGGAGAACGAATGACATAAGAGGAGGAAACGACAATGGCAGAGATAACGAAGGATATGACGATCGGCGAGATCCTGCGCACAAAGCCGGAGGTGGCGCCTGTGCTCATGGATGCGGGCATGCACTGCCTGGGCTGTCCTTCCGCACAGGGAGAGACCCTGGAGGAAGCCGCGATGGTTCACGGCATGGACGTTGATGCGCTGATGGGCAAGATCGCAGAACTTGCATGAGGCGGACAGGTCTGTCATAGACGGATCTGAGTAAATTTCATAAAGCACATAAAAATTCCGCGACAGCAATCGCGGATTTTTATGTTTTATCATGTTATAAAGGATTCTTAATATTCATTTTGACAGTTCATATCTGTTATATGAGCGCCAGCGCCTGGACTGCCTTATCCCTGATGACGGGCTCGAAATGCTCTTCCATGTAAGCCTCGCTTGCGGAAGCGATCTTTTCGGGACTTCCGTACTCGGAGAGCATGTTGCAGATCTTGTTGAACTCCTCGGGTGTGTGGTCGGACTGCGCCACGACCAGCAGATAGCCGGAAGTCTTCTCATTCTTGTACAGGGAATTTTTCCCACTGTAGTGCTGAGCCAGTATATGCGCAAGGCGTGTGACCTGGTTCAGGGACTCGAAACCATAGATGCGGGTCAGGTCGATGCCGATCGACTGGTTTGCCGTGTTTGCCGGTCTGCGCCTGGACTGGTTTGTGCCGTTGAGCGTGTCGGCATTGGTCTCTGCAAGGTGGTTGTCATGAATCTTCTTGAAGAGATCCAGGACATCGTCAGCGCCCTCAGAGAGACTCTGAAGCATGCTGTCGAGCGTACTTCCGAGATCGTCCTCCTCGTACTCGTCGTGCACGGAGGGGGCAAATTTTGAGAAGCGTGTGTCAAGCTCCTCGGGATCTTCGACTTTGGTGATCACCAGGACAATACACTCCGAGTTGAGCGGTATTGCTTCTATCATAAGTGGAATATCATCAGCATCAAATCCAAATTCATAAGAGGCCTGCTGCATCATATCGCGGAAAAGGTTCTTTGCTTTCTCGGTACCGTATGCAAGCTCGCTGATCTTGAGCTCGCGGTCTGCAAGATCCGCCTTGGTAAGCGTGCAGCGAATTTGATGGTCATTTACTTTTTCGATTTTCATATTATTCACATCCTCACTATTTAATATTACCCCGTGTTCAAAACCCGCTCCCGCAGGTTTTGGCGCGCGATCCGGCTCTGGGTCACTGCGCATCCATAGTGTCCGCGTATTGTTACTGTTCACGTCTCATGATCTGTCAAAATACTGCTCTCTGAACAGCGTCTGTGTATTTTCAGCCTGCCCTCGGAATGGACATTAAGTGACTGACCTTCTCACATATATTATAATGTAGAGATGTTTTAGTCAATAGGACAGGACCACAGTTTTTAAAAAATTTATTTTAATGGCATAAAACGGCAGATCTGGCAAGTGCGTATTCTGGAGTATGCATTAAAATGTGCAATAAATATAGAAGCATTTTTCGTGAAGACACTCTAGTCTATATATCGTCTGAAATGGCAAAATAACAGACGTTATCGCAAAAAAGTTGTATTAATTTTTACATTTCGGGCGAATTTTTACATTTCAATTTGCATAATTTTTCGAAATGTGTTAATAATGCTTGTATAAAGTACGCCGGGGACAGACTGACCAGGAAAGGAGGCACCGTTCAAAATTTTTCTCATTGTCTTATTAGCTTGTGCTGATTGACAAAAAATATTTTTCCAAGTCTTAGTCATGGCAGACCGAGACGTCTCATGTTTACATATCCAGTAATACATTTTTGAAGAAAAAGGTATATGCCTGGGCTGCTTTATTATATATCACAATATGAACTTTTGGTCTTTGGTCCGCATCTGATCCATGTCTAAGGACGGATATCTGCAGCAGATTTATGAAAGAACCCCTCTATGCATAGACGCGGCAGATCGTTCCGGCACATGCACATTTGGGCAAAAATGGCAGCGCTAATAAGACATTTATATTTTATCATATGCAGACAAAAAATGATAGGGACTTTTTTCAGGTAAATATTTGGATCCAATTGTGCGTGAGGAGAGCCCCCTGAATGAAAAAATGAACCAAAACGAAAAAACGAAGCAGAAATCAAAGATTTTTGTGTACTTCATGTCAAACATTTGCTATAATGAGAACGATTGGGAGGTATCCGTATGAAAAAACGCGTAATTACGGTGCTCGTGCCGATTGTTCTCATTTGCATTGTGATAGCAGTCGCACTTGGAGCCCAGATAATAGAACGGTATTCTTATTCGAAGAACAGGGCAGATCTAAATGAATATTTCAACATCGCGCAGGCGGACGAGGTGGCGATGGTGGTCCAGGACGCGATCGTCGATGAGAAGGCGAAGTTTCGGGATAACATCATCTATTTTGCGCTCTCCACGGTCGAGACGTACTTCACGGACCGCTTTTATGTAAATAGCGGGGAGCAGGTGCTGCTGTTCACGACGGACACGGATGTGATACAGATCAACATCGGCGACGGCAGCAATGTGATGTATGTGTCCGGCGTCGGACAGGAACTCGGCTACAAAGCTGCCTTTTACGAGGGGGACACGCTCTACATCGCGGCAGATTATGTGAAGCGGTACGCGAATTTTGAGTACCAGCTGTACAATGATCCCCTGCACATGCAGGTGTATACACAGTGGGACAGCTACACGGCGGCGAAACTCTCCAGGAAGACGGCAGTCCGCTATCAGGGCGGCATCAAGAGCGATATACTGGTGGAGCTTGCAGCAGGAGACACGGTGACTGTGCTCGAGAAGCTCGAGAACTGGTCGAAGGTCAAGACGCAGGACGCCTATATCGGTTATGTGGAAAATAAGTTCCTGACTGGGGAGATGCAGGCGGAGCGCCTGTGCAATACCGGCTTTCAGGAGTTTGTGTACAATAACGTCAAAAAAGACGGAAAGATCAACCTCGCGTTCCACCAGGTGTTCGAGGAAGTCGGGGGCGACTACCTTGCAAGCGCGCTCGCCCCGGCAAAAGGGGTGAACGTCGTGGCTCCGACATGGCTGCGCCTGACCAGCAACAGCGGTGATATCGCGAGCCTCGCAAACGCGTCCTATGTGGCGAAGGCGCACGAGCTGGGCATCGAGGTGTGGGCGCTGGTGACGGATGTGGACAGCGCGGATCTGTACGGTGTGGAGATCGATTTTGTGGAGCTGCTGTCATCGTCGGCAAACCGCAGACATCTGATCGAGGGGCTTATGGCGCAGGTGGACAGCTACGGGCTGGACGGCATCAACATCGACTTTGAGAAGGTGAGGAGCGACTCGGGCATTCATTTTGTGCAGTTTGTGCGGGAACTCTCGATCGAGACCAGAAAGCGCGGTGTCGTCCTCTCGGTGGACAACTATGTCCCGTCGGAGTACACGGCGCACTACAACCGCAGGGAGCAGGGCATCGTGGCGGACTACATCATCATCATGGGGTACGACGAGCATTATGTCGGCGGCGGGGCTGCGGGTTCCAACGCGTCGATCGGTTTCGTGGAGGGCGGCATCACCGACACGAAGGCGGTCGTTCCGGCGGAGAAGATCATCAACGCGATCCCGTTCTACACGCGCGTGTGGGAATCAGGTCCGGAGGGGCTGAGGGCTTCGACGCTGACGATGGCTGCCCAGGCGGACTGGATCTCCAGAAACGGGGTGGCGCCGGTATGGGTTGACGAAGTATGCCAGAATTATGCGGAATACCAGGTGAATGATACCCTGTATCAGTGCTGGCTCGAAGACGCGGACTCGATCAGGGTGAAACTGCAGGTGATGCAGAGCCAGGGCATCAAGGGGGTTGCGAGCTGGAAGCTTGGGCTCGAGGTGCCGGCAGTGTGGGATGTGATCGCGGAGTATATGGCACAGTGAGCGGGGACGTGACGTCCCACGCCGATACAATATAGCCGGAAGGATATTGCGGGAAGAGCCTGTAACTGTGGAAAAGGCAGTTGCAGGCTTTTTGTGTGCCCAGATTTTTCTTGACATCGCGGCGGCAGATGTTTATAATTGAAAAATGCAAATGAGTTGCAATTTTGTGTCATATACTGTAATACAGCTTATGAATGGCAGGGCATATCCATTCCTGTTATTCGGGAAAGGTATATAGGACTGATGAGAGAAACGATAAAAATGGCAGTGCTGGCAGTGGCTGCCGCGCTGTGGCTGACGGCTGGCTGTGCCCGGAACAGCCCCCCTTTGGCGGATGACGGGCGTCTGCAGATCGTCTGCACGACATTTCCGCAGTACGACTGGACGCGCAGCCTGATCCAGGGCAATGAGGAAAATGTCTCGGTGACACTGCTCATGGACAAAGGCGGCGACCTGCACAATTTCCAGCCTTCGGCGATGGATATCGCGCGCGTCTCGGCGTGCGACCTGTTCATCTATGTGGGTGGGGAGTCTGACGGCTGGGTTGACGATGCGCTGGCGGAGGCTGTCAATCCTGCCATGCGCGTTGTCAATATGATGGAGGCGGTCGGCGAAAGGCTCGTCGAGGAGGAGCATGTCGAGGCGGGCAGCGGGCATGACGGCGATGACCACAAGGCGCACGATGAGCGCGAGTATGACGAGCATGTGTGGCTTTCGATCAGAAATGCGGAGCTGATCGTGGAGGATATCGCGGCGGAACTGGCAGGGCTGGACAGCGAGCATGCAGATTTGTACAGAAAGAACTGCGACAGGTACATCGCCGCGCTGGACGCACTCGACATACAGTATGCGGAGACGGTCAGAAAGTGCGGCGGCGGCACACTGCTCTTTGCAGACCGTTTTCCGTTCCGGTATTTCGTGGAGGACTACGGGATTGATTACTATGCGGCTTTCAACGGGTGCAGTGCGGAGACGGAGGCAAGCTTCAACACCGTGGCATTTCTGGTCGGCAGGCTGGATGCGCTTGGGCTGGAAGCTGTCATCGTGCTTGACGGGTCGGACGACAGGCTGGCGCGGGTCGTGATCGAGAACACGGCGACAGGGCATCAGCAGATCCTTGTCCTGGACTCGATGCAGTCCGTCTCGCAGAAAGATATCGAGGCGGGGCTCAGTTATCTGAATGCGATGGAAGCAAATCTGAAGACGCTGCGGCAGGCGCTGCAGGCAAAATAGGAGGCTGAATGTATGTCCTACATTATTTGTGAAGATCTGATCCTGGGCTACGAGGGGACTTTGGTGGCGGAGCACATCAGTTTTTCGGTTGAGAGCGGCGACTACCTGTGTATCGTGGGGGAGAACGGCGCGGGAAAAAGTACGCTGATGAAGACGCTGCTGGGACTTACGCCGCTGCTGGGAGGAAAGATCCAATACGGCGACGGACTGGCGGCGCACGAGATCGGTTATCTGCCGCAGCAGACGTTCGTGCAGAAGGATTTTCCGGCGTCCGTGTGGGAGATCGTGTTGTCCGGCACGCTGTCAAAATGCGGGTGGAGGCCCTTTTTTGACAGGGCGCAGCGGCAGCTTGCACAAGAAAATATGAAGCGCATGGATATCTGGAATCTGAAAAAGGAGTGCTACCGCGATCTCTCGGGAGGGCAGCAGCAGCGCGTGCTTCTGGCGAGGGCGCTGTGCGCCTCGTCAAAGCTTCTGGTGCTCGACGAGCCGGTGACAGGCCTGGATCCCAGGGTGACAGCAGAGTTCTACCAGCTGATCAGGGAGCTGAACAGGGAGGGACTGACTATCATCATGGTATCTCACGACATACACGCCGCAGTGAAATATGCGAGCCATATATTACATGTGGAAAAAGAAAAGTCGTTTATCGGGACAACGCACAGCTATGTCAGGAGCGATTTCTGGAGAGAACTTGGAGCGATAGAGGGGCAGCAGTAGAGGGGGGATTTGGCATGTTACAGACATTACAATTTTATTTATCTTATCCGTTTGTGCGGTATGCGCTGATCGTCGGGACACTGATCGCACTCTGCTCGTCGCTGCTCGGCGTGACTTTGGTGCTGAAACGGTTTTCCTACATCGGCGACGGGCTTTCGCATGTGGCGTTTGGCGCGCTGGCGGTCGCCACGCTTTTTGATCTTGGCAATACATCGGTCGTGGTGATGCCAGTGACGGTCATCGCGGCGATACTGATACTCAGAACCGGTCAGAACCCCAGGATCCACGGAGATGCCGCGATCGCCATGCTCTCTGTCGGTTCGCTCGCAGTCGGGTATCTTGTGATGAACCTGTTCTCCACGTCGGCGAACATCTCGGGCGATGTGTGCAGCACACTCTTTGGTTCGACCTCGATCCTGACGCTCACGAGAGCGGAGGTGTGGCTGTGCGTGGTCATGTCCGTGATCGTGGCGGCAGTGTTTATCTTTCTGTATAACCGCATCTTTGCAGTCACGTTTGACGAGAATTTTGCGAGGGCGACAGGGCTTCGGGCAGGCGTATACAACAATCTGATCGCCGTCATCACGGCGGTGATCATCGTGCTCGCGATGAACCTGGTCGGTTCCCTGCTGATCTCGGCGCTTGTGATCTTCCCCGCGCTGTCCGCGATGCGCGTGATACAGAATTTCAAGGGCGTGGTGATCTGCGCGGCGGTGATCTCGGTGGTCTGCGCGCTCGCGGGGATCATACTGTCGATCCTCTTTTCCACACCTGTCGGCTCAACGATCGTAGCGGCGGATATCGTGATGTTTTTGATCTGCTGTCTGGTTGGGAGGATTGTGAGGAAATGACAAGGGGGGCAGCGGGATCATGTTATACAGGGATCCATTTCATGTTACTTCCCATCCTTCAATGGGCGTATACCCAAATAGTATTTTAAAGAATCGGTAGTCTCAATATGTTTCCCCTGATAGTAAATGTCGTAAGTTCCAGTGTCATTTACGATATAGAAGAATTCAGGCGACATAGTACCTGCAGTAGATTTTTCATATTGGGGTGATATATAAAAAGGTTCTAAAATAAATAAGTAAGAAACAACATATGTAGTGGCTAATAAGGTAGTGATCATTATTTTTATTCCTGTATATTGGTGGTGAGATGCATGTAAGCCGATTTCAACGCGGTGATATAATATAGAACGGCTATTCCTGCAGAAATAGATGATGTGCGGGGAGCATAAGGTCTCATTGACTGCCTGCTTGGCAGTGTCAAGCAGGCAGCTGTAATAGGCAAGTTTCTGTTCAGCGGAAGAAACAGAAAGCTCGTGGTCGATTCTGAGTTCTAATATGATATTGATCTGCCGCCTTAGAATCCTACATATGGGATTCCACCAATATATGATACATATGAGTTCCGTGCTCATCTTTAACAATAAGTCTTTGTGATAATAGTGCGATATTTCATGGCGGAGGATCAGTTCTAAATCTGTATCGGAAAGGGATAAATGTTTTGGCAACAATACTCTGGGTTGAAATATCCCGCAGATCATAGGACTGCAGATATCTGTTGATTCATACACAAAAAAATTTTGTCTGTTCTTGCACGCATCGATCTGTCTGATAGCTTTTTGATATCTTTCTGTATCTGTCACATTGTCAGAGTGGGAATGTATAAAGTGCATGAGATTGATATACTCCCTGATGTAGCAAAGCAGATTATAAGCGATGCCAATTCCCCAGATGACCATTAAAATATGCCAGATACAAACGGTTCCCCAATAGGGATGCAGGATCTTAGAAATAAAAAAGGAAAAAAATTTGGGCAAGGGCAGGTTTTGGGTGAAAAAAAATTCAAGAGGAAAGGCAAAGCGCAGGATGATCAAAATGATACCTGATAAAGCAATCTTATACCCTGAATGTGCTATGATCTTTAGGTTGTTGAGAACAGAAGCGACAAAAAGGATCAAAATGTTCGTCGTTAAGATTGTGGTGTACACAGTCTCAAAAGAGAATTTCATAAAGTACCTCCATGTTCATAAACTATTGCTGAATTCCCTTTTTGTATTCTGCGAGCATGTCTTCCAGATCTTGAATGTCCGCTTTTATTTGTTGTGGGTTCTCTTCAGCATCCAATAAAGAGGCAACCAGCGAAGTCTTGCGCAGATTTCTTCCGTAGGTCATGTAGTCGGCTGTTATTTTGGACAGCGCAAATTCAGTGGAGGACATTAGGGGTCTGTAGCTTCTGCACAGCACAGTTCCGCTGTAAACAACATCAGCCACCTCGATATAGCCATTCCGCAATAATTTTCTGAGGACAGCCTGTATGGTATTCATCGTGAGTTCGTTATTCTTTTTTAAAATCTCGGATGCAGTCAGGGGAGTCGAAGACTCCCACAATAAATTCAATATATCTAAATCCCGGTTTGTAATATTTTGCGTATCGAGCAAATGCTTTCTTTTTGAGTCTTTTTTCATGCGATCAGTTCCTCAATGTTTTTTCAATTAATAGTTTAAGCATAATAGTATTTGTGTTAATTGTCAAGAATCATCTGTTATCAAAAATAATATATGAGTATTATTAAAATGAATATTTGTTGACAGAACGATATATTTTATATAAAATGATATTGTAAAATAAATACACGATCAAAGTGGCAGCAAAGAGCAACAGAAAATAGCGAAAACAACAATGAGTGGCAAAAGAACAAGAAAACAAAAAAAGTAAAAAAAGAAATACAAAAGAAATACAAAAAAAGAAAGGAGTTTCACATGAGCAGTAGAAAAGTAATGCAATCATTCCAATATGTCCTGATCCTGTTGTTGTTTGCAGGTGTTGTTTCAATCGTATATGTCAGGAGCACCGCCCTGCCAGCCAACCTGCATCAGGGGTTTGTGATGGAAGACGGGGAGATCCCGCCGCAGCTGATTCCCGAGAAATATGACAGCAGGGTGCTGGGTTGGTTTACGGAGCAAAAGATCAGAAATAAATATGACATATCCGTTTTATACGATGTTCCGGGAGCTGTGACGGACGATTTTTATGCGGAAAGTCTGTATGCGTATGCCAATACGATGGCGCTGTTTTTTGCGTATGAGGAGGGGCTGCAGCTGGAGGCTGGGGATAAACTCTGTTTCGAATTTGTGCTGGCAGACTGTGATGCGGACAGGGTTCGCGTAGGCTATGCCCGGGATAAGAAGATAACGGATCCGAGCGGATGCGAGTATGTGGCGGAGGGGGATCAGTATATTTATAACGGTGAGATATCGATAACTGAGAGCGGAGCGTATTTTCCGTACATTGCCAATCTCTCTGACGAGACAATCGTCGTCCAGGATCTGAGGATCTGTGCAGTTTCTGAATAAGATTGCAGGAAAATATATAGTACAGGGGGCTGTTTTCTGACAGCCCCCTGTCTTTCGCGATACGGGTGATTTTGGGCAGTCAGGAATTATTTTTTCTTTTTCTTGATCGCCTGATAAATAGCAAGACCCGCCACTACGACGAAAGCGATGGTGACGATCAGTTCTACGGTTTCGTACATACATCCACACCTCCAATCTGTTATCATTCGATATAATTCTACCATATCTGCGCTGTAAATACAATATTTTGAGAGAATATGTCGTGATCTATCGTCAAATGTTTATGCGTGTGGCAGCGCGAATATTGAAGTCATGGAAAAATCTTTTTTGACATAGTATTTATATAGAATACAGATATGTGGGTAGAATGTATGGATGCAAAATATGGAAATATCGCGACAAAAATATTGACCGTGCTGCTGGTGATTGCGATGATCTTCCTGGCAAGAGAGTCGGTGCAGTTTGTGAGCACTTTGGAGGAGGGCACAAGAAGGGCATTCCAGAAAAACGGCGATGAGATCACGATCGTGGTGGACGCCGGGCATGGGGGGATGGATCCTGGCAAGATCGGCATCAACAATGCGCTGGAGAAGGATATCAACCTCGCGGTCGCCCTAAAACTCGAGCGCAATCTCAGGGAGAACGGCATCAATGTCGTCATGACCAGAACGGATGACAGCGGACTGTACAAGGAGACAGACTCCAACAAGAAAGTCCGCGACATGAAAAACCGTCTCGCCATCATCGAGGAGGCAAAGCCTGCGCTCGCAGTCAGCATTCATCAGAACAGCTATCCCGATTCGTCCGTCAGCGGCGTGCAGGTGTTTTATTACAAGGATTCCGTCAAGAGCAAGGAGGCGGCTGAGATCATGCAGACGCAGATGATCCGGACGCTCAAGCCCAGGAAGGAGCGCGCGGCGAAGGACAACAGCAGCTATTATCTGCTCAAGAAGACGTCGGTCCCGATCGTGATCGTCGAGTGCGCTTTCATGAGCAACCCGACAGAGGCGCAGCTTTTGACGCAGGACGATTATCAGGAAAAAGTGGCGTGGGCGATCTACATGGGCATCATGCAGGTGATCAACAACGAGTAATGTAACCAATATGTTGTAACAGTTCAGCCTTCGGCTTCCTGTTACAAACATCAAGCCATGCAAAAACCGCTTCGCGGAAGGCTTGATGCATCTCAACCACAATGATTTCTCACGGACTTCGCAGCGTGGTGCGAAGTCCTGGGCTGAACTGTAACCAATATGTTACAACTTTTTTAAGGAAACGCTTTATTAAATTTTAATATTGTGCTAAAATAAATGGGAATTCAACATGGAAAGAGAGAAAACGGGGGAATAACGAATAAGGGATGGCAGAGATGGAGACAAAGATCCTCACCATAGGAAAGTCTGACCCGCCGGAATGTGTCGGAGAGAAGCTTGCATGTGCGGGCAGCATCATCAGACAGGGCGGTCTGGTTGCGTTTCCTACGGAAACCGTGTATGGCCTCGGCGGGGACGCGCTGAATCCGCAGTCCTCCAGAAAAATATATGCGGCAAAGGGAAGACCCAGCGACAATCCGCTGATCGTACACATTGCAGACATGGCGCACCTGGAGCGGATCGTGCGCGCGATACCTGAAAAGGCGCAAAAGCTCGCGGACGCGTTCTGGCCGGGACCGCTCACGATGATCTTTGAGAAGGCGGCGGTCGTGCCGGGTCAGACGACGGGCGGGCTCGATACGGTGGCAGTGCGGATGCCAGGCCATCCGCTCGCGCGGCGATTTATACAGGAGGCAGGCGGCTATGTGGCGGCTCCGAGCGCAAACCTTTCGGGAAAACCGAGTCCCACGCTCGCGAAATATGTGATACAGGATATGGCTGGCAGGATCGACATGATCATCGATGCGGATGGGGTGGAGATCGGTCTGGAGTCCACGATCGTCGATGTGACGTGCGAGGTTCCGATGATCCTGAGACCGGGATTTATCACACAGCAGATGCTGTCCGGTGTGGTCGGCGAGACGGACATGGATGTCACGGTCTATGACAGCGGCTCCGCGCAGGCGCCGAGGGCACCCGGCATGAAATACCGCCACTATGCGCCCAGAGGAGAGCTGGTGATCGTGGACGGTGAGCCGCACAGGGTCGTCCGATACATCAATGAGCAGGCAGCGCTGCACGAGGCACAGGGAAAGCGTACCGGGGTCATAGGAACCGAGGGGCGGCTGGCGCAGTACCGCGCTTCCAGCGTCAAAAATGCGGGGGACGGGAACAATTTCAGGACAGTTGCAGGGCAGCTCTACACATTCCTGCGCGAGTTTGACGACGAGGAGATTTCCTATATATATGCGGAGTCCTTTGCGGAGACTTTCGAGGACAGGGGATTTGGACAGGCAGTTATGAACAGGCTGTTAAAGGCGGCAGGACACAGGGTGATCCATGTATAGCATGACGACAGGCACAAGGTCAGGTGGAAGTGAGAAACGGTACAAGACAGGAAAGGAAATGATTGTTTGAGGAGGAAAAAGATATGATAGCGATAGGGTGTGATCACGGCGGATATGAGCTGAAACAGGATGTTATAAACTATTTCGTGGAAAATCACATAGAGTACAAGGATTTTGGCTGTTACGGAAAGGGCTCGTGTGATTATCCCGAGTTTGGACAGGCAGTCGCGAAGGCGGTTGCGTCCGGGGAATTTGACAGGGGGATCGTGATCTGCACGACGGGGATCGGCATCTCGATCACTGCGAACAAAGTGAAGGGGATCCGCTGTGCACTGTGCGCGGACACGGTATCGGCGAGGCTGACAAGGGAGCACAACAATGCGAATATCCTCGCGATCGGCGCGGGGATCGTGGGACCAAACCTCGCGCTCAGCATCGTGGAAACATTTCTGAACACGGAATTTCCCGGGGAGGAAAAACACTGCCGGCGCGTCGCTGCGATCCAGGCATTAGAGGAAGAGACCATGAAATGATGCGGAGTCTTTTCGAGGAAAAGACGGCAGGGTGCAAAAGAAAAACGGGGGAAGACGCTATGGCAAAAGTAGTGGTGATGGATCATCCGCTGATTCAGCACAAGATAGGAGTAATCAGAAGAACCGAGACAGGGACGAAGGATTTCAGACAGACGATCGGGGAGATCGCAAACCTGATCTGCTATGAGGCGACGCGCGATCTCAAGCTTGCGGACGTGGAGATCGAGACACCGATCTGCAGGACGACAGTGAAGGAGCTGGCTGGCAAGAAACTTGCCGTGGTGCCGATACTGCGCGCCGGTCTGGGCATGGTGGACGGCATGCTGCAGCTGATCCCTGCCGCGAAGGTAGGGCATATCGGATTGTACAGGGATCCCGATACGATGGAACCGGTGGAGTACTACTGTAAGCTTCCGGAGGACTGCAGCCAGCGCGAAGTGTTCGTGGTGGATCCGATGCTTGCCACAGGGGGATCCTCCTCCACGGCGATCCAGATGCTCAAGGACAGGGGCTGCAAAAATATCCATTTTATGTGTATCATCGCTGCTCCCGAGGGTGTGGAGCGCATGAAGAACGACCATCCGGACGTGGACATCTATATCGGTGCGCTGGATGAGGGATTGAATGAGCATGGATATATTGTTCCGGGGCTTGGGGATGCAGGGGACAGGATATTCGGCACAAAATAGCGTGAAGGGAAAGAGAAATTCATGAAAGTGTCATATAAACGGTCGGCGGCAGCACTGCTCGCAGCGGTGATGGCTGTGGTGGCTGCCGGAAGTGTGTCAGGAACTGTCTATGCGGAGACGACACTGGAACGACTGCAAAAGGCAAAGGCGGAGAAAGAAAAGACAGAGGACGCCAAGGAGGATACGGAGGACAGAAAAGAGTCCCTTGAGATCACAAAGAACTCCCTGTTGGGACAGCTCAGCACGCTCAATGACGAGCTGGCGCAGGTCAGCACGAACTTGGAGGTTATCGAGGCAGATATCGAGGCGAAGGAGTCGGAGATCGAGCAGACGGAGACAGAGCTTGCGGAGGCAGTCCGCATACAGGATGAGCAGTATGTGAACATGAAGCAGCGCATCAAGGCGATGTATGAGCAGGGCGGGACAAACAGTTATCTCGGGATCTTATTTTCGTCGGACAGTTTCTCGGAGTTCCTGAATAAAAGCGACTATATCGACCGCATCCATGCATATGACCGCAAGATGCTGCAGCAGTTTCAGGATACGCGCAAGTACGTGGAGGAGACAAAGGTGCGGCTGAGCGAGGAGCTGGTGGCGCTGAATGACCTCAAGGTGCGGGCTGAGGAGGAGAAGAACCGGGTTGCCGGTCTTGTCGACCAGACCTCGGCGAACGTGTCAAGCTACACAAACCAGATCGCGGACGCGGAAGCTACCATCGATGCGCTCGAGTCGATGATCGGCGAGCAGGAGGAGGACATCGCGGCACTCCAGAAGAAGTATGAGGAGGAGCTGGCAAAGTCGCGCCTGGCGTCGAAGTCGAAATGGCGCGATATCTCGGAGGTCACCTTCGAGGAGGGCGACCGCAAGCTGATGGCAAATATCATATACTGTGAGGCGGGGGCAGAGCCTTACGCGGGACAGGTCGCGGTGGGTGCCGTCGTCATCAACAGGGTGCTCAGTTCCGTTTATCCCAATACGGTGGTGGGCGTGATCTATCAGAACAGGCAGTTTTCACCGGTGGCGAGCGGGCGGCTGGCGCTGGCGCTGGCGAACGATTCCGCGACGGAGAGCTGCTACAGGGCGGCGGACGAGGCGATGAGCGGCGTGACGAACGTGGGGCAGTGCGTGTATTTCAGGACACCGATACCGGGGCTTGAAGGGACCAGGATCGGCGGGCACATCTTTTACTGACATATTGTGGATGCAGCGGTTATAACGGCGGACAATAGCAGGCAGTGAATACTACATTGGAATATTACAATAGAAGGGCGTTGATAGCATGTACAAAATAGCGATACTGGATAAAGATAAGGCATACCTTGAGCGGCTGGTCTCTTTTCTGCAGGAGCACCACAGGGAAAGCTTTGAGATCAATGCAGCCAACAGTCTGGATGAACTTGACATGGATGTTACCCAATGCAATGCGCTGTTTTTTGGCGATGATGTGGTGGTGGATGCCGCCCTTTTTCCGGAGGATATCACGATCGGGTATCTCACGGAGAACAGTGAGGAGAGCGCGCAGCATGTCAACAAGTATCAGAGTATGGAACAGATATACCTGCGGATGGTGAAGCTGTGTGAGCGGGAAGAAGAACCGGCGGCTGACGGGAACGGCGAGGCGCAGAAGCAGGAGGTGCCAGCGGCACAGTGCGGGTGGAAGGCAAAGACGGTGACAACAAACGGCGAGACCTACCGGCTCTATCCGATCGAGGAGGAGCGTGTGGACAGGCTTGCACTCCGGATGCTGACCGGAAACCGCATCAAGGGGTTGCTCCAGACGGAATATCAGAACGGGGGTATGCGCATACGCGTCACCGGGATGAAAAGCCTGTACGAGTACGCGCAGAAGAACCAGTCACCCAGGGGAAAAGAGCAGCTGCTGAAATTTTTTGCGGATATGCTCGCGGCTGCCTGCAGCCTCGAAGAGTATATGCTCTCTGCGGACCGGCTGGTACTGGATCCGAGGGAGATCTATGTGAACAGTGCGGAGGATCAGGTGCTGATCCCGTATATCCCGGTAAAGGACGGGGAGCCGCAGGACAGCAGGCAGTGTCTTGAGCGGATCCGGGATCTGTGCGGTACGCTGATCGACGGGATCAACGAGGAGAGGACTCGCGCCCCGGAGACAAAGACGGAACCCTGCGCGGAGGAGCATGGCAGCACGGAGGCGTTTGACAGCCTTCAGAAAAACGCGAAGGACAGTCTGAAACTCAAGGAGAAGACCAAACCGCTCAAAAAGGGGGCAGTGCCGTATATTGTGAGGAAGCGCACGGGGGAGAAGATCCTGATCAACCGGAATCTCTTCAAGCTCGGCAAGGATGCCTCGTACGTGGACTACTGTATCAAGGATAACCCTGCTGTCAGCAGGAACCACGCGGATATCGTGCGGAAACCGGATGGTTTCTATCTGGTGGACAAGGGATCTTTGAACCACACTTTTGTAAATGGGAAGAAGCTTGCCGCGGACGAGTACAGGAAACTCGAGAACGGGTGCCTGATGCAGCTTGCGGATGAAGTGTTTGAATTCAGAAACAGTAAATAGCGCATGACGATTGCCGGACAAAGGTTATTTCTGAAAATATTTTTAGGGGAAAACAGGAGAGGGGAATATGAGATGGCATTATACGGTGGCAGCGCATTCTGACGTGGGAACGACCAAAGCTGTCAATCAGGACAGCCTGACGGTGAAGGTTGCCAACACGATGAACGGCGAGGCGGCTTTCGCTGTGATCTGCGACGGCATGGGGGGACTGGAGCAGGGCGAGGTGGCGAGCACGGCTGTGGTGCGCGCATACGAACAGTGGTTTTTGAAGGAGCTGCCCCAGCTGCTGGCGAGAGGTTTCTCGGAAAAGCAGTTGGAGCAGGTGTGGATGCGGCTCGCAAACGACTGCAATGTCAGGATCGCGGACTACAGCAGAGAGCAGAAAGCGCCGATGGGAACAACACTCACGGCAATGCTTTTGCTGGAAGGGCGCTACTACATTTCCCATGTAGGGGACTGCAGGGTCTATGTGATGGGAAATGGAATGGAGCAGCTGACGGCGGATCAGACCTATGTGGCAAGGGAAGTGGCGCTCGGGCACATGACGCCGGAGCAGGCGCAGACGGATGCGCGCAGAAACGTCCTGCTGCAGAGTATCGGCACGGTAAACCGTGTGAAACCGGATTTTCTGATGGGGGATTTCTACGACGGCGACACTTTTCTGGTGTGCTCGGACGGGTTCCGTCACAAGCTGACGGACGTGGAGCTGTATGACTACTGCCACACCTCGCTCGAGGGGATGGAGTGGTTTGTGGAAAACAGGCTGAACAACTCCCATTTCATGAA
>ERZ808054.1028-NODE-1028-length-18815-cov-4.160690_pt1 | contig 18815 bp, 17 predicted proteins | sample MGYA00380201_ERZ808054 | MGnify/ENA primary metagenome ERZ808054 (study PRJEB31490, sample SAMN06133419) | mouse gut metagenome | isolation source: Z5_2 | host: mice | place: China: Chengdu | collected 2015-05 ... | reverse complement strand
AACAGCGGGAACGGCAACCGGGCAGGGCGCAGGATATGGGGCGATAACAGACAGGGAGGTGGGATTGTCAACATCTGCCCCGCCGCCCTGTTTAGAACTTTCATTGAACCGATAAACCGGAATCTGTCGATGTGTTTATTTTGTCTAAATACACAAAGATTTTATACGTTCCGACAAAGTTATCGCACTTAGCGACCAGTGTATATGTGGTGGAACGTTCAAGTATAAAATAGGTCACCAACTCTTTTGCATTATCTAAGGCATAAACAGCAGTACCATCTGAATCGTACAAGGTCATATCCAAATTTCCGCTGATAATATCCGATTCAAAAACAAACTTTATCCTGTTGCCTGCTTCTCCTGCGAAAGAAATGTCAGATGTTGTTGTGACCTGCTTTGAATATTCATTGCTCATATTACCTAATATTGTAGGCCGGGTCAGCAGATAAAATCCGATAATCCCTGCTGACAAAACGAGGATAAAACTGATGAGGATGATATATTTCTTTTTCATGCCATTATCCTTTCAAGCCTTAATTTGCCAATCTATGGTGAAAGAATTATACCACATCCAATTACGAAAGGCAATCTACCTTTTATCCCGTTCCGTCTAAGTCTAATCAACGTAGCCCACAACATCTTGCAGAAAGCAATTTTCAAATACGCTCTAAAAGGCAATCATCCGATAAGAGTTGTGAAGTGTTGACGTGGCTTATTTCTGATTCTTTTCAATGCACTTATTGATAATCAGCTTTTGCACTCTGTCCTTAAAGGTTTTATCTGTGTTCTTGCCGAAACAAAAAAGGTAGTTGATTCAGTCTAAATGTGTGGAGTTCAAAAAAACGGAAGGCGGTATTAACTTGGGATGGGAAATGACCGAAATGTATATTAAGATTAGAAAAAATCCGCAGGGAAGGCGGCAAGGAAGGCGGCAAGGAAGGCGGATCCGGGCTGGGAGATTGGTAAGCCGGTGCCGTCCGGGGCTTTGGAAGGCATAACCAGGGAGTCGGTGGAAGGCGTGCAAAGCTCCGTGGATAGGAAGATATGATAAAAGAAGCGCCAAAATACGGAAAGCGGGAAAAGGAGGATATGTTATTGAAAACATTATTTGGATATGCGGACAGATATTTGGAAAAAAGCAGTTGGAAAGATCTTGCACTCATTAAATTCTGCCTGTTTGCCATAGGCATTATGGTCGGCATACGGATACCGGAAAAGGGAAGGGAACACGCGGGGAGGATTGCCGCCTTTGTGTTTGCCGTAACGTATGTTCCTCTGATGGCAAAATTTTTTGGAATCATATCGGAAGCGGAAAAAGAGCGTTAAAGCGTGTTTAAAAATTGCTTTTTGGCAGATGGCGGGAATGAATTATCAAACACGATGGAGGAAGGCTTTGCAAAAAAGGACGACAGGCTTGTGGGGGATGCGTTAAAGCATTTGATCAGTTGGGAAACGGAATCCTACCGGAAAAACCCGGAACCGTTTGAGGAAGAAAAGAAGAAACAGGCAGAATGGAAGAAAGGCGTGGATAACACAAAAGTAGAGAATGCTTACCGTAATACGGATAAAACGGATATCCGGTCTTTTACGGACAGCATCCTGGGGCAGAGCCGTTTTTTGGACCGGGATTTCCTGCGGCAGAACCTGTAAGAGTTTGCGGACATTTTAGCGGGCGGGGATGATTTTCCCTGGAAATGGCAGTAAGATTCCTGGCATTGCGGCGGCGGACGGGGAAAATACCTGGCTCCGAATGTGTTTGGTTCATATGGTTTAAGAAAGCGAAAGCGGTTCGGGAAGGCATGGCGCCTTTTCTGAACCGCTTTTTTATGCACAGCCCCATGCAGAGGAGGTATGCCGTGAAAGCGGCGCACAGGGCGTCCGGCGCGGTAAAAGAGCATAAAAAATATTGTGGGGCTGAAAGTTTTTCCGTCCGGCGGTTGTCTAATAAGTGTAAGACCGCAGAAGCGGAATTGGAATGTGTCCAAGAAAAGGGTTTAAGCCGGCTGCCGGCGCCGGCGCACAAGAACGATAGGACAACAGAACAGAAGAAGGGCAAAAACTTGACCGCGAAAGGAGATAAAACAGGTGGAATTTCTGGTAAAGAGGGCTAAGGGAGGTGATGCCGAGGCCTTCATAGAGCTGATGGAGCAGAATAAGCAGAGCATGTACAGGGTTGCGAAGGGATTCTTACGCAATGAGGAAGACGTGGCGGACGCCATGGCGGAAACGGTGCTGACCTGTTATGAGAAAGTCCGTACGTTAAAGCAGGATGCCTATTTTAAGACATGGATGATACGTATCTTAATCAATCATTGCAAAAATATGCGGAAAACACAGAAAAGGAGCGTTCCCGTGGAAACCGTGGAGGGATTGGAAGAACAGGCATCGGGCGACGGGATGCGGGGATTTAAGGAGCTGATTGATCCGCTTGGGGAGCGGGACCAAAGCATTTTTACGTTGTACTATGTTTACGGCATGAAAGTAAAGGAGATTGCGGCGTATATGGAAATGAAGGAAAATACGGTGTCAACCCGCTTAAGGCGCGGGCGTGAAACGCTGCGGGGCGGGATGGCGGACAGCCGGAAGACAGGAGGGCGTTGATGGGCGGAGAAATGAACAGGAAAACAGACAGGGAAAAAAATATAAATGAAATGAATAAAGAAAACAGGGAAGAAAACGTGCTTCCACTCATTGTGGAAAAAAGGATGCAGGAAGCATATGCGTCCATACGCAGCGGGGAAATCAGACAGATTCGGGAACAGGGAGAAAAAAAGATGAATGGAAAAGCGGGGAAACAGATGCGGAAAAAGAGAAAATACGGAAGGTGGGCAGGCATTGCGGCGGCACTTCTGCTTGTTGTGGCGGTACCGTCTGTGGTATATGCGGCGGTCGTATATTTCCAAAAAGACGCGAAGCAGGAAGACGGCCGGATGATTTATGATTTTTCCCTGAATTATCAGCTTACGCCGGGCGAGTATGAGGTGACGCCTGCCTATCTGCCGGAGGGGATGGAGGAACAGGGAAGCGGAAAATACTATGGCGGGGACAGCCAGTGGATTACCGTGATGCCGATTTATACGATGGCGGAACTGGAGAAAGCGAACCGCCAGATTGTGGTGGAGAATATGGAGCAGGTGGAGCATACGGTTCTTAGCGGTATGGAGGCGGATGTAATCACGTTCCGTGAAGCGGAAAAATACCGGGCGAATACTTACCTGTTCCTGTTTAATGAAAGGGAAGGCTGTGTAATCCATATTGTCGCCGGTTATGAGGTAAGCAGGGATGAACTTCTTAAATTTGCCGACAGTCTGAGCGTGGTCAGGACCGGTGACGGAAGCTATGAGACGGAGGAGGAAAAAGCGGCAAGGATTGAAGCGGAAAAAGCGGCGGAACGCCAGGCACTGGAGTCGGCAGAAACCGGGGATGTCATGGTGGAACTGGGTATCCCGCAGGAGAAAATATACGGTATCGGAGGGGAACTGCGCACCTATGACGGCGCATACGGATATACGGTGACGGGTTATGAATTTCTGGACAGTCTGGAAGGATTTGCGCAAGAAGGCTTTTTTGACTTTTCCAGGTTTGACGGCTGGCTGGACGGGGACAAAACCCTGCGCCCTTATCTGCGGCAGCATTATGACCCGGAAGGCAGGCTGCTTTCGGAGGAGAAGACGGAACAGGAAATCCTCCGTGTGGATATTGACCTGCATTGTTATGACGACCAGTGGGAAGGATTGCCGATAGGGGAGGCGCCGTTGGATTTCCAGTTGGATTATGTGGAAAAGAACCAGGACGGGACATATACATGGGCGCTGGATGAATATGCTGCCGTTCCGTCGGAAGAATACTGGCTGCAGATGGATAACAGTGCGGTCTATCTTAACGTGGCATCCCATACGGAAGGGGAGGAGCGCAAGGACTTTTTCTTCCGCAGCCTGGGGAAAGGTGAAACCATCCGTTATACGCTGTTGTTTGTGGTGGATAAGGACCGCAGGGATGATTTCCTGTTAAGCCCTGTGGGCAGCAATTACAGCAGGTGGCAGCATGAGTCCATGACCGTGGAGGAATGCAGGGACGAACTGGACGGCTATATCCGGCTGCAGTAACGGGCGGTAAGGAAAGCAATGCGGCGGCAGGATACCCATTGGCGGGTATGGCTGCCGCTTCCTGCTCCGGGGTGGAATTGCCGTTAGCCCGTAAGAAAATCCAAAACCCGTTTTTTAAAGTCATCCGCTTCTTCATACGCCGCATGGCCGAGCCCACGGTAAATAAACAGTTCGCTTCCGTTGATTCTGCCGGCTATTGCAGAAGCGGAAAGATTTCCTGTAATTTTATCACAGTCCCCGCCGATTACTAAGGTTGGGCATATTATTTTATCTAATTCGTCATAGGCATTGTGGCTGATGCAGGAAGCGGCCTGTATGAGAAAACGCTCCATATTTTTGGGCTTTCTTATTTTTCCAAGAAACGGGTAAAGCCGCCGGTATTTTTTCAGGTAACTTTCGGAATATGATTTTTCTGCGGTATCAATCATAAGCTCCTTATAGTTTCCCTGCTCTGCCATTTCCATCCAGGCGCCGACAACTTTTTCCAATACCCCGTTTGGTTTTGAACAGGTTACTGCCAATACGAGTTTACTGACGAAATCAGGATAATCAATCGCCAGATACTGTGCAATCATACCGCCTTGGGATATTCCTAAAATATCCGCTTTTGGGATACCAAGGGCGGCCATGGCTTCTGCCTGGTCTTTTGCCATTTCCCTTGTGGAACAGCCTTTTGGCAGATTATTTTTGCGGCTGAAAACATAAACGGTATATTCTTTGGCATATGCCCGGTACAGGATGGAAAAAACGGGGGCCATTCCTTTCACCGTAGACAATCCGTCGCCCAATCCGGGCAGCATAATCAGATTTTTATTTCCGTTTCCGAAAGACAGGTAATCCATTTCGGAATTTCCGACGCGGACACTTCCGTTATGGGCATGGTGAAACATAAGATACCTCCTTGTATTCGTCTGTGTAATCCATGAAAAATTTCCTCTTTTTGGGTTATCGGCTGTTTGCTTGATTTTGTGCTGCCTGCTTTTCCGGTAATGTTTTTGTGAGGGTTAAGACATAGATAGCGATAATTATTAATTCAATCAATATGAAAGCAGTGCGTTTCTCTAAAGTCAGACCTGTTTTATTTGCAAAAGCACTCAGTATATTTATTGCCGAATGAGTTATGATGCACGGAAATAAACTTCCGCTGTGTATTTATTAAATTCAGCAGATGACCGGTACCAAATGTAATGCTGGAAATGATAATCGCGGTTTTTACATTGTCCTTCGCAATCGCCCGAAAAAGGAGACCCCGGAAAATCACTTCTTCTATAAATCCGACACAAAGCATGAGGCAGATATGACAGAGCATTTCAAACCAAGAATAGTTCACCGTAATCCCATTCCAAAGTTTGTAATTCCGATTATTTCATTAAGTGAATTGGCTAAGGATTGCAAAACGCAATAAATTCCAATCCATACAAGTGCAAATGTCAACTCGCTTTTCTCATATAACTGCTTCATTATGCTTCCTCCCGGGCAGCTAAAACTGCGCCTTTATATGCCTGCTCCAAATGGGAAGCTACAAGTTCTTCCTCATACTCCAAGGAATTATTGGCAATGATACTTGCATATCCGTGAGCAAATAAGGCAATCGTTAAAAATACTTTCTTTGTCTGTTCCATGCCCGTTTCCATTGCTTCCTGCATGGCGGATAGGACAGGAGTAAGTTCCTCCGAGTCAATCATTTCTAACAGGCTGTTTTCAGCAAAGCCCGACTGAAAAAGGAAACGGAATAACAGGGGTTCTTCAATCGCAAAGCGGATATAATTTAATCCGATTCCAAGCATGGTTCCTTCCTGTGGATTTTTTGCGCTCATTAAATATTCTGTATGAAACCTGTCCGTTTTTGCATAAACAGCTTTTTTCAATGCTTCAATGGTTTCAAAATGATACATAACGGGCTGCGTGGAACATTTCAATTTTTTCGCAACTGTCCTTGCGTTGATATTTTCCGCTCCGGCTTCACGGACAACATTAAATGCAGCGTCAATAATCATATCCTTTGTGACTTTAGCTTTTGGTGGCACTGCAAATCCCCCTCCCTTTTTTTGTATTATTTTCGTTATATAACAACTTTTCTTATTTGTCAACACAATCCATGTGCGGTATAAAAGAACCGCCGTCCCGCTCCTGGCTTTTGCGTCCGCCCTCACCCACGAACATAACATTTCAGGCTGAATGTTTGTGACGGTTGGCATATTATGTATAAAATTAAAATAATCTGATGGAAATATGCAGGGGCATGTGGTATGCTGTATAGGCAGGTGGTATGACGGTGCAGCAACGGATTTTCAGGAAGCCGCCCCTGCGGATAACAATAGTATGGTGACGGGAAAGGGATGGGACAGGATGAAAAAGAATTTTACAAAGCGCCTTTCGGTTTATATGCTGGCTGCATTTTTGGTTACAGTGACAGCCGTTTTCGTACTTCAGACGGTAGTAAGCCAAAGCAATAATACGGCTACCGGTATGGCGAAACTGGAGGATGTAAAAGAGAAACTGGCAGGGAATGAAGAAAACATCAGGAAACTGACGGAGAACCTCAGTGAAGATAACCTTGCAAAAACAAGGGCTTTTGCGGACATGATTGCCGCATCGCCCTCTATTTTAAACGATACCGCGGAATTAAACAGGATCAAGGAACGTTTGAAGGTGAACGAACTCCATGTCATAGACGAAGACGGTATCATAACGGAAAGCACGATAGATTCCTATGTGGGGTTTGACATGAAAAGCGGCGAACAGTCCAATGCGTTCATGGTAATCGTGGAGGATCCCTCCATTGAAATCGCACAGGAACCGCAGGTGAACGTGGCGGAAGGGGTAGTTATGCAGTACATAGGCGTGGCGCGTAAAGATGCCCCGGGACTCGTGCAGGTGGGTGTGCGCCCGGAAGTGCTGGAAGATATGCTGGCAGGTACGGAAATCAATGCGGTTCTGAGCAATATTGATTTCGGGGAAAACGGGTATGTTTATGCAATTGATAAAGAAAACGGACAGATATTGGCACACCGGAATGCGGCTTTGGTCGGAACGCCTGCCGTGGATGCCGGATTCCCTGCGGGATTTACCGGGAAGGGAAGGGCGAAAGTGGACGGCAGGACGGGTTATTACCTGGCGGAAGAATCTGACGGCAGAATCATCGGGGTATTTCTTCCGGCGGGGGAATATTATGCGCAGAGAAACAGCCAGACGCTTGTGGTATCGTTTAGCATGGCAGCTATTTTCGGGATTCTGCTTTTCATGATTAACCATATGGTGGATGATAAGATTGTCCGCGGAATGAACCAGCTTACCCAGTCCATGAAAGGGATTGCGGAAGGAAATTTCGGAATCCGTGTGGATGTGCAGGGGAATCCTGAATTTCTGCAGCTTTCGGACAGCATTAACAAGATGGTGGAGAGTATCCGCGAAAATATGGCGGAGAACGAGAGCCTGCTGGGAAAACAGAAAGAGGATGTGGAAAACAACCGCATGTTAATTAAGAATATCAAGAATGCCTGCACGGATTTGAACCGGGTGTCCGGGGAGACATTGGAAAGTGCGGATGATATTTATAACGGGACCGGGGAGCAGGAACATGCCGTGGACGATCTGAAGAAGATTATGGAACGGCTGACGCAGGAATTGAACGACAGCGTGGGTGTGTCCGTGGATGTGGCGGCAGAAACCGGGAAAACGACGGAGAAAATCCTGGAGACGCAGGCCCAAATGGACCATTTAAAGGATTCCATGCAGAAAATCAGCGATATGTCGATGGAAATCGGGAAGATTATCGACGAAATCAATTCCATTGCGCAGCAGACTAATATGTTATCCCTGAATGCGTCCATTGAAGCGGCGCGTGCCGGTGAGATGGGCAGGGGATTTGCAGTGGTGGCGGCACAGATTGGGGAGCTTGCGGCAAGGAGCGGGCAGGCGGCGAAGGAAACCAACGAACTGATTACCAATTCCATCCGTGCGGTGGAGGACGGAAAAGGAATTACCGACCAGACAGCGGAAGCGTTCCGCGTGGTGGTGGAAAACATGCAGAGGGCGAGCGGAAATGTGGAAAAGATTACCGGCATGGTAAGGGAGAACATGGGAATCGTAACCGATGCGGTCGGACAAATCGGGCGGATTTCCGATGTCGTGGAACGGAATGTGGAGATTTCCCACAATACGAAGCAGGCATCCTCCAATATGGCGGATATCACCGGGAAGCTGTTGGAAATTGTGGAATAGCGGAGACAAAGCGGACAACAGTACAGTGGGCTGACTTTATGGTTTCTTCATATTTTTTAGAGGTGTATTAGAGATTTCCCTGATAGGATAAACCTGTTTCGTAATAATATTGCATACAAAACAGGAGGAAAAATCATGGAAACCGCTATGAAAACGGAGCAGAAAAGGAAAAAGAAAAAAGGAAAACCGGAAAGAACGGCAGTATGGGCGGGCGTTATCTGTCTGCTTAGCGTATTGGCAATGGGGTGCGGCTTCCGCGACGGTACGGCGGGAGCGGTGGAGGAGACGGATGGAGCAGGGGATGCGGTGCAGAAAACGGAAACCCTAAAAGATACTGCAGGATTGGAAAGCCCGGAGGAGGAAGTGGGAACAGGAGCTTTGACGGGTACCGGGGAACCGGAGCCGGACAGGGATGCCGGGGGAATGGACCGGCAGCCGGAGGGGCAGGAAAATGCCGGAGGAAGATGGCATGTTTTGGAACCTGGGATAGCGGCTGCCTTGGATGCGGATTTTTGCGGTATGGTTTACAGATTGGATGAGGATTCTTTTGCCATTACGGAAGAAATAAACGAAATTACGGAAGACGGGATGTCGGGCAGTACATTGGCAGTGGGTGTGGAAGTCCCGGACGAGGATTTGATTCCGGTGGTTTTTGACGGCGGTACCCGCTTTTACACCAGGACGATTTATGACGGTGGGGCAAGGTATGAGGACGCGGAAGCCGGATTTACGGATTTAGAGGCGGGGGTGTCCGTGGAGATGAAAGGGGCGTTTGAGGCGGACGTGTTTTATGCAGAGGAAATACGGATTATAAAGGTGGTCTGAGAACCGGACCGGCTGTAAAACCTAAAACGGTATCTGCGCATGGAAATCCGTGGGGGTACATCCCTTTAATTCCCGGAATGTTTTTGTAAAATAACTGACATCCTGAAATCCGCATTGGTATGCAATATCCCCAATGCGGGTTTTGTTTTCCCTTAAAAGCCGTGCCGCCTGCTCCACCCGGTATTCCCGCAGGTACCGGATGGGGGTGGTGCCGATGGTGGAGCGGAAGCAGCGCAGGCATTCGCTTTCGCTGACGGAGGCGCTTTCCGCAATGGTGGCAGTGCCCAGTTTTTTCCCATAGTTTTGGTGGATGAAGGACAGCATCTGCTTGACCCGCTGCGTGTCACGCAGCTCTTTGGCGTTTGCTTTTGCCTGCACGCCGGAAGTGTGTGTCAGCAGTAAGGCGAGGAAATCCGAAAGGGCGCTGCGGACATGCAGCTCATAATACGGCGGTTCCTGTTCACAGGTTTGGAAAGCATGAAGAATATGCGCCATCGCATCCGCCTGCCTTAAGTCGTCAAGGTAACAGGCAATGGGGAAGGCGGTGGTCCCGTGCCTGGTCAGTTCGCGGTTGCTTTGGTCTACGGTAAAGTTACAGTTGTATATCATGGGTCCCCATTTCTGCCGGTGTATGCCGCACAATTCCTTAAACGGTTTGTGGGATTATGGTTTTGGCGGTATTTTTATATAAAACGGCTGTATTCTTATAACATTTATCCAAACAGGATGGTAAAATTATAACACCGGCGGAGGGAAACGGCAAGACGGCGTCTGCCCGAAGATTCCTGTTACATATGGGAAATAGGTTCCTATGCGCTCCGGGAAGTAAAAAATGTTTAAAGGAGGATGTTACTATGTCCAGGAAACCAAATTACCGGAAGACGCTGATTGCGTGTTATTTCGGCTTTATCACACAGGCGATTGCGGCTAATTTTGCGCCGCTTTTATTCCTGACATTCCGCAGTACCTACGGTATTGCGTTAGACCGCGTGGCACTCATACCGACGGTATTCTTTTTCACACAGTTATTGACGGACCTGGCTTCCGCAAAGTTTGTGGACAAAATCGGTTACCGCAAGTGTGCGGTGGCGGCAGAGGTGCTTTCCGCGGCAGGTCTTGCGGGTCTTGCGTTCCTGCCTGACCTGCTGCCCGTCCCGTTTGCCGGGATATTGTTTGCCGTTATTCTCTATGCCATAGGAAGCGGGCTGATTGAAGTGCTGGGAAGCCCTATTGTGGAGGCATGTCCTTTTGAAAATAAAGAGGGGACGATGAGCCTGCTGCACTCCTTTTACTGCTGGGGCTCCGTGCTGGTGATTCTCGGCTCCACGCTGTTTTTCGCGGTGGCAGGGGTAGAAAACTGGCGCATCCTTGCCTGTCTGCTTGCATTGGTTCCGCTTGCCAACGCTTATAATTTTGCCGTATGTCCCATTGCGCCGCTGGTACCGGAAGGGGACAGTATGGGTATCCGCGGGCTGTTCCGGCTCCCGGTCTTCTGGCTGCTGGCGCTTTTGATGGTTTGCTCCGGTGCTGCGGAACTTTCAATGGCACAGTGGGCTTCCGCCTTTACGGAATCCGCTTTGGGAATCTCCAAGACAGTGGGTGATCTGGCAGGTCCCTGCCTGTTCGCGGTACTGATGGGGATATCCCGTGCATGTTACGGCAAATACAGTGAACGGCTGGATATGGTAAAGTGTATGTTCGGGTGCGGACTGCTCTGCGTGGCATGTTACCTGCTGGCAGCCTTCTCCCCGCTGCCGGTGTTTGGCCTGGCAGGCTGTGCGCTCTGCGGGATATCCGTTGGCATCATGTGGCCGGGAACCATCAGTATTTCGGCACAGGTCTGCCCGAAGGGCGGGACGGCACTGTTTGCGCTGCTTGCGCTTGCAGGAGACCTTGGCGGGACGGCTGGACCGCTCGCAGTCGGCATGTTTTCGGAGCTTGCCGGGGATAACCTGAAAATGGGGATTTTCGCTGCGGTGGTTTTTCCGGTGGTGCTGCTTGCCGGTTTAGGCATTCTGCGGGCGGGAAAGTATGCCGCTGCCGGAAGCAGGGAAAATCCCGAGGGCTGAAAAAAGTCCGTAATTCCCCTTGACCATCCCGTTACTGTAAGGTTTATAATATCACATACGGCAGTAACGGCGGTGAGGAAAACGCACAGCGTACAAAAGTGTGGAGCACAAATGTGCAAAGCGCAGATGGACAGGGCACAAAGGAGAGCGGTTTATGACGGATTATAAGAACAAGGGACTCATACTTTTGAAAAAAGGGCAAAAGGGCATCATCCATGCCATATTCAGCCGTTTCGGGCTGATTTTAGCCATGCTGGCGGTACAGGTTTTGATTCTGCTCGGCATCTTCCAGTGGTTTGAAGAATTTCTGCCCCATATTTTCGGCGGGACGGTGTTTTTCACTTTTGTCATGGTTATCTGTCTTTTAAACAGCAGAGTCAATCCGGCAGCGAAAATTACCTGGCTGGTTGTGATTATGCTGCTGCCGGTGTTTGGCGTGCTCCTGTTTTTATATACGCAGAGCGATATCGGACACCGGGCACTTAAGAAGCGCATGAACCAAATCATCACGGACAGGAAGGAAGATATTGTGCAGCAGCCGGACGTGATGGAGCGGCTTACGGAGGAAAACAAGGGGGTAGCGTCCTTGGCACACTACATGGCAAGAAGCGGTTGCCATCCGGTCCATGATAAGACGGCGGTGACGTATTTTCCTTTGGGAGAGGATAAATTTGCGGAAATGTTAAAGCAGTTGGAAGCCGCCGAACATTTTATTTTCATGGAATATTTTATCGTGGACGAAGGGCTGATGTGGGGCAGGATACTTGAAATCCTTGCGCGCAAGGCGGCAGAGGGCGTGGAGGTACGCGTCATGTACGACGGGGCGTGCGAATTTGCGCTGTTGCCCCATGATTACCCGAAACGGTTAAAGGCGCTGGGTATCCGGTGTAAGGTGTTTGCGCCGGTGACGCCCTTTATTTCCACCCATTATAATTACAGGGACCACAGGAAAATCCTGGTTATCGACGGGCACACGGCATTTAACGGGGGCGTGAACCTTGCGGATGAGTACATCAACCAAAAAGTAAAATTCGGACATTGGAAGGATACCGCCGTGATGTTAAAAGGGGAGGCGGTGAAAAGTTTTACCCTGATGTTCCTGCAGATGTGGGGCATTGATGAAAAGGAAGAAGACGTGTCGCGCTACCTTTCTGCCGCTTCTTCTGTGCTGCCCGCCCAAACGCCGGACGGTTATGTGATTCCTTACGGGGATTGTCCGTTAGACGACGACAGGCTGGGGGAGAGGGTATACATGGATATGTTAAACCGTTCACGGGAATACGTACATATCATGACACCGTACCTGATCTTGGACGGGGAAATGGAAACCGCCCTGAAATTTGCAGCCGAAAGGGGCGTGGAGGTCATTCTCCTGCTGCCGGGAATCCCGGATAAGGCGGTTCCCTATGCGCTGGCAAAAACCCATTATGCGCCGCTGTTAAGGTCAGGGGTGAAAATATACGAATACACGCCGGGATTTGTCCATGCGAAAGTGTTTGTCAGTGACGCGCGGGAAGCGGTGGTAGGAACCATTAACCTGGATTACCGCAGTCTGTACCATCATTTTGAATGTGCCACTTACCTGTACGGCACGGACTGTATCACGGACATTGAAGCGGATTTCCAGGCGACGCTGAAAAAATGCAGGCAGGTTTCCATGGAAACCGTCCGTAAGGAAAAACCGGTGGTGAAGCTGACCGGATGCCTGATGAAAGCGTTTGCCCCGTTGATGTAACGGCGAGGCGGTGGTACCGGACAGTGCGGTGTAGCGCCATTCCTTTTTGTCCGGCATGGGCGGGAGCTCTTTGGGGGCTGCAACAGCGGGATTGCCTGTCCCGGTTTTCCGTGCACTTTTTCCGGCGGGTTTTTCTAAACAGAATGGGATAGGTTTTCACTGGCTGCGGGACGCCCTCTGTCGGCATCCATGCCGAATCGGGCTAAACCGGGCAGGGAGGTCCGCTCCTGGCTTTTGCGTCCGCACTCACCTCCGAACATAACATTTCAGGCAAAACTGTTACTTCCTTAGCAGTTTCTTAGCACGCCGCGCTATGTATTTTCCCGAAACCATTGTATAATTAGAATGCCAAAACACAAGAATACACAAAGAACAAAAACTTTCACGGAGTACCGGCTATGAGTCTGATGAATATAACAAATAAAAAACAATGGTTGACACGCACGGTGGCTTCCCTGCGCCCCCATCGGGAAGCCGGTACAAAATCCGGCACTATTCCTACCAAACACAGAATGCATGATGCCTGCATCACTTCGGTGCTGCTGCTTCTCGCCACCGTATTCTCTTTCCTGTACTTCGGCATTTCACACAACTCCGCAAATGTAGCGCTTTTGTATATCCTCGCCCTGGTTTTGATTGCCCGTCTCACCGACAATTATTTTTGGGGGATTTTTGCCGCGTTAATCGGAGTAGTATGTGTAAACTTCCTGTTTACCTACCCCTATTGGGCGCTCAATTTCACACTTGCCGGGTATCCCGTCACCTTTCTCGTCATGCTCGCCATCTCCCTGCTCACCAGCGCCTCCACCACGCATATGAAGCAGCGGGAACGTCTTTTAGTGGAAGCGGAAAAAGAGAAAATGCGCGCAAATCTGCTGCGCGCCATATCCCACGACCTGCGCACCCCGCTTACCAGCATCATCGGCTCCAGTACTTCTTACCTGGAAAACGGCAGTTATCTCGATGAAGAACAGAAACGGAAACTGGTGGGGCAGATTCATGAAGATTCCAACTGGCTTTTAAACATGGTGGAAAACCTCCTGTCCGTTACCCGCATCCAGGACGGCGCAGCAAATGTAAACAAATCCTGGGAATCCGTGGAAGAAGTCGTATCGGAAGCCGTCATCCGTTTAAAAAAACGGCTGCCGGACGCCCAAATCACCGTGCAGGTTCCCGATAACTTCCTCATGATTCCCATGGATGCCATCTTAATCGAACAGGTACTGATTAACCTGTTGGAAAACGCGGTACTGCATTCCGGCAGCCAGCGCCCCATCGCCTGCAGCGTGGAATCCCAGCCGGACTACGTGTGCTTCCATGTCAGGGATTACGGTATCGGCATCACGCCGGATAAACGGAAAACGCTTTTTGACGGCACACCCTATACCGGAAACACTTCCCCCGACAGTTCCAAAGGCATGGGAATCGGGCTGTCCATATGCAAAACCATCATCACCGCCCACAAGGGAACCATAGATGCGGTAAACCGGGAACCGGGAACTGACTTTTTCTTTACCCTTCCCACAACATAAAGCCCGACAGAAAGGAGCACCCATTGCAATGAGCGCAAAAACTCATATCATCATTATCGAAGACGAAAAAAATATCTGTAATTTCATGGCAACCACACTGACCGCCCAGGGATACAAGATTTCCACCGCCCCTAACGGTAAGGGCGGGCTGTCCCTGGTCACTTCCGTCTGCCCGGACCTCATACTACTGGATCTCGGACTGCCCGACATGGACGGTATTGACATCATCCGCCAAATCCGCACCTGGGCAAGCATTCCCATCATCGTCATTTCTGCACGTACCCAGGAACAGGAAAAAGTCCTTGCGCTGGACAGCGGCGCAGACGATTACATCACCAAGCCTTTCGGTCCCCCGGAACTCATGGCTAGAATCCGTACTGCCCTGCGCCACGGCAACCGTCTGAATACCGGCTCCCTGCTGGCGCTGCGCCCTTATCAGGCGGACGGTTTGGTCATTGATTTCGAAAAGCACCTGATTACCCTTGACGGAACCGACATCCATTTAACCCAGGTAGAATACAAAATCGTCTCCCTCTTGGCACAAAACTCAGGCAGGGTCATAACCTACGACTCCATCATTTCCAATGTATGGGGGCCCTACGCGGACGACAATAACCGCATCTTACGCGTCAATATGGCAAACATCCGCAGGAAGCTGGAAAAAAATCCGGCGGAACCCCATTACATTTTTACGGAAATCGGCATTGGGTACCGTATGCTGGAGGATACACTGGAACGTTCCTGAGCACCGCACGCCAAAAAACATGTAGGAAAGTCAGCGGATTTCCACTACTTCATATCCCGCTTCCGTAACGGCATCCTTTAAAGTCCCGTCTGCGGCTTCCCCGTCCAGTTCCACCACGGCGCTTTTTTCCTCAAGGCTCATGGTAACGGATGCCACCCCTTCCACTGCCTCCAAAGCCTTCTGTACCCTCGCGGTACAATGCCCACATGCCATTCCCTCAATAATCATTGTCTTTGTCATAACTGCTTCCTCCTTCTTATTTTCTTCCTGCAATATATTTGACAATTCATTGCTTCCGCTTTGTTCCCGGGATGCTTTTTGACCGCTTTCCCCGTCCTTGCGTTCCTCCTTAAATCCGCGCAGCCGCAATGCATTTCCCACCACGCACACGCTGCTTAAGCTCATGGCGGCGGCACCGAACATGGGATTTAATTTTAAGGCCAAAAACGGGTATAAGACACCCGCCGCCAACGGTATCCCTATGCTGTTATAAAAAAATGCCCAAAACAGGTTTTCCTTAATATTACGGATGACTGCCCTGCTTAACCGAATCGCCGTAACGGCATCCCGCAGATCATTTTTCATTAAAATAATGTCCGCACTCTCCAAAGCCACATCGGTTCCGGCTCCTATCGCAATCCCTACGTCTGCCGAAGCCAAAGCCGGGGCATCGTTCACGCCGTCCCCGATCATGGCGACCTTTTTCCCCTGTTCTTTCAGGCTTCTTATCTTCCGTTCTTTTTCATCCGGGAGCACTTCCGCAATCACTTCCGGTATTCCCAGCTTCTTCCGCACCGCTTCTGCGGTCTTACGGTTATCCCCGGTCAGCATGATCACATGGATATGCATCTTCTTCAAATGCCCGATTGCCTGAAGGGAGGACTCCTTTACCGTATCCGCCACGGCAATCACCGCCGTCAGTATCCCGTCTTCCCTTCCAAGGAACAACGGAGTCTTGCCTTCCTCTGCCAAACGTTCGGTTTCCTGTTCCTGCCCCCCGGTCAGGCGGATTCCTTTTTCCTCCATGAATTTACGGTTTCCCACATAAAACAGGGTTCCCCCGTTCCTGCCCTCGATTCCTTTCCCGAATACCGCCCGGAATTCCGTTACCTCAGGCAGTTCCAACCCCCGCTCCTCCGCTGCCGACACGACGGCATCCGCCAGGGGATGTTCACTGGGTTTTTCCAATGCAGCCGCAATCCGCAGTATTTCTTCCTCCGTCTTTCCCGCTTCGTAACGGATGATATCCGTCACGCGGGGGTTCCCTTCCGTAATCGTACCGGTTTTATCCAATACTACCGTATCCACGTTCCTCGCCTCCTGCAATGCCTCGCCGGATTTGATCAGGATACCGTACTTCGCCCCCACGCCGGTACCCACCATAATCGCTACGGGGGTTGCCAGCCCCAGGGCACAGGGACAGGAAATAACCAGCACCGCAATCCCCGCCGACATGGCAAACTCAACCCCCGCACCGGAAAGCAGCCATACCGCTGCCGTCACCAGCGCAATACCGATAACCACAGGCACAAATACCCCCGCGATTTTATCCGCCAGCCTGGCAATCGGCGCCTTTGAGGCACTCGCCTCCTCCACCAGCCGTATAATCTGTGCCAGCGTGGTATCTTCCCCTACTTTTTCCGCCCTGCAGCGCAGCACGCCAGCCTTGTTCACCGTCGCGGATACCACCGGATCACCCGGTTTCTTCTCCACCGGAATGCTTTCCCCCGTAATCGCCGATTCGTCCACGCTGGAATTACCCGACACTACCACGCCGTCCACCGGCACAAGGCTGCCCGGTTTTACCAAAAAGATATCCCCCGCCCTTACGTCCCCGGTGGGAACCTGTTCTTCCTTTCCGTCTTCCCGTACCACAACCGCCGTCTTTGGCGATAAATCCATCAGCTTCGTAATCGCCGCACTCGTTTTCCCCTTGGATTTGGTTTCCAGATATTTCCCTACGGTAATCAGTGTCAGAATCGTACCTGCCGATTCAAAATAAATATCCATGGAGTACTGCTCTACCAGCGCCATATCCCCATGCCCCAATCCATATCCGATACGGAAAATCGCAAATATCCCGTAAACCACCGCCGCAAAAGCCCCGATGGCAATCAGACTGTCCATATTCGGATGTCCGCGGAACAGAGTCTTAAACCCTACGCGGAAATATTTTTGATTTACATACAAAATCGGCAGCAGAAACAAAAACTGGGAAAAGGCAAACGCCACTGCATTCTCCGTCCCGTGGAATGCCGCCTGCACAAACGCCGGGACAGGCAGTCCGAACCACTCATAAAACATATGATGCATGGAAATATACATTAACGGCACCAGGCATCCTATGGAAATACCAAGCCTCCACCTCATCGCCCGCTCCGCTTCCCCCGCGCTCTTTTCCAAATCGGAAACACCCGGTTTTACCGGCTCCCAAACGGTACCGCCGCCTGAAGGTCCGTTTCCGGCATTCCCGCCTTTTACGCCAAAACCGGCATTTTCCTTTAGGCTTGCCCCATATCCTGCTTTTTCAACCGCACGGATAATCTCCTGGGTTTGCGCATCTCCTTCCACTTTCATCGAATTGGTCAGCAGGTTCACGGAGCAGGAATCCACACCTGCTACTTTTGATACCGCTTTTTCCACCGCCGAACTGCACGCCGCGCAGCTCATACCCGTTACGATATATTGTTCCATTTGCTTTCACTGCCCTTCTTTTCAATCCTTTTTCTTTTTGATTTGCTTTTTCTAATCGGCTTCTTATTCACTGGTTTCTTAATTAACCGGCTTTTTATTCATTAATTTATTATTCATTAATTTATTATTCATTGACTTTTTTGACTGCCGCCTTTCCGTCTATGTTCTTACTCATTTTCTTTTTATTTTCTTTCTTATTTGCTTTTTTATTTGTTTGTTTTCCATTTGTTTATTTTTTATTTCTTATTTTTTATTTCTTATTTCTTATTTTTTATTTCTTTCCCTTTCTTTCCCGTTCCCATGCCACGGTATCTTCCATATCGCATATTCCCGTTTTCCCGCCACTTATTTCATCAGCTTGCCAAGCGTTTCCATCAATTCGTCAACGGTATCGTCCTTTCCTTCCCGGATGTCCCTTACCACGCAGGTTTTCAGATGGTTTTCCAGCAGCTTCTTATTAAAACTGTTCAATGCGGCATTAACTGCAGCTACCTGCACCAAAATGTCCGTACAGTACCTGCCATCTTCCACCATACCCCGTATCCCGCGGATCTGACCCTCAATACGGTTCAGGCGGTGGATTAAATCCTTAAATTCCTTTTCCGACCGCTCTTTCTTTTTTTCCATACGCTTCACCTCTTTTAACTATTATATACCCCATAGGGGTATTTGTAAACACTTTTAGAACAGGAGTTTTTTACGGTAACAATTCAACCTGCAATGTTATGTTAATGGGCGGATGCAAAAGCCCGGAGCGGGATTTCCTGTCCCGGATTTTCCGTGCTTCGTTTTCGACGGGAATTTCTCAGCAGAATGCGGATACCTAAGACCGTCCTTTCGGACGGTCGGAAAGAGATGGAACGCAGATACCGGGCGACGCTGAAA
>ERZ808054.1027-NODE-1027-length-18848-cov-4.470193_pt1 | contig 18848 bp, 19 predicted proteins | sample MGYA00380201_ERZ808054 | MGnify/ENA primary metagenome ERZ808054 (study PRJEB31490, sample SAMN06133419) | mouse gut metagenome | isolation source: Z5_2 | host: mice | place: China: Chengdu | collected 2015-05 ... | reverse complement strand
AAGGCATTTTTTGTCGTATGTTCTCTCGCAACTGTCGGAAAAAATTTTATTAAGATGATTGTCACAGGTCTTTGGGAAAGGTATTTTCGATTATTTTCATACTGAGAAAATCATGTTTCGGTAGTATAATAACGCTTTTTGTGATATATTAATTGGTATGCGATAATTGTTTTGCGCACTAATTGATTAAAATTTTGATTGAAAAAATCATGAAGAAATGGGGAATAGTATGCATGAAGAAGCAAAACCTCATATTGTGAAGTCACATGATATTAGTTTAGATTCTGATTATGTGAAATGGATTCACGATGTGAAGCATCGTTATATGACCACACAGATAAAAGCTGCTGTTAAAGTTAATACAGAACAGCTTTACTTTAATTGGCAACTGGGGCGGGATTTAGTAGAAAGAAAAGCGGAAGAGAAATGGGGAAAAGGAATTGTAGAGCAGTTAAGTCTCGATTTACAAAATGAATTTCCAGATGCAAAAGGCTTTTCAGCAAGAAATCTTTGGAATATGAAAAAATGATACTTGTTTTATTCTTCAAATGATATGTTTTCAGAACTAACTCATACGATTGAAGACAGTATCGATTTAAACAGCTTAAAACTGCAACAGGTTGGTGCAGAAATAAGTGAAAATCAAAAACTGCACCAAGCTGGTGCAGAAATAGAATTTCCTGCAATCTTCGGATTTGTACCATGGAGACATCATGTTGAAATAGTAACAAAATGTAAAACAATAGAAGAAGCTTTATTTTATGTGAGAAAAATAATAGAAGAAAGCTGGAGCAGAAGTACACTTGTTGATTGTATTAAAGCTAATTTATACCAATCATCAGGTAATGCACTTACTAATTTTGCCGAACAACTTCCTGCTATACAAGGAAAACTTGCACAGGAAATCGTAAAAGATACTTATGATTTTGGTTTTGTATCACTTCCTGTAGGATATGATGAAGAAGAGTTGGAAGATGCGTTAGAGCAGAATATTACACGTTTTTTGTTAGAGCTTGGATCAGGATTTGCCTTTATTGGAAGACAGAAAGAGATTATCGTTGCTGGTAAAACAAGAAAAATAGATATGCTTTTTTATCATATTAAGCTTCGCTGTTATGTAGTTGTTGAACTAAAAGCTGTATCATTTGAACCAGAGTTTGCAGGAAAACTTAATTTCTATGTGAATGCGGTTAATGAGTTAATGAAATCGGAATCCGATAATCCAACAATTGGTCTGCTGATATGCAAAGATAAGGATCAGACAGAGGTTCAGTGGGCTTTTCAGGGAATAGAGACACCTATGGGAGTTGCAACTTACGATAATATTCGCTTACAAGAGATAAAATCGCAGTTGCCATCAGAGGAAGCTATTCAGAAACGATTAGAACAGGCAGAAGAAGAATACATCTTAAAACTAAAAGAAAAAAATAAATAATCTAGTAAGAATTATCACATAAGCCATTTGGACTAACCATCCAGATGGCTATTTTTCTCCCCTTTTTTGGTAATGAATGTAGAAAGAAGATGAGAAAATTGAAAATCAAAAAGGTCGATGACAAGTCTCTGGTGATCCATACCAAGAAGAAAGCAAAGATTCATACACATGAACCAAAGAAAGTTTCCATCAAGGATTCCAACATCTATACTGGTACTATGTCAAGAAAAAGTACAAGTAAAACGTGGAATCCTGTTCCGCTGTTTTCTGCAATCATGGACAAATTGATATAAAAATATTCAATATTATAATGGGAGATTACAACCTCTTTTTCAGTTTTTTGGGATAAATCAGCCTTGGCTTCTTTTTCTTTCTGGAACAAATTTTGAATTGAATATTGTGATAATAATTGCAGCAATAGCAATCACTACGAAACAAATTCCTGCGCATATTAGGTAAATCATCATATCATTGGTCACTTCCTTTCCCTCTTTCCGATTGGTATATTTAAAAGCAGTATTATTTTGATTGTTATATCTATTTTAGCGTAAATGTCGTCTTTGGGAAAGGTATTTTCGATTATTTTTATTATCAAAATAAAACATAAAATGGTTGACATAATTTCTAAATGAACATATAATGTACGCAAAGGGCAGAGCCGGACATAAAAAAGCGCGTCTCAAAACCGAAGGTTTGGAGGCGGGGGTATGTCAGGTAAGATGAGGTTCTGCCCGGCAAAGGCAGATCAAACAGATCAACAGGGGAAATTTGAGGGAGGATAACCTATGAAATGTCCGTTTTGCGGTCACGAAAACACCAGAGTAATTGATTCAAGACCTGCGGATGATAACAGCTCTATCCGTCGGCGTCGAGTGTGCGATGAATGCGATAAGCGTTTTACAACCTACGAAAAGGTTGAAACGATTCCGCTGATCGTCATTAAGAAGGATGACAACAGGGAGACTTATGACAGGTCAAAGATTGAAGCTGGTGTGCTCCGGGCATGCCACAAGCGTCCGATCAGCGCAAACCAGATCAAGCAGTTGGTGGACGACGTGGAAACGGAGATCTTCAGCAGTGAGGAAAAGGAAATCCCCAGCCGTGTGATCGGTGAACTGGTGATGAATAAGCTGAAGGATCTGGAAGCAGTTGCCTATGTGCGTTTTGCGTCTGTATACAGGGAATTTAAGGATATCAATACCTTTATGGATGAATTAAAGAAGGTCTTGGAATAAGATCAGTGCGGGGAAGAAAGAATGGAAACAGAATATATCGAGCAAAAAAGATGGTTGTTTTTTGGGTTGCCGTTTACTTTTACGAAATATTATATTAAGGAAACGGTTATCACTATAGACAGTGGATTTTTCAGGAAGGTTGAGAATGACTGTTATATGTATAAGGTGCAGGATGTTGAGCTGGTCACTTCTTTGGCTGAAAGGATTTTTGGTTTGGGAACGGTGGTTTTGTATACCGGGGACACGACTCATCCCAAGCTGGTTCTGGAACATATCAAAAATGCAAAAGAAATCAAAAACTACATTCTGGAGGCATCCGAGCAGGCAAGGATGAAGCGGCGTACCTTAAATACGCTGGATATTGGCGCAGGTTCAGATTTATCAGATCTGGATACGGATTAAGAACATAAAGGAACACCAGGGGCGGTATGAGTTTTCATACCGTTTTCCCATGTAATGGGAAATTGTTGTAGCTATTATGACAGTTTTATGATTTATCACAAGAATTGCTCTTTTTTTGAAATAACAATTTTTCAAATAAAAGCCCGGCAAGAAGCCAGTTGGGAAAATAATCAAGGCGGATAACCCTTTTAATGTGCCAGCGGGAGCTTTCATAGTTCCAGGGGCAGATGTGGTGCTTGTCCAGAAGGCTGCCGGTCACGTATTCGCCAATATATATGCAGACAGCATAAATGCATCCCCGGAAAAAGGCTGGAAATTTGCTTAAAGGGCGGCGCAAAACGGATAAAAGGCATGCGCTTCCGTAAATGGGGAACATCCAAAGGGAGGTTTGTCCCATGAGGCGCATATCCCGGCGCCTTAAGGAGTCTAAAGCGGTAAAAATGATTTCCATACACCAGCCGGTGAGACCGCATTTGAAAAAGTTTTTCAGTAACATAGTTGGTTCATCCTTTATGCATCGTTATGATGAAATAGTATGGCGTAAAGGAACAAAAATATACATGGAGAGATCAGGAATGAATGAACAGGAAGTAATGGAATATGTGGAAGAACTAAAGACCTACGGAGTAGTTCCAGGTTTATCCAATATGGAGCGTCTTTGTGAAAAGCTGGGAAATCCGCAGGAAGAACTTAAGTTCATCCATATAGCAGGCACGAACGGAAAAGGTTCCGTACTTTCATTTTGTTCGGAAATTTTGAAATCATCTGGTTATCGGGTGGGAAGATATCTTTCTCCAACGATTTTTGAGTACCGGGAAAGGATGCAGGTTAACGGAAAGTCTGTCAGTAAAAAGGACCTGTGCCGTTTGATGGAACGCCTAAGGGATATATGCAATGAGCTTGTTTCAGAAGGAAAACCCCATCCCACAGCCTTTGAGGTTGAGACGGCAATGGCGTTTTTGTATTTTAAAGAGCAAAAATGTGATCTGGTAGTTTTGGAGACCGGAATGGGAGGACGTCTGGATGCAACCAATGTGATCCGAAATACGGTGCTTGAAATCTTCACATCGATCAGCTTTGACCATATGGGGGTGCTGGGGAATAGTCTGACGGAAATTGCCAGAGAAAAGGCAGGAATCATGAAAAAGGGTTCTGTGGCAGTTGCGCTGAAGGGCAGTGATGAGGTCATGGCTGTATTACGGGATAAAGCGCAGGAGCTTTCAGTGCCTCTTGTTATCGCAGATCCGGCACAGGCGAAGGGAATCCGGCGCAGCATAGAGAAGCAGAGCTTTCACTATGGGAAATATCGGGACTTGGCGATCACCCTGGCAGGAACTTACCAGATTGCGAATGCCGTACTTGCGGTCCAGGCAATGGAAGAATTAAACAGGATCGGGATTTCGGTGAAGGAGAGGGCTGTTTATCAGGGGTTACTAAAGGCTGTCTGGCCAGGCCGGTTTCAGATCCTTGCCAAAAAGCCGCTATTTATCGCGGATGGCGCTCATAACAGGGATGGAGCGGCAAAGCTTGCAGAATCCATCCGTTTCTATTTTACAAACAGGAGAATTATATATATAATAGGAATGTTGAGGGATAAGGAGCAGGATGAGATACTGAAAGCGACTTGTCCGCTGGCAGAACAGGTTTTGACTGTGCCTGCGCCGGGGGAGAGGGGCATGTCTTCTTATGAGCTGGCATGTGTGGCAAGCAATTACCATAAACAGGTCACGGCGGCAGACAGCGTGGAAGAAGCAGTGGAGCTTGCTTTACTTATGGCGGATAAAGACACTGTGGTCGTTGCTTTTGGTTCCTTGTCTTATCTTGGAAATCTGATACGGATTGTAGAAACTGTCTCCGACAAAAAGGGCAGGAAGAATATTGGGAGAGACGTACATGGTAAACAAAGAGAAAGTTGAAGAGGCAGTCAGATTGCTGCTTGAGGGTATTGGTGAGGATTGCGGCAGGGAAGGCTTAAAGGAAACGCCGTCAAGGGTAGCACGTATGTACGAGGAGCTTCTTTGCGGTATGGAAGCATCTCCAAAGGAGCATTTGTCAAAAACCTTTACTGCGGAGGATAATCAGATCGTGCTGGAAAAGGACATTGTTTTTCATTCTATTTGTGAACATCATCTGATGCCTTTTTTTGGGAAAATACATATTGCTTATATCCCTGATGGAAAAGTGGTGGGAATCAGCAAGCTTGCCAGAACGGTGGAGGTTTTTGCCGCACGGCTGCAGATTCAGGAGAAGCTTACTGCCCAGATTGCCGATGCGATCATGGAAAATCTGCATCCCAAAGGCGTGATTGTGATGGCGCAGGCAGAGCATATGTGCATGACTATGCGCGGCGTGAAAAAGCAGGGAAGCCAGACGGTAACGTTGGTTTCCAGAGGTTCCTTTGAACAGGAGGAAAGCCTTCGGACTCTTTTTTTAAACCTGGTCAGCCAGAAGTAAAACAGAAAAAGTGATGAAAGAAAGCAGCAGATGGAACGGGTCAATCAGATTTTAAAGCATGAAAAATATTTAACTTACCTTATTCAAAATGAAGATGCAGAGCGGGAACGCTGTTTTTGCCATCATGATATGAGACACTTTCTGGATGTGGCAAGGCTGGCAATGATCTTAAATCTGAAAGATGGATACGGCGAGGAGAAGGAACTGATCTATGCGGCAGCCCTTCTGCACGATATTGGACGATGGATGCAGTATGAGGACGGTACGCCTCATGAAAAAGCAAGCGTTATGCTGGCATCGGAGGTTCTTGATGATTGCGGCTTTTCAGAGAAGGAAAAGGATAAAATACTGAAAGCAATCGGCAGCCACCGTGATGTTACGCTAAAGGAAGAAAAAAGTTTATCCGGGTTATTGTATCGTGCAGATAAACTGAGCCGCCCATGTTTTTCCTGCCATGCCGAGCCGCTTTGTGACTGGAAGCAGGGAAAGAAAAACAAGGAGCTGATCTGGTAGAGTCAGAGCTGGGAAAGAATGAGGAAACTGCGATGAAAATAGGAAATCGTGAATTTGATGTAAATAAAGACACCTATGTTATGGGAATACTGAATACGACACCGGATTCTTTTTCAGATGGCGGAAGGTATGACAAGGTGGACCAGGCGCTTTTCCGGGTGGAAGAAATGGTCGCTCAGGGAGTGGATATTTTGGATATCGGCGGGGAATCTACCAGACCGGGCTATCAGCCTGTCCATTGGCAGGAAGAATGCAGAAGAGTGATCCCTGTGATCGAACAGGTAAAAAGGCGTTTTGACATTCCTATTTCACTGGATACCTGTAAGGGCGAGGTTGCCAAGCTGGGTATCTATGCGGGAGTGAACATGATCAATGATGTGTGGGGACTTAAGTTTGATGAAAGCCTTGCCCAAGTGATCAGTAAGGAAAAGGTGCCCTGTGTGCTGATGCATAACAGGAAGAAGGCTTCCTATGATAATATGATGGAGGAGATATGTGCAGATCTGAGGGAGAGTATTGCCATTGCCCACCAGGCAGGCATTTCCGATGACAAGATCATTCTGGATCCGGGAGTGGGGTTTGGAAAATCCTATGAGAACAATCTTGAAGTCATCGACAAATTGGAAGAGCTTAAGGAAATGGGATATCCGATTTTGCTGGGGACAAGCAGAAAGTCGGTAATCGGGCTGACCCTTGACCTTCCAGTTGGGGAACGGATAGAAGGAACCCTTGTTACGACTGTGTTTGGGGTGATGAAGGGCTGTGCTTTTGTGCGTGTCCATGATGTGAAGGAGAATTTGCGTGCGATCAAGATGGCTAAAGCGATATTGAATGGTATTCGGAGGGATTAAAATGGATTCCATTATCATAGAGGGGCTTGAAATTTATGCCGGGCATGGGGTGTTTGCCAGAGAAAATGAATGCGGGCAGGTGTTCGTGGTCAATGCGGTGTTATATACAGACCTTGCCCCGGCAGGACGCAGCGATGAGCTGGCGTATTCTACGGATTATGGGAAGGTATGCCATTTGATCAATGGCGAGCTTCGGAAAAATAGTTATTCACTGTTGGAGGCGGCAGCAGAGCATCTTGCAGAAGCGATATTGGTGTCGTTTCCATTGATCAGGGAATTGGAAATTGAGATCAGAAAGCCCCATGCGCCTGTCGGGCTTCCTTTTCAGAGCGTGTCCGTTAAGATCAGGCGGGGATGGAAGCAGGTTTTCTTAGGGATAGGTTCTAACATGGGGGATAAGAGAAGATATATTGAAACGGCTTTAGAACAAATGGGAAAACATCCCAGGATTAGAAATGTGCGCTGCTCGGAACTGATCACAACGTCTCCTTACGGCGGCGTGGAGCAGGATGACTTTTTAAATGGGGCTGTGGGGCTTGAAACTTTGCTTTCCCCGGAAGAATTGCTTTCTTTTCTCCATGAATTGGAAGCTGGTGCGGGAAGGGAGAGACTGATCCATTGGGGACCGAGAACCCTTGATCTCGATATTTTGCTTTATCAGGATTACAGTTCTGATGATCCCAAATTAACGGTTCCCCACCCTGATATGGAGAACCGCCAGTTTGTTCTTGAACCATTATCGCAATTGTGTCCCTATCAGATCCACCCCGTTACGGGAAAAAGCATCAGGCAGATGCTTCGGGATTTAGTTGGCTGATGCAGCTGCAAAGGGTGTGACATTGACCGGGCCATTGACCGGAGTATGATAAACCGGAAGGTCTTCCCCGAATTCATGGAAATATGCATAGGCGGAAGTAAGGTTGATGTCACAGTAATTTCCTTCTGCTACGACCTCGGGACTGCTCCCGTCAAGCATCATCCGCATCAGCGCCGGTTCAGCAGCTGAATTGCGTTGATAATATATATATTGTGATCCTACGTTAAAACAGTCTACCCGGTCATTTGTCAATATTTCTACGGTGTTCTGGGACAGGGAAAAGCGGCACAGCTTGTAATCATCCCCCACATCCATATAATAAATATAGCCATCCTGAAAGACAGGATACCATAAGTTACCCTGATAAACGGTGGAAATCGCATCGGTAGCAGTGTTCAGCGAATAAAGGAAATGGTCAGATTCCGTTCCGTTAAAATAAATCATGCCATTGCTGCAGGCAGCGGGATTGATAGCGCCATCATAAACCAGTGTGTTATCTGATTTGTCGGTTTTGATCTTGTACAACTGGGTGAAATCCGTGTTATTGTATCTTTGATAGTACAGATAATCTCCGGAAAGCTGCATGGTAATGGCTGCATTCCGGTCAAGGCAGGTAATCCGTTTCCCTTCCAAGGTGGAACGGAATATGCCGTAGGTGCGGATCACATAACCGAGCCCGGTGCCGCCGCTGGAGTTATTCATAAAATAGTACAGGTAGTTGCCGCCTACATTGATGGAATTGACAGGGGAACTGTTCAGTTTTTTCAAGTCGCTTTCGTCTGTGTTCATAGAATACAGGCACCCATTGTCGTAGGCATTGGAGAAGTAGACCCTGCCGTCTGATTCGGCAAAAAGACCGCGGTTATTCAAATTGCCGGCCGTATTCCCGGTAACGGTGATTTCGTTGTGTGGGATTCTGGCAGACACAATGGACAGGATGCCTGACAGGGCGATCAACAATAGGATTATGCCCAGAATAAGGATAGCTTTCCAGTTTTTTTTCATAATGAACTCCTTTATCTTTAAATGTTTCTTGCTAGGTTATATTATAATAAAATGAAGTTTACAGTGCAACTATATCTCAAAAAGTTTTCCCGCATCTTGCTATGGGTCTTTTTTTGATATAAAATAATACCAATAAGAACAGAAGCATAGACGGCGTTGGAGGAGAAAATGACAGATTTAATGGGATTAAGACAGCAGATTGATGAGATTGATGCCCGGATCGTGGAACTGTATGAGAAGCGTATGGAGGTTTCCGGGCAGGTGGCACAATATAAAATAGAAACAGGGAAAAAGGTTTTTGACAAGGTCAGGGAGGACGAAAAGATACGGATGGTCAAATCCCTTGCCCATAATGAATTTAACAGACATGGGATTGAGGAATTGTTTGAGCAGATTATGTCCATGAGCCGTAAACTTCAATACCGTCTGCTTGCAGAGCATGGCAGCAGCGGGAAGCTGCCGTTTATCGGTGTGGATGCTTTATCGGAAGGAAAGGCAAGGGTGGTATTCCAGGGGGCGGAAGGGGCATATTCACAGGCAGCCATGATACAGTATTTTGGAGATCAGGTCAGCAGCTTCCATGTGGATACTTTTCGGGATGCCATGATCGCAATTGACGAGGGCAGTGCTGACTTTGCAGTGCTTCCCATTGAAAATTCTACGGCAGGGATCGTCAGTGAGATTTATGATCTTCTGGTGGAGTTTGAAAATTATATTGTGGGGGAACAGATCATTAAGATAGAGCACTGCCTGATGGCGCTGCCGGGAACGAAAATAGAGGATATCAGTACGGTGTATTCTCATCCCCAGTCACTGATGCAGTCGGCGCGTTTTTTAAATCAATATGCATGGCAGCAGATCAGTATGCAGAACAATGCTTTTGCTGCGAAAAAGGTGGCATCGGACGGGGACAAGACCCAGGCGGCGATAGCCAGTGAATATGCGGCAAAGCTGTATGGGCTTGATGTGCTGAAGAAAGGAGTAAACCAGTCCAGTACCAATTCTACCAGATTTATTATTGTGACCAATCAGAAAATTTTTCTTAAGGATGCAAAGAAGGTGAGCATCTGTTTTGAGGTGCCTCATGAAAGCGGTTCTTTGTATCATATGCTTTCCCATTTCATCTACAATAATCTGAACATGAACCGGATCGAGAGCAGACCTATTGAGGACAGAAACTGGGAATATCGTTTCTTTATTGATTTTGACGGAAATTTGTCGGACAGTTCTGTGAAAAATGCACTTCGGGGGCTTCGGGAGGAAGCCAGAGAAATGAAGATCCTGGGGAATTATTAAGGAAGATGAATGGTTAAGAGGAACGAAAATGAAGATTCGGGAACAGGAATTGATCGTATACAGAAATTTTGAAAAGCAGGAAGCTGAGCTTTTGCACGATATGGCATGGCTGATGGAAAATTATCTATCGGAAGGGGATGACCGTGAAAAAAAGGCGGAAATGGTTTACCATTGTGTGTATTGTCTGCTGGAGCTTGCAGGGAATTATGGCTTTTATGGGAATTTGTGGCACTGCTATTTATCCCATCTGCTGGTAAATAATGAAAACAGCTACAGCAGGGCATGCGAAATACGCGGAAGGGTGGCAGGAAGCATTAATCAGGCGGTACTGCATGACATCGTTATTTTCAAGGAATTGTTCGATTATGATTTTACAGACATGGTGAATACGCTTGGGATAGACGGTTTTGACCTGGTCACTGATTATGAAAGCAGTGACAGCGAAAGCAAGGTGTATAACAGCCGGATCCGGGAGAGGATCTGCTCTCTGGCAGTGAAATTTACCAAGAATCATACGCCGGAAGAAATGAAGGATACGTTAACCGAGTTTTATAAGGATTATGGCGTGGGAAAATTCGGGCTGCATAAGGCGTTCCGGATCGCCCATGATGCCGGAGAGGGTGCACGGATCGTGCCAATTCCCAAGATTGCCCATGTCCGGCTGGATGATCTGGTGGGATATGAGATCCAGAAGAAGAAGCTGGTTGAAAACACAGAGGCTTTTGTCAATGGCCGAAAGGCTAATAACTGCCTGCTTTTTGGGGATGCAGGGACAGGAAAATCTTCCAGTATTAAAGCGATTGCAAACGAATATTACGAGAAGGGGCTTCGGATCATTGAGGTATATAAGCATCAGTTTAAGTATTTGAATGACGTGATCGCCCAGATTAAAAACAGGAATTACAAGTTTATTATTTATATGGATGATCTGAGCTTTGAGGATTTTGAAATCGAGTATAAATATTTGAAAGCAGTAATTGAGGGCGGGCTGGAACGGAAACCGGATAATATCCTGATCTATGCAACATCGAACCGCCGCCATCTGATCCGGGAAAAGTTTTCTGACAAAGAGGAACGCGATGATAATCTCCATGCAGGAGATACGGTGCAGGAGAAGCTGTCTCTGGCAGCAAGGTTTGGGGTTACCATTTATTTTTCAGCACCGGATAAAAAGGAATTTCAGAACATTGTACGTGTCTTGGCGCGGCGTTATCATATAGAAATTCCGGAAGAGGAGCTTTTGCAGGAGGCAGGCAAATGGGAGCTTGCCCATGGAGGGCTTTCGGGAAGATGTGCCCAGCAGTTTATTGACTACTTATTAGGAAATGAAAGGAGTATGTTTGGGGGATATGGCAGTAAATACATTTGCGGCAATTGATGTAGGATCTTATGAGCTTGCCATGAAAATATTTGAGGTCACCAAGGCAAGAGGGATGCGGGAGATCGATCACATTCGCCACAGTATTGATATGGGAACGGAAAGCTACACGACCGGGAAGCTCAGTTACCAGAGGGTAGAGGAGCTTTGCAGGATTCTTGGCGAATTTGCCGGGATCATGAAGGCGTACCAGGTATCCGATTATGCGGCTTATGGCACAAGCGCAATCAGGGAAATCAAAAATACCGCGATCCTGCTTGACCAGATCAAGCAGCGGACGGGGATAAAGATTGAGACTTTAAGTAATTCCGAACAACGTTTTCTGGATTACAAGTCTATTGCTTTTCAGGGGGAAGGATTTCAGAAGATCATTGAAAGCGGAACGGCAATCGTAGATATCGGGGGCGGAAGCATACAGATTTCTTTGTTTGACAAGGACACGCTGGTTTCCACCCAGAATTTAAAGCTTGGAGTGCTGCGGCTTCGGGAGCATTTGACGCATTTGAATGCCAGCATCCGGCATTATGAAAAGCTTCTGGATGAAATGATCGATGCCCAGATGGCAATTTATAAAAAATTGTATTTGAGAGACCGGGAAGTTAAAAATATCATTGTAGTGGATGACTATATTTCCACAATTTTGAGAAAAAAGAGTATTAACAATGAGATGACAGGGTATGCGGGCGTTGAACTGTTTGAGAAATTCCGGAAAGTATATCAAGACCAGACGCTTTCCGAGCTGGCAAGGAAATGGGATATGCCAGAGGAGACCATGCCTCTTTTATATATTGCGCTGATCATGATGAGACGGATCATGGATACCATGGGGGCGGAGCTGATCTGGGCGCCGGGCGTGACTTTATGTGACGGCATTGCATATGAGTATGCCCAGAAGAATAAAATTATTGTATCTGCCCATGATTTTGAACAGGATATCATTGCCTGTGCCCAAAATATCAGCAAGCGGTACCGGGGAAGCAAGAAGCGAAGCGAAACGCTAGAGCAGATTGCCCTCGCAATTTTTGATAGCATGAAAAAGGTCCACGGTCTGGGAAAAAGGGAGAGACTGTTATTGCAGCTTTCTACCATATTGCATGATTGTGGAAAATACATCAGCATGATCAATCTGGCGGAATGCTCCTATAATATCATCATGTCCACAGAGATCATCGGGCTTTCCCATACGGAGCGGCAGATCGTGGCAAATGTGGTAAAATATAACCATATGGAATTTGAATATTTTGAAGAGATGAGCCGTTACGGTATGCGGGATAAGGGGGAATATCTTAAGATCGCCAAGCTGACGGCAATCTTACGTCTCGCAAACGGTCTGGACAGGAGCCATAAACAGAAGTTTAAAAATGTGAAACCGACTTTTAAAGACAATCAGCTTATCATTACCGTGGATACGAATGAAGATATTACACTGGAAAAGGGGCTGTTCGGCGCTAACGCGATGTTTTTTGAAGAGGTATACAGTGTGCAGCCGGTGATCAGGCAAAAGAGGACGATTTAAGCGGGGGGATGAGGGATGAGTAAGTCAGGGTATGAGGATCCCGGTTTTTACAGTAACAGGGAGCTGAGCTGGGTTCTTTTTGACAAGAGGGTATTAAGCGAAGCAAAGGATAAGAATAACCCTTTGTTTGAACGTTTGAAATTTTTGAGTATTACGGCATCCAATCTGGATGAATTTTTCATGGTAAGGGTGGCATCCTTAAACGATATGATCAGCGCCGGTTATAATAAGCCGGATATTGCGGGGATGACGCCGGAGCAGCAGCTAAAGGCACTTTATCCTGCAACCCATGAGCTGGTGGAGCAGCAGTACGCAATTTATAACCGTTCCATTCTGCCCCAGCTTTTGAGCTGCGGTCTTCGGGTGATCGAAAAGCACGAAAAACTGACGGAGGCGGAAGGAACCTACGTAGACCAGTATTATGAGGAAAATGTTTATCCGGTGCTGACACCCATGGCGGTGGATTCATCCAGACCGTTTCCACTGATACGGAATAAAACCTTAAATATCGGGGCATTGGTAAAGAAGAAAAATGGAGACGGGGAGCTGGAATTTGCAACTGTCCAGGTGCCCAGCGTGTTGCCAAGGATCATTCAGCTTCCGCCCAGAAATGAGGGGGAAAAGACGGTTATCCTGCTGGAAGAAGTGATTGAACGGAATATTCAAAAGTTATTTATGAATTATGACATTGTCTGTTCCCATCCTTTCCGGATTATGAGAAATGCGGATTTTTCTATTGAGGAAGACGAGGCGGAGGATTTATTAAAGGAGATAGAAAAACAGCTGAAAATGCGCCAGTGGGGTCAGGCAATCCGGCTGGAGGTAGAGCAGGGGATGGACCGCAGGCTGCTGGAAGTGATCAAAGAGGAGCTTTCTATAGTGGACGATGAAATCTATCAGATCGCAGGACCTCTGGATCTGACCTTTTTGATGAAAATGTATGCTCTTCCGGGGTATGACCACTTAAAAGAGCATGGTTATGCCGCCCCCCAGCAGGTTCCGGAGCTTCCGGCGGAGTGCGATATCTTTGAACAAATCAGGAACGGAGATATTTTACTCCACCATCCTTATGAAACCTTTTTGCCGGTGGTAGATTTTATCAGACAGGCGGCAAAGGATAAGGACGTGCTGGCAATCAAGCAGACGCTGTACCGTGTGAGTGGCAATTCGCCGATCATTGCGGCCCTTGCCCAGGCGGCGGAAAACGGAAAACAGGTTTCCGTTCTGGTGGAATTGAAGGCAAGGTTTGACGAGGAAAATAATATCGTATGGGCGAAGATGCTGGAAAAAGCAGGCTGCCATGTGATCTACGGTCTGGTAGGATTGAAAACCCACAGCAAGATCACGCTGGTGGTCCGCAGAGAAGAGGACGGCATACGCAGATACGTGCATCTGGGAACAGGAAATTATAATGATTCCACAGCAAAGCTGTATACGGATGTAGGGCTTTTAACCTGCTCTTCCTCAATCGGCGAGGATGCAACGGCAGTCTTTAACATGCTTTCCGGTTATTCAGAACCGCTGTTTTGGAATAAGCTTTCTCTGGCGCCTCTTTGGTTAAAGGACCGTTATTTACATTTGATCGGCAGGGAAAAGGAGCACGCTAAAGTCGGAAGGGGCGGCCATATTATTGCCAAGGTCAACAGTCTGTGTGACAAGGAAATTATCGAGGCTCTTTATGAGGCGGCAGCAGCAGGTGTTAAGGTCGAGTTGATCATAAGAGGAATCTGCTGTCTGAAAACGGGATTGCCGGGAATCGGAGATAACATTACCGTGCGTTCTATCGTGGGTAATTTTCTGGAGCATTGCAGGATTTTCTATTTTGAAAATGATGGAAAGCCGGAATATTACTGTGCCAGTGCGGACTGGATGCCCAGGAATCTGGAGCGGCGCGTGGAGATTATGTTCCCGGTTGAACATCCCAGGCTCCGTGAAAAGCTGATGAACATTTTAACGACCCAGCTTAAGGATACGGAAAAGGCGCACCTGTTAATGCCTGATGGAAGCTATGAAAAAGTGGATAGGAGAGGGAAGGAAAGCGTCAATGCCCAGAAGGAATTCTGCCGCCTTGCCGTGCAGGCGGCTAAGGAAAACAATGAGGTGACGCAGCAAAGAGTGTTTATTCCCGAAATACATCATGAGTAAAAAAATAATTTTGGCAAGTGAGTCTCCAAGGCGAAGAGAATTGCTTGCACAGATTGGATTGAAATTTCAGGTGATGCCCAGCAGCGCACAGGAAAAGACAAATAGCAGGGAACCGGAACAGATGGTACAGGATCTGTCGCTGGTGAAAGCCGAGGCAGTTTTTGAAGAGCTTCCTGTGGAAAAAAGAAAAGAATCCATAGTCATAGGTGCAGATACCATGGTCGCATTTGGCGGCAGGATGCTGGGAAAACCGAAGGATGAGAAGGAGGCGGAGACGATGCTCGGCAGCCTTCAGGGAAATACCCATCAAGTTTTTACCGGTGTCACATTGATCTGGCAGGAAATGAACCAGAAAGGCAAATGGGAAAAGAAACATAAGGTCTTTGCGGAGGAAACTTCCGTGACCTTTTATCCGGTAAGCTCTGAGGAGATACAAAGCTATATCGCCACAGGTGAATCTATGGATAAGGCAGGCGCTTACGGCATTCAGGGAAGATGCGCCGCCTGGATCGAAAAGATCACCGGGGACTATAGTAATGTGGTAGGATTACCGGTGGGAAGACTGTATCAGGAACTGAAGAAAATAGAAGACTGGGAAGGTGTGGATATATGATTAAACTGATCGCATCGGATGTGGACGGAACGCTGATCAAGGATTCAACGCCGGATTTATATCCGGAGATGGTAGAGACCATCAGGGAGCTGAAGGCAAAAGGAATCTTGTTTTGTGCTGCCAGTGGAAGGCAGTATGGCAGCCTTCGGAATGTGTTCCGGGACGTGGCGGACGATATTGCCTATATAGCGGAAAACGGCGCCCATATCCGTTATCAGGATCAGAATGTTTCTGTTACCCCCATGAAAAGAGAGCACATTGAAGGGATCATGGCTATGCTCCGACCCTATTATGGGGAGTGTGAGGCAATTGTTTCTACAGTGAATGGCAGCCTGGTGGAAAGCCAGAATGAAGATTTCTTAAATCTGATCACTTATGGATATCACAATACCTTTCGGCGGGTAAAGGATATACTTGCTGAGGAGGATGAAATCATCAAGATTGCTGTTTACAGAAAAGACACTATCAGAAGCTTGGGGGAAGGGCTGTTCATTCCCAGCTGGACCAATCAGGTCAAAGCCTGTATGGCAGGGGAAGAATGGGTAGATTTTATGGACAGTAGTGTGGACAAAGGAAACGGACTTAAATTCCTGGAGGATTATTTGGGAATCAGCAGGCAGGAGACCATGTCATTTGGCGACAATGATAATGATATCGGGATGATGCATGCCGCCGGACGCAGCTTTGCTGTGGATACGGCGGTGGAGAAAGTGAAGCAGGCAGCAAGCGGGATCTGTCCCGGTTGGAGACAAAAAGGCGTATATCAGATCATACGAAAGGAGGTGCTTTTTCATGCATGAATTTGACGATGCTGTATTGCAGTGCTTTTTGGACAATCAAAGCCAACTGTTCCCCGAAGAAGACGTAGTATCCAGTCTTGAAGAGGCAGAGGCGTTTCTGGAGGAGTGTCTGGCAGTGGTAGTCCATTCTGTCCGCGAGATATGGGATTTCTTCGAAGAAGAAGGAATTGATGTGGACGGGGCTAAAGGAGATGAAATCCTTGAGGCGGACGAAGTGTTTGATGTTGGTGATGGAAGATATTTGATCGTAGAAGGATGAATGATTCATTAGCTTGTTTTGCCAGCTTGGCAAAACAAGCTAATCTGTTTTCACTCGCTGCACGAGCATATTTTCATTTGATTATTCACCGTAAGAACACCCCAGATTTTCCTGTTGGCAGGTGAAGCAGGTGGGATAAAAACAGCTTCTGCAATGATGCGGCTTTGAATTTTCCCTAAATTTGTAATGCTGCAACCGTTTTGGGAAACATATCCAAACATATTTTTTCCTACAAATGTTCCTGCTTTGCTTTCAAGATCGCCTAATACAGATATTGCAACAGCATCGATCAGCTCTGGCTGCATATGCATATAACAGGCAAGCACAAGCATTTCTTTCTGTGGGTGTTGGCATATATTTATGACTTGTGACGCTACGCGTTTTGCAAGGGAAATAGTATTTTTCCCATTCTTTTTCACAGAAACGCTAAAAGCAGTAGAATAGTTTCCCATTGCTCCTTGCTTGTAACATTTGGTCTGATTACGAATATCTGCTGCAATGACTACCTTATTTGTATTCTCTTCCAGCATCATTTTTGCGATCAGCCAGTCGTTTACAGTAATATTCTGTTGTTTGCATAAAGCCTGTATTTTCGCTAACTCCTGATTGCAAACGGAGAAAATTTTCCGTTTCATTTTGTGCTTTTGAATATAGGATTTTTCAAATGCGCTGTATTCCTCATATACAACCTGTTGCTTTTCTCTTTTCCATTTTCTGTTTGCATCGCCTATAATCAATTTACTGATGAAAGGTAAATCGCTGTTTGGGGGCAGATCGCCTAAGCCCTGGATTAAGCGTTCCGGGGCAAATTGCGGCATTATTCCGTCAGCATAATGCTCTGCAAATTCCTCTGTCAATTGTAAAAGTCCTCTGCCGTCACATAAAAGGTGGTGGGCAATAAAAAGTATTTGAAATTCCTTTTCCTTTGGATATACCACTATTTTTAACAGACATTCTTTTTTCACATTCCACCCTTGAACGGATATTTCTTCATAATCCTGTTGCCACAAAGCAGCTTCTTCTTTTACCATTACAGGGATGTCCAAATAATCCTGTTTTTGATAATAGAATCTGCCAGTGTCTGCTTCCTCTGCAATTAAGCTTTGGAGAAAGGGGTGCGCTTTTTGAAGGGTATCTATACTTAGCTTTAGCTGTTCCTCGTCATAATTGCTTTCTAATTTTGCCATAATTCCAAAATGCATATTGGGGCACATGAGATGCGCACGTTCTGTATACACATAATTTTTATCCGATTTCATATTTTTTCTCCAATTCATTATTTTCGTTGTGATATAACTTGAAACTTGCACATGCTTCTGTAAGTAGCTGCCTTATTTCTCCAGGTGCAATGTTCGTGGTGTTTGTAGAAATGATCGTTGCGATACCGTGCGTAAATATCCATGTCTTTACAAACACTTCCGGCTCAATCGGAACAGGAACGTGCTTGGCCAGATCGTAAAGGCTTTCAAGTCTTGTTCCGCTATCTGACATACATAGAAGATGAAACAGATTTTTTTCATTTTGAGCCAGTTCCACATATTTTAATCCCATGTTTAAAAAATAAGGTGTTTTTGTATCAGAGGGTGGTTGGAGCATGGTTTCTTCAAAGAATTTCTGTGTTTTTTTAAAAACTTCTTCCTTTAATTCTTCCATATTGCGAAAAGCATGAAACACTGGTTGTGTAGAGCATTTTAATTCACTGGCAAGTAAACGCGCGGTTACTTTTTCAAAACCGTATAACCTTGTCAATTCAAATGCTTTTTCTATAATGGTTTCTTTTGGAATTTTAACTTTGGGCGGCATAATTATTCTCCATTAAATAACTAAGATATATATCAATGTTATTATATGATGCGCAAAGATTTTTGTCAATTACTAAACATATGAATGGATTATGCATAGAAGGTCGAACCAGTGCGAATGCGGTTAAATGTCCGGGATTGATTGACTTAGCGGCTTGACAAGACTGTGTGTCCGCAATACAATAACATAAATTCATAAATTCGAAATCATAAAGACGATGACAACGCATATGTTGGTATGTTGTAAATGGAGGAAAGAGTGAAAGATAAATCTTTCACTCCAAGGAGTTTGTGTCTGCGCTGCATCCACAAACTCTGCCATGCGCA
>ERZ808054.1026-NODE-1026-length-18875-cov-38.115704_pt1 | contig 18875 bp, 16 predicted proteins | sample MGYA00380201_ERZ808054 | MGnify/ENA primary metagenome ERZ808054 (study PRJEB31490, sample SAMN06133419) | mouse gut metagenome | isolation source: Z5_2 | host: mice | place: China: Chengdu | collected 2015-05 ... | reverse complement strand
AAAAACAAGGCTCGGGCTTGGGAAAGTCTGGGCCTTGAGCATAAAAAAAGAGGATGTGCCTATTTTGACACACCCTCTTATCTTGCACGGGAGGAGAGGCTCGAACTCCCGACACCCGGTTTTGGAGACCGGTGCTCTACCAACTGAGCTACTCCCGTGTTTGCGGTTGCAAAGGTAATGGAAACTTTCAAATCAGCAAGCTCTTTGCCTCTTTTATTTTGAGGGAAATCGTTTATAGCATTTGTAAGTCTTGATACATAATGCGATAGGCGGCCGCTTTTTTTTCTAAAGCAAGCGGATAGGCGCGTGACGAGGAGGGCATACGGTAGAGCCGCATCGGACGACTGGCAAAGACAAATTCCGTGAAATCACCGACTTTGGGCTCTTGGAGTGAGAATAGCGCACAAAGCGTGTCCGTAGCCTTTTGTCCCGTGGTGACAACGGCTTTGCATTGGGGCAGTTGTTGCAGCAGTGCGGCTATGTCGGTAGGCCGGACCACTTCGAGGAATTTGTCGGATGCGTTGTCCTGTAACCGCCGTATGGCAGTGGCCGTGTCGAACAGGGCTATTCCTTTTTCCTTCAGGAAATGAATGATACTTTCTTTGCAGAATCTTTTTTGAGATTTATCCACAAAGTGGTTTTTGTCGTTGAAGAACAGAAGCCCCACAATCCGCCACATATCATTATTCCAGTTCGGATAATAAAACTCCATAGACCACCGCTTTTTCTGTGGAGGAAAACTGCCCAGCATCAACAGGCGTGCATTGCCGGGAAGAAAAGGCTCTAAAGGATGTTGCTCTATTTCCATAGAATTGACTTTGCTGATATATTAATAATGGTGGGACAAAGTTAGTCAAAAAGATGATAGGATAGATGGGGAAATGCAGATTTGATTCAATAACGGTATTGTGCTACGCGGATAGAACGTATATTTTTTTATTGCTGTCCGATAAAACTTAGTAAAGCTATGAAAGTATGGCTCAACAGCTGATATAATGCGGTTGAGCCTACTTTTTCAGAAATCCAAGCCTCCTCCTTCGAACAATGACGGCATAGGAGGATCCTTGGCAGGCTGTTCAAGCAGCATCTGCCAGTCCCTTTCGGGCCGGTTCAGTAAGCTGTATAAGTCTACATAATACATCAATGTCAGTCGTCCATTGTTGCAAGCCCCGAAAAACTCCAGTTCCTACTCAGTCGACTTTGTATCACCATCAGAAGAAGGTTTGCGATAAGCGTCACCCAAATCTGGATTTTGATGGCATTCTGCTTTCCCCATAGAAATATCGTAGAGGGAAGTTCTGTTTGATTTGTTTGAACAGCAGTTCTATTTCCCAGCGTTGACGGTATATGTCGACGATTTCTTCCGGAGCATCATCCATATCATTGGTCAGCAAGTCTATAACCTTGTGCTTCTTCACGTCAACATAACTGATTATACGGGCGTGGTGGCGGATTAATCCACCGTCCTTTACAGGTTTGTAGAATGTGACATGGCGGATACGGTATTCCATAAGTCCCATAGAATTCTGCCACATGATATCTTCCCATAATATGTACGTGAGATTTTTCTTCATCCTGGTCACATAGATAACACCTCTATCGGTCAGTTCCTCAAGTTTTGCGTAATCAATATAGGCACGGTCCATCGCCAGCACGTCTCCATCATGGAAATTGACAGGCTTGAGCATAAACGAGTCGTTTGTGGCAGCCGAAGTAAAGCGGACATCTGACGGGACACCCTCGTTGGCATGGATGACTGTATGGACTTTTATGCCACCTTTCTTCTTCCCGGTCTCCGGATTGCGTCCCACGCCTTTGAATAACAAGTTGGAGAATAAGGAAATGGTCGTGGAGTCAATGATTTGCAGGCGTCTCATCCATTTTGCCGACAAACGGCCCCGGCTGTCCGAGCAAAGTTCCTGGCGGTATCGACCGTAGAGCTGCCGGTATATGGACTCGAAGATAACTTCCGGACGTCGGGCATTGGTATCGGAAAGTGTACTGCGTGTAGGCATCATCGAGACACCAAGGTGCGCCAATTTACGGGCTTCTGCCAGCATGGACACGGATATCTCACGCAATGAGTCGTGGCGCATTATTACGGCATAGAGCATCGTCATCAAATGTGTCTAGGCATCAAAGCGCTTAATGTAACGTTCTCCGCCGTTTTTACGGCTGATTTCAAGTATTTCTGCCTTATCAAGCAATTTTATTATCTGACCATACAACGGCTGTCCGAGAAAATGTGTACTTTTACCCATGGTTATTCTTTTAAGTTTGGCGACTTCAAAATAACCACAAAGGGCTGACTCCTGCAATAGGTGCCAGCCCTAATCTTGTCTGGGCTAAAAAAGTTTTATCGGACAGTAATAATAATAAAATAAAGTAACGATAAAATGAGAGAAAATAAAAACCGCTATAATAGAGTGTATTATAACGATTTTGTGATAGATTGTATTTCTTTGCTTATGGTGGTCTATTTTCCGACGCAACATATTCACATCACTGATTATCAGTGATCATTCATCTTAATCGGTACAACCTCACTTCTGACAAGTTCACAGGAAATGGGGACAAATGCAAGCCGTTGTCTCTCACCGCTTTGCATATACGCGTTGTACCGTCTCTCTCCAGCCCATTTGCAAAATGTCCACCATCAGTTTCAAAGCACTGACCAATAGAACATTTCCGCATGGATGTTACAGAACGCTTGTGAAAGCAAAGGTAGTGTTTTTCTTCGGATTTCGGTGGTTTGCTGAGCAGTTTTTATAAATGCCAGTTTAGTGGAAGGCGCGATTCGCTTGGAAAAGTGTAGCGATTTCAGATTATTCGTTCCGAAAAGTGTAACGGAACACAATTATTCGCTTGGAAAAGTGTAACCAACTATCCCAAGACTTCGGATAGTTGCCTCTTTCGTAGATTCTACTCGAATTGTACTCTGCTCCAAAATAGCAGCTTGTGGTTCGACCATTTCAACCGAGTGGTTGAAATGCTTAGTAAGTATTGGTGTTATTCACATATGAAAGTACATATATTCTCGGAAAGGCACAAACACAATCACCGGGATACATAGGCGACTTAATATCAGTGTTTCATATAGCATATTACGTGATAGAATACAAAAACTGCAGACTGATATATTTAGAATCTTAACATGTAAACTAAACGTATGGAGAATGCTTTATATTTCAGTTATTCGAATTTTTCGAATAACTGAAATGCGGGGCACAAGAACAGGTATTTACTTCACTCTTTACGTTTATATGTGTAAGCCGTCCTTATCATCATCTATACAAGTAGAGTATAATGCTGCCTCGTTATATTTATATTATGATGCAAATATGTAACATCAAATAATTTCTAAATATGATTTACGGGTACATTAGGGTAAGTAGTGACAAGCAAACAGTGGAGAACCAACGCTTTGAAATAAATAATTTCTGCGAGCGAGAGAAAATTAAAATTGATGGTTGGATTGAGGAAACCATCAGTGGTACTAAGGCATACGATAAACGCCAGTTGGGAAAACTGCTCAGACAAGTACAGAAAGATGACCTTATCATTTGTGCCGAGCTTTCACGTCTTGGGCGAAATCTCTTTATGATTATGGAGATACTGAATATATGCATGACCAGAGAGTGCCGTGTGTGGACAATCAAAGATAATTATCGTCTTGGTGATGATATTCAAAGCAAAGTGTTGGCTTTTGCCTTTGGCCTATCTGCGGAGATAGAACGCAATCTTATTAGCCAGCGAACTAAAGAAGCCTTGGCAAGAAAGAAAGCCGAGGGTGTTGTTCTTGGCCGACCGAAAGGGAAAAAGAATGCTCCTAATAAATATAAGCTTTCTGGCAAAGAAACACTAATAAAGGAGTTGATCGCAATTGGTGTATCAAAGCGCAAAATTGCGAAAATCTGTAAAGTCGACCGCAATACTCTTGCACGCTTTATCAAAGAAAATTTGGAGGAACAAAACTGAGCGATTTCGTACAGCAGCAAGGCGTGGAATGTGACTTTGCAGGCTCTGACTCTTGGGTGATTCTTTCACCTATTGAGCAGAGCATCAAACGCAAGATTGAAGCAGTAGGTGTTCCATTAAAGGATTGGGATATCCAAATCAACTATGGCATTAAGACCGGGTATAATGATGCCTTCATCATATCCACGGAGAAACGTAATGAAATTCTCACCAATTGTAAGGATGCTGATGAGCGCAAAAGAACGGAGGAACTTATACGACCGATTCTTCGCGGCAGGGACATCAAGAGGTATGGATATGAGTGGGCAAATTTGTGGATTATCAATACCCACAACGGTATCAAAGGGAAATTACCACGAATTGACGTGAATGAATATCCTGCTATAAAAGCGCATTTAGACCAGTACTGGGATAAAATTTCTAAACGTGCAGATAAAGGTGATACACCTTATAATCTACGCAACTGCGCTTATATGGAGGATTTTTGCAAGCAACAAATTGTATGGATTGAGTTGTCTGACAATCCAAAGTTTGCTCTGACTCAAAATATAATTTCGGCCAATACGGTTTTCTTTCTGACAGGTGAACATATACTTCATTTATTAGGATTGCTCAATTCAAAATTGATAACTTGGTATTTTCGCCATTGCATAGGAACAACAAGTGGAGTTGGAACCAACAGATGGCTGAAATATACAATAGAGCAGATTCCAATATCTTCACCTAATGCAGAAATTGAAAGTCTTGCTAGTAAAATAAGTGAAAACTATAAAGAAGACTTAGACGAGGAGATAGATTATAAAGTATGCCTGTCATACAATTTAAATGAGATGGAAATATCTTACATAACAGAACAATAGGAGGATTTTATGCGACCAAAAATAATATGGAAGCGTATCGGTTCTATACTTCGTTTTTCATATGACACATCTGGTCACTTTGGTCTTGATAGTACTTGCTTTTCTACAGGGCAGCACATGGCTTATTTATGTTGTATATTAAATTCATTTATGGGACATTATATGTTCAAAGACTCTCCAAAAACAGGTACCGGTGATTTGCTTGTAAGCGTGCAGGCCATTGAGCCTATTTCGGTTCCAATGAATAGAGATGCTGAATTTCTATTTGAAAAGCTATTAAATCAAGTCCTAGAGCACGATTCAAAGGAAGCAGAAAAAGAGATAAATCGCATAGTTTTTCAACTTTACGATTTATCTCCAACTGAGATTAGCTATATTATTGATTATGTTACTCAATCTCAACAAAGCCAATAGTTTGTCGTTCTTTTTCCGATAGGTTATACAAGTCGAAAATCATGGCATCAATAGCCATGGCTTTCGACTTAGTATATGCTTTCTGAATATCGTCAACAGCGGACTTAAATTGTGTATCAATCTCCTCTGTTACTGTAATTACAGAAATCTTGTCAAAGAAAATTTTGCTCATTTCACGAGTTCCTCCTTGTAATTCCGGAAAGGATTCACGGAAGCAGAACTTGAACAAGGAAGAATTGAAAAAAGCAGTAAGATATGCAATAGTCTGCCCTGTAATAATGAAACATTTTTGGTTAGTACAATAAGCATTATCATCATACACGAACGGCATGTATTTTGTCATGTTTGGATATATGATTTTTGGCTTACTAAAATCCTCCCAATAATTAATGCTGTCTTGTGTTTCAAACCACTTATTGTTGGTCTTTTTGCGTGCCTTGATTTTTTCTCCATTGATAGTATAGGTCTTGCCAGTCTGCTCCAATCTTTCCTTACCAAAAGAAAGAAGATATTGCTTTACTGCAGGGTACTTTTCTATGTTGTAATGACGTGACGGAAATGTGGCAATGAGATATAGATTTGCCCACTCATATCCATACCGTTTGATGTCCCTGCCGCGAAGAATCGGTCGTATAAGTTCTGCCGTTTTGATACGTTCCTCTTCGCTTTGGCAGTTAGACAAAATTTCATCTCTTTTTTCAGTGGAGATAATGAAAGCATCATTGTAGCCAGTAAGAACTCCACGGTAGATATTTATGTCCCAGTCTTTGAGTGGTGTCCCTACGGCTTCAATTTTGCGTTTGATGCTCTGCTCTATGGGAGAGAGTATCACCCAACTATCAGATGATGAGAAATCACAGATGCAATCCTGCTGCTGTACGAAATCGCTCAAATTCTTTACGCTATCTTTGTTCTGCTTATTAGTCACTGCACAGGCCGTCTTGTGTTGGTTATTTGACTTCGAGAAAAGCAAGATATTTGTATCAACTGTTGCACTCTCAAATATCTTTACTCCTGCAAAATCGATGAGCAACATCGGGTTAGTCTTTGTGGCAAAGAAATCGCGAGTCTTCTCGCCATAACCTGCACGCATCCATTTATTAGATGTGATGTAACACAGATGTCCTCCCTGTTTAAGCAATTGCCATCCACGCTCATAGAATAAACAGTAAATATCGCCTGTACGGGCAAAAGTGGAGTAACCACAATGCTCATACAACTTAGCCAGCTCACCACTGTTATTCTGAAGTTGGATATACGGTGGATTGCCTATTACGATATCGAAACCATCTGCAACTCCGAACATCCATTCCGGATCAAAGAACGGACTGACGGCATTCTGGTCGTATGGATTCCATGCAGCCAACTGCTTAGCATCCTCTGGAGCACAATTATCATCATCAGCTAGCAGACTTGCCAGTTTCTCACGCAGTTCTTGGTCTTTTGCCCTTAAACGGTGTTTGGCCGATGCAGATTTGGCAGAGAAGTGCTTGTGACGTATATCGTGTAAAGCTTTTTTGGTTGGCTCTATTTCTGGATTCTCAAACAAGTTTCCCTGCAAAGGTTTTTTCTTCTTTGCAATGAGTGAATTGGCCGAAACAAACTTAGTTTCCAGATTAGGAAGTGTAGGTATGCCAAAGTTAGATTTAGAACCATCTTTCTCGCAGTCGCAAATCAACGAGATAAAGAATCGCAATTTGGTTATTTGTGCTGCAATGCTCTGTATATCGCTTCCATAGAGGCAGTTCTCAATGATTGACAATTTCAAGTCATAGACGTGCTCTTCAGGTGATATGCGTTCGAGTATGTCTATCATGCGGTTAAGCAATCCCATAGGGAAAGCACCCGAGCCACAAGCCGGGTCAAGCACTTTCACGGCTTTAAGCTTATCCGCAATCTTTTGATATACATCTACCATAGACTTGTCGAACGAAAAATCATGGTTAAATAAGGAACGCACAAAATCATTGTCACCGAGATAAGATATAAGGCTTTCATCAACCATATAGTTAACTATCTCACGAGGGGTATAGAAAGAACCACTTTGATTACGAGCCGTTTCCTTTGTTTCGGGATTGTAGGCACCAAGCAAATTCTCAAACACTTTACCCAGCAATTCCGGGTCAAGAGCTACCTGTTGTTCTTCTGGAGAATTTTCTTCAATCGTAAAGTTGTAGCGGCTCAAAATGGATATCAAGCCCTTCTCTGGTTCAAAGAAAAGATTGTTGGGAACTACTGCGCGATGTTTGTAACGTCCATCAGAGAAACGTGCATCATTGCGACTAAAGCCATCGAAATTATAACATTGCTCAACGCCGTCAATGTAACGTGTCTTATCCAAACATTCAAATAGGCCACCATTCAAGAAAGGAACTTCAGCAAATAAATTGATAACCTCATCCTCGCTGATAGAGAACAACTCGGCATAGCGGTAGAGATTTTTTATATCGCGTTTGCTGGCAGTGGCAAACTTGCGAGTATTTCCGTCTTCATCCTTGATTGCACGATTGAGGGTAGCAAAGAAGAGATTCTGCAAGATTGCATTGTAGTAGTTGCCAACGGTAGTGCTATATGGGTCAAAGTCCTTCAAAATCGTTGAAAGATAATCCACATCAAAGATACGGTTGGGTACCAAGTCTTTCTGTTTAATAAACCATACAAACATGATGCGGGTTATCATTCGGATAATTTTCTTTTCCAAGTCATCCTTGTCATCATCCTCAGTAGCGACATAATTTGGGAAAGTTACATTAGAGTTTTCGTCAACCGCCCATTGATACCACTCAAACAAATCTTTATAGAACTGTTTAGTTAGAGCCTCTACAGAGAATGCCGCAGTGATGTCGCTCAACGATTGTTTGCTGCTTTTCAGAATACCAAACTGATCTATGGCTGTACGGCAGCCACGTCCTTCACCAAGCAGATAGGTGTAACGCTTTGTATCGGTAGAGATTTTTTCATACTTACCCTGTTTGTTGAAGCCCCACGTTTCACTGACATACGAGAAGCGGAGGACACTTTCGTTTTTTCGATAACAAAACATGAATGCTCCGGCATATCCCATATTGCGCCAGTCGGAGGTGAGCATATCGCGTATTCCACGGCGGTTACGCTCAATATTCACATTATCGCTCAGTTCAACTTCGTAGACGGCAATTGACTCACCATCGGAAAGCGATATGCGCCCAAGATTAAAGGCCTCCTTTGCCAACCGACTGCTGACATGTACCGCAGCTGGACGGTTGTAGAAAGTTACCTTGCTCAGGAAAATGTCGTGAAGGAGTTGTTGCCAAGACTCACGATTGTATTTTGACTCAATGACTTGTTTGTAATTCATAGGACTATGTTATTATTGAAAACTTTCAGAAAGGATTATCTCGGCATCGGTTTCTTGCTCATTGAGCCTGGATTCTTCCGCCATATAGTACGGCGCATACTTCTTTGCCATAGCAATTATTTCATCAAGGGCTTCATCATGGGTCATGCGTGCTTTGCCACTTGTGCGACGAAGATCTTTCTGTATGCGCTGCAAACGTTTTGCAACGTATGTAATCACACCACGTTCTGCCAACACTTTCAATTGTGCGACTTTCAAATATAGGTCATTATCGTCTATTTCACGCATAAAGTTAGTCAGCAAGTTGATAGCAGTGCTTACCTGCGCTCCCATGTTGCCACTATCTTCTGCTGACGTTTCTTGTGCCCGTATTTCCTCATCCTGCATAGAGCGGAACTTTCTCAGAGCCATTTCCACATGCTTATGATGGGAGTCTATTCTTGTAACAGGTTGCTCATCTTTGGCAGCCTTAAAATAATTGAGAGCATCAAGCACAGAAATGGTCTCGGCATTCTCTGATACTAAGAAAAATACCTTGCGGAAATTTGTCTTCAAGAATGCCAACGTATCTCCAGACAGCGTAACGCCTTCTACCATCCTTTGTTCTCGTCCTGTACGACTACGAAGCGACAGCTTGGCAATGCGGTTGTATTCACGGCGGTTGGTTTGATAAAGGGTACGCAGTTCCTCATAGAAAGGAATCTCTTTATTGAAGTCTTTTTTCTGCTCCTTAACAGCTTCATCAAACAGTTTGCTGAGATTCCGCTCCAGAATTTCTTCCTGTGAGTATATCTGATTATCCTCTCCAAAGGTGCTGTGAAAGGTTTGTATCTTACTGACCGCTATCTGATTCAGATTTATTTCTCTATTACCCTCGCGTGATGGATAGAATACATAGTTATATATGTGTTTTGACACTGAACCAATACGATTGACACGCCCGATACGCTGCATCAAACGTGTTGAATTCCACGGTGTATCATAATTGATAATTACATTGGAACGGTGCAGATTGACACCTTCTGCCAGAACATCAGTTGTAAGGATGATATTATAATCATTCCGTTTGTCCTTGTAGTTGGCATCAAAGTTCTCACGAATAGTCTTGAATTGCTGATTACGGTTCTTTGCAGAGATGACAAGAACATCCGAGCGGTTGATACGTCGCTGTAGGTATTCCACTGTATCAACTGATTCTGAGAAGACAACCAATTTTTGCTCTGGGTTGCGGTCGGTTTTGAAAAGTTCGTGTTTGAGCAATTCATTGAACTTGGCAAATTTTGAATCATCTGCATCAGAAATATCTTTCCAGTCGGTCACCATTTGCTCAAGTATCTCTTGGTCTTGGGAAAGCATGTCTATAAACTCTGGACGAAAATCATCTGCTTCGAAGATGGCATTTTTCGGATTATCCTCAGCTTTGGCATTCAATTTTTCTTCTATCTCTTCTTCTGTGAACCCAGACTCCAATAGCATATTGATATCGAGGTCGGGAGCAATAAAAACCTTGTTGTTATTGAACATGTCTATCATGTTCTGGTTGGCTTGACGGAAGTTGTCGAGAGATACTTGGAAGGCGTAGAAACTACTCTCCAGGCGTTTTACAAGTCCGTTCTTTCGGATGCCAGCCAAGCTACGGCTGATAAGTTCCGCATTGTCATATAATCCATTTGCTGCCTCTGGTTTGAGATAGGCAATGGCTTGATAACGGGCGTATGTCAATTTTTTATCAAGCGTTTGCATTGCCTGCTCAAAGAGGTCGGCCAAATGCTCGTTAAGTTCATATCGGCTTTCAAGGGGGCGTTCAACCTTAGGGAATCCGTTCACATCTTTGTTGTAGCGTGGCACATTCTCAATGTCCGTTCTGGTACGCCGTACTGTTAATGGCTTAATAATTCTGTCGCGCACACGTTCTGCCAGTTTTTTAAAGTCACGGACATCTGCTTCCGAGTTGCCTCTTAATCGCTTGAATTCTTTTATAAGCGGAGAGAAGAATGCAGTCAGGTTCCCCACGCCATCAATGGTGCAATGCCGAGGATCTTGAAATAGCAGAATCTCATTATAAATGTCGGCAGGCGTATTGTTCATGGGGGTGGCAGAGATAAGCATCACTTTCTTTTTGTAGCCAGGAATATTCCCTTTTTCTAAACGTGGCATTTTACAAATTTCCTGCAACTGTTCAAAGGCCGAGGTGGTGTGGCTTCGGAATTTATGAGCCTCGTCCACAAGTATGAGGTCGTATTCATCTGCATTCCAATAGTTGTAATTATCCTCATCAAGAACTTTGCTCAGACTTCCATTAGTAATAAACTTGGCGTATTTGTCAATGCCAAAATCTTTGAACGTAGCTTTCCAGTTTTGCTCAACTGCAGGTGGATAAACCACAAGCATCTTGGTGTTGTCACGACCATTCTCTATCAGAAACTTTTTAGCAATCATAGTCGCTATGACTGTTTTGCCAAGACCTACAACATCAGCCAAAAAGAAGCCATCGTATCGGATAAGTTTTTGATAGCCTTCAATGACGGCATCCATTTGATAGTCATATTTTGCATATCCCTCAGGCATATCTAAAGGATCGTCACTATCTGTTTCCAGTACTCGGTCAGAAAAATACTCCATGAGCATTTTAATGTATAGGTCGTATGGAGAAACATCGCCTTTGAGATAGGTACGCTCAATATTCACTTTTAGCTCTTCTGCCGTTATTTCACAGCCATCAGCTTCTTTCCAAAGTTCCTCAAACTCTTCTTTGGCAAACTTTACATCATCATATTGAGCCATTTTGACATTAAACTCATACTGCTTGTCTTCCGTTATTCCCAATCCATTGCCGGAAAGGTTACTTGACCCAGTAATGGCCATCCCCTGGGTGTATTGGTTAAATCCATCCGGATAAAGCACATACATCTTTGCATGGATTTTCTTGGATGGATGGGCACGAAGTTCCAATTTGCCATCAGACAAATCTTTCACCATTTGGAATATACCGTCTTCGATTTCCTTCTTATATCCAGAACTTTCTATGTCACGACGAATCTGTCGCAGACAGTCCTCCTTAACTTCTTCCTCTGCACCAAAAAACATTTTACCTTGGCGTACAGCTTCGACGATATATTTATCCACATCAATACCAATAAGAACACGAGCCTTATTGATGTTGTCTAAAAAAGGGCGCAAAGAAAAATAACCTGAAGCCCGGAGGAATCCGACCATAGCATCAAGGTTCTTTATCAAAGGATTGTTGCTGAGAACTCCTTCGAATTCACGCATCAGCGTGTTACCATTTTTATTGGTGAATATGTGCGAGTTTATCTGAATGTTTGGCATATTGTTGAGTTTATCTATCCAATCAAATTATCCGTTTTGAAATGCTTTTTCAAGTTCTTCCATCTTTTTCATTAATTCTTCAAATGATGGATTTTCTCCGTATATCATTGATGACTGCATATCCTTGTAATCATCGCGCCAATTTTCCATAACTTCACCGGGTGGTATTAAGATTATGCGTTTACGAATGTCTGGTGTATAATCCACACCGTTCATACTTGTGAACAATTCTCGGTGATGATGTATTGTGTTCCAAAGTTCATCATTGACAATAGCCCGTGTTGCTATGTTTGTGCTCATCATTTGCGCTAAATCATATAAATGGCGTGATTTGCGATTAGCCTCTCTTGACGATTGAGACGAGAACAGTTCGTGCAACAAAAACGCTTTCTCAAGAAATGTTTTTTCAGCCAAGGCTGTTGGTATCATAATCTGTTTAACGGTTGTGCTGATTGGTAACGTGTCTTCCAATATGCTTGTCACCGAGGCTTCTGCTGTGGGTTCAAGTAGAGAGCGGGCACCTACTTCCAGTTTTACCTCTGAAGGTAAGTAAGGCAAGCCATCATCGAAAAGAGACTTGTAACGGATGTGTATTACTCTTGGTTCCGGGTATGTTCCATCACCCTCGCCATCAGGGTCAGCCTCTACTAGAAGCCATTTCCCCAAACCTATTTCTGCAACAGCCTCTTGTAGTGATTGGCATAGTACGTCACGAACAAAGATAGATGACGCCTTACGCAATCGCTTGATTTGCTTTTTCGTTAGGTCACCTTCAAAGCCCCAAATAGAAGGGTCTATTGCTAAATCAATGTCTTCGGAGAAGCGATGTATCACTTTCCACACTTTACTTAAGGATGTGCCACCCTTGAATACGAGGTGATTTGCTACGGGCAGTGCAAATACCAAATGCAAAACTACGGTTACCCACAAATCTTTCTCAACAGCCTGTACAGGGAGACCTGTCTTGTTGGCGGCTTGGGTAAGCACCATTTGCTGTTGCTCCTTCGATAGTAGGAAGTAATTATTCATACGCTTGTCTTGTGATGGTTCTTATCCATGCAGGCATAAGTGCTTCGTCTGCCAGCACATTCTCTTTTTGTTCCTTCCGAAGCACACTCGTAATTTGCCTAGCAATATCGTCAGTTACATTATCTTTTCCTATTTCTTTCAGGGCAAAAGTGACTAACATTGCAAGTGGATTGGTGAACGAGAGATTTTTGGGAGTTGTGTATTTGAATTGTATTGACCGACCATTTCCCAGACTTACCTTGCGAGGTGCTCCGTCTGTTAGATAAACCACGTTCATTGGCACTTGTGTAGATATACCCAGTTTGTTCATGGCATAAATGCCTGTTGGTACTATTCGTGTTTTATCCCTACGGGCTATAGTCTCGGCTATCTGCTCTATCGATGGCATCAATACGCCAAGTCCTAAGACTGTATCAATCTCAGGATACGTATATATCCCTCTTGCCAAACGGACGATATTCCCTTTTTCTGTTAATCGTTCAAGACTTTTTCCAACAGCTTTGACTTCTCCATATGACGTAAAATCTGAAGGGAAAAAGATACTTCCTCTTCCTTTTTTCTTGATTGCAGTCCAGATACGTTCTTCTATGCTTGTCATAGCATCTTGTTTTGTCGCAAAATTATAAATTATTTGCGACTTCGCAAAGGTTTGGATGAACCAAAGTTGATATTTAACACTAACCGTTGGTTAAATCCCTAAATTCGACATATTGGATAGTATTAAATCACTGTAAAGACTGAGTAAGATTTCTTTAATCATACCCTGCTTCAGAAGATATTGCTAAATGTGTAAATGGAGAAGGAGAGGGAAAATCCCCCTCCTTACCTTCAAATCACGAATCAGACATTCAAATCTTTCAGTGCCAGTGCATAATTGTGCCCGAAAAGGTCTTTTCTGACAAGTCCCAGCCCGAGTGTCTGGTAATAGCCGTATTCATCACTCTCGGTGCAGAGATACTTGTAACCGTAGCGGGGCATGTACTCTTTGAAGAAGCGAGCCAAGTCTTTCAGGCTTTCCTCTTGGTTCTTCCTGAAGTTGCTGCGCACGATGATGATGCTCCAGTCGGGGAAGTTGCCCACGCCGTTGCTGTACTCCCAGAAGCGGATGTAGCAGTCTAAATCACGCTCACTGATGTTCACGCAAAAGCCATTGGCGTTTTGCATCACGCTACAACTGTTTCTGTAGCCGAACTTCTCACACAGGTAGAGATTGAAATCACAAATCAAATCGTTGTGTAACATAATTGATAAAGTTTAAATTGTTAATAAATTGATTATAAATGAAAGCCTCGCTTGCGCTTAGTCTTTTTCTTCTTCATCAGGCGATTGAACTCTGCTTCTTCTGCGGCAGTGGCATCGTAAGAAGATCCACCGTTTAACAGACCGAGACTGATGCCAACTCCATCATCAGAATGAGAAACGCTTTGTTGTGTCTCTGTTTCCTCTTGTTTGGGCTTCTGCTTGGCTGATTCAAACAAGAACGCACAGGCATTCTTTTCCAATCGATTGTCGATGTTCAGGTAGCTGAACTCACGGCTGACCTTTGAACCGGAGAACGAGAAGCCACCATACTCAAACTTGACACCTTGTATTGCACGTGTGGTGCGACTGACCTTGAATTTCATATCAATGTCTCGGTCGGCAAGGGCATCTTTCAGTTCGTTCCAACTCTTGGCATTCGGCAGTTCTTCTTTCAATGCTTTGTATATTTCATGCTTTGCCCGGTCGTATGGGCGCAAGCGTTCCTCGTTGATATGGTCTTTGCCATTGGCAAAGTGCAGTCGGTATTTTGCTGTCAGCATCTTGCAGACCTTCTCATTCCTACGAAAGTCGTTCTTGTCACTAATCGTCTTGCCGTCATTGTCCACCCGGTTGAAGACAATATGACAATGTGGATGTTCACGATCAATGTGCCGGGCAACGATGTATTGCGTATTCTGAATGCCCATCAGCTTCATGTAGTCATGAGCGATTTGCAACATCAGCGCGTCATCATGCTTTAAGCGGTCGCTATCTTCTGGAGAGAAGTTGAGCGAAGTGTGTCCGACAATATTCTTTACCTTGTCATTTAGCAACGATTGTAACTCGAATTGCTCCGCCATCTGTTCGGGCGTTCCGTCCACTCCAACTGCCTCAAGCAACTTGGACTTTTCTTCTTTGAGGACGTAGCAGACGCATCCATTGAACGATGTTCCTTTCGTTTGTTTACCTATCATCTTTCAGCCGTTTTATAAGTTGGTTAATACGTTCCGCCATCTCTTCGCATCGCTTGGCAACAGCAGAGAAGCCATAGGTGTTTGCCTGCCTCGCCAACTGGTTGAGATTGGTGCTTTCACCAATCAACTGACGGATGATATAGATATGTTCTTGCGAGATTCGTTCACGTACCAAACCGTTCTCAATGAACGAGCGGATGACTTCACTTTGAGTCCGTTTAGTCCGTCTGCAAATCGCACCGAGTAATGTGTACTGCATATCTGTCAGTCGGAGTGTTATCGTATATTTTTTTTCCATTTTGATTCTATTTTTAGTGAATAATTTGTGACCATCGGGAGTCGTCTCCTCAGACTTTTTGAGGAGCAAGTGGTCGGGGAATGTAATACACCGACATAAACTTGCTACAGTAAAAAAGTCTCAAAATTCTTCCCTTTGGTCATAGTTTGAAACCTCGTTTCTTAGGTGGTGACACCTTCGGATGAGGGATGCCTCGTCGCACACTGACGAGCTTCAAATCGAGTGCATCTATCAGTATTTTCAGAGCGGGATTCCTCTTAATCATCTGCTGAAGTACTGCTTCGTCAGGCTTCACTTTAAGCAGATAATCGGCGATGTCGTGCCCCTCTTTCCGCTCGGTTTCGCTGGCGTTGGCCTCCAGATAATCGAACATCTGTACCTCAATTCCGCAACTTTCCATCAGTCTGATTTTGCTCTGCCAATAGTCAGTTGCGCCTAAGTCGGGGAATAGCACAATGCTTCTTCCGGCAAGAACAGGTAGGTTGTTGGCGTTGAAAGAACCGTTCTTTCCGCCCGAGGCAATCCATAGGAATTGGGGTAGATAGTAAGAGGCGATGAGGGCGGTCTTTTCGCTTTCAACCAATGCTACAGGCCGATTTTTATTCTCGGAAAGCAGATGTTCTCCAAAGAAACATTGCTTCAGATTATAGTTCCCTTTGTGAAGAACGGAGTGTACCCACGTGACATGATTGTATGGTTCTTTTACTCGTTTGCCCGTCTCCGAATTGTAAAGCATAATCTTCCCTGTGCGGACTCTGCATTGATTGTCCGTTTGCCAGAATACAGTCGCACCGTCCCAATACTTGGATGTGCCCACCTTGTATTTCTTCATCAGCTTCAATGTTTCGGTCTCTCCGAACTGAGCCGATAGGAATTGGAACAACTTGTTCGCCGGATAGCCTCGTAATGATTGGTTGACGATGTCCAAATCAATGTAAGAGGTTGTCACGGGCTGTACTACCTTAACAGGAGCATAGCTTCTGAAGGTGTTATCCGAGAGCTTTTCTTTCTCCACCGGATTCTGCTCGAAGTAATCACGGGGCGTGAAGTGGTAACCACATTTCTGCTCGTGGTCACAACGTCCCACGTATTCGGGAAACTGGATTTGCTTCTCCGTATCAATGTATTTGGAGAAACATCTTTGGCGGTGGCAGTTCGGGCATGTGTGCCGAGTGCTGACACCTTTGTAGGGTTCTAATATGAATCTGTGTGTACTCATTGTCTTTTCGTTTTTGGGTGTGTCACTTTTGTCGTTATTGTCGCTTTCGCTGGGAAAGTGTCAAAACCGACAAAAATGTCACTGGTTAATCTTTGAATATTCTCCGTGCTTCTCTTTGCGGAACAGCGTTCCGATGTTATCATTGAGAAAGCGTTGAAATGTCCGCTCCTTCATTCCATTTTGCTCAGCCAACTCTATTGCTTGGGCAGTTGTGAAGGAAGACGGAAGCAGATTGACTATCGTCTGTTGCTGGCTGGTGAGAGCATTCTCATTCAGGATGTTCTGTACGCTCAATGCAGATTCTTTGAAATACTCTGTCAGTTTGATTGCTCGCTCCACCGTCAGCAAGTCAATATGCGTCTTATCACACTCTCCACAAGTCCATCGCGCCAATTGGATAATCAGGCAAAAACGGATGATATATATTTCCAACTTGCAGTAGATACTTACAATGGTATCGTTGGTTTCTCGGTCGCATAACTCGGAGAAATGGTGTTGCCACTCGTAAAGCCGCTTTTTTGCATCCTCTGTGAACAGAAGAACGTGCGGTTCAATCTCGTCGAACTCGTTAAGGCTGCACTCTTGTTGTATCAGTTTCTCAATGATGGCATTCCATTCCTGTTCGATGTTCTCCGGCAGTTCCTTGTCGTTCCAACGTGCCTTCTGTTGCAGGTTTGGCATCACGAACAGAATGCGGTCGATGAAACCATTGTTGGAGCGTTCTCCCTTAGCCAACTCGTTCAGGATTTTCTTTTGGATTGTACCGATGACCGAGATATACGGACGCTTGATGAAGATGGAACTCTTGGCATTCTTTCGGTCGGATATGGTGGTCTTGGCACTGAACACCGACAGCCAGAATTGTTCTTCCGATCCATTGTTATAGCGGTTGAAATTTTTGAACCAAGCTGACAACTCGTCTGCCCATAAGCATAACCCACGTTTGTTCTGTGCATGAATGAGACTCAAACCTTCGGGTGTTACATCAGATACCAAGAAGCGTTTGCGGATAGGTTCATGTGGAAATTCTTCTCCACCACCTTCCGCACGTTCCTTGCGGCTCATGCTCATCAATTCATCATACTTGGCAAGAGCCTTCTCAAATTCCTGATTCTGTTTATAGTCGTAATCAAGAAATGATTTCATCGCAAAGCTGAGAGGGTGGCTCTTGTTTGCGCCCGGTCTTCCAATCAATGCCATATACAGGATAGGACTTTCCACCCAGCCCTGCTTGATTTGGGCAAGATGTGTGTTCCCGATACCGACTGCCATTGCCGTCAGGATGGCTGCGGCAATGTAGTCGGTAGGATAATTGTGGCATTCGTGTACCTCATGGATGATGCGTTGAATTTGAGTAGGGAATATGCTGATAGGGAACTCTGTGCCAGCCAACCGTATACTCAAATCAATCGCTTCATCAATGACAGATACCGGATTGATAGAACTTGTATCCATACGTAAGAAGGTTAGAAGTTAAAGGATGATTTAGGCTTATGCTTGATGCCGCCTTGCATATTGGCCAGCATCTCTTCATAAGTCTGTTCCGCAGTTTTCCTCCGTCCGTTGTCAATCCATGCCAACAGCTCGTCCTCGTAGAAATAGAGTTTCTTGCCTTTCTTGTAAGCCGGAAGCAGTCCTTTACGTACCAACGTATATATAGTAGGCTTGGCTTTTCGGATGATACGGCAAGCATCCTCAATCTCAACCAACACGTGTTTGTCTGATGCAGGAGGTTGAAGTTCCGACACCATTCTTTTCAACTCGATGACCTGTTCGGTCAGATAACCTACCGCCTCGGGCAGCTTATCAAATGTTACTGTTTCGTTTTGCATACGCCAATCGTTTTTAATTGTTCGACGGCAAAGGAAACAGGTGTTTCATTGGTGGAAACATCCACCAAAATATAACCGTGATATAACTTTTTGATGTTAATAAGTGGTGATTACAAGGAATTTAAGTACTTTTGTGCAATTAAAATAGGTACAGTGTTAAAGATAAGTTTTACACAATGAAAAAAATATTGTTGTTCTTCTCAAAGCCAATAGTTGGTGGTCTTTTATCATTGATAGGATTATTGGAAATTCTATTTAGTATTCCATCATCATATATTACATACCGGCGGGTTGGACATTTTGCATGGTGAGACCTATTATAATAGATTGATTTGCATATCTTTGTAGTATATTATCATTGA
>ERZ808054.1024-NODE-1024-length-18885-cov-11.304285_pt1 | contig 18885 bp, 15 predicted proteins | sample MGYA00380201_ERZ808054 | MGnify/ENA primary metagenome ERZ808054 (study PRJEB31490, sample SAMN06133419) | mouse gut metagenome | isolation source: Z5_2 | host: mice | place: China: Chengdu | collected 2015-05 ... | reverse complement strand
ATCGGCATAACGGACAAATCTATGTCCTCTGCGTTCTAATTCCTTGTCCAACTCATTTAGCATGACATTGCTAAGTATCGGACTAAGCGGACCTCCTTGGGGCATTCCTATTTCTGTACGCCCAAACATCCCATTCGCTATAACTCCAGCATTCAGGTATTTGTGTATCAGTGAAATAACTCTGCCATCCTCGATGGTTCGTGACAATACCTCAATCAGTTTACTCTGGCATACTGTGTCAAAGAATTTTTCCAAATCCATATCCACCACATATACATAGCCATCGTTCACGTTCTTTTGGCATTGTCTGAGGGCGTCGTGCGTCCCTCGTTTCGGTCGAAAACCAAAGCTGTTCTTTGAGAATTGTTCCTCATAGATTGGTGTGAGTTCCTGTGCCATTGCCTGTTGTATCACTCGGTCAACCACAGTGGGAACTCCAAGCTTTCTAAACTCGCCTTTTGTTTCCTTGGGTATTTCTACCCTCCGGACAGGGTTTGGCTTATATTTGCCATCCCTTAACTTTTGGATCAGGGTTTCCTGGTTTTCTCTTAGGTAGGGCAGAAGTTCATCCACCTGCATTCCGTCGATTCCACCGCTTCCCTTGTTTGATTTTACCTGCTGATATGCCTTGTTGAGGTTTTCTTTCCGCAGAATCAATTCCAAAAGATTGTCCGTCCAGTAGTCTGTGATGACACCGCTCTTTTCAGTAATCTTTGAGTAGTCGAACACTTCTGCATACTCTTTCTGTTCCGCAGATACCATTTGCAGATAGTCCTCTATATGAAGTTGTCTGTCCTTAAATCTACTTTCAGTTACATTCACTGCTTGTGTCTCCTAAAGTTCAGCCCTTCGCCGATGTTTGCGACCATCGGTTTACTATGGCTTCTGCTGACTTCTTGCCATTCGTTGTTACTCACGGATTTCATACTCTGTTTCCATCCGCTGACAAGACCTCCCTTGGTACCACACGTCACTTTCTCTCCATATATCTGCCACATTTACTACAGTTAGTTCCGAGTAGTTATTGGACTTTAGTTTGTAAGGCAACCTTATCCCTAACTATAGCCTGATGTGATTTCTGTTCGTCAGACCAGAGATTTGCCTGCACCTTCCTTCAGATTCCACCTCGCGATGGACACCCTTGGTGTTCAGCTGTATCCTTCCCACTACTAGAGCGGATTAGGAACTTTCATCCGTTAGCGACGTGCGCCGCAAGGCGCACCTTTAAAGGACCGGAATGTAAAAACATCCGGTCCTTTATGGATCAGCAGGTTGCCCCGCCAATCACGGTCTTCTTTAAGATTTCCTCACGGTCTATCCGGCTGTTGAGCAGTTTATCCTGCACATAGTCAAAACCAAGCCGGGCAATGGTGTCTGCAAATCTTTCTCCCGAAAGTCCTTCATCCCGGAAGAAAAGAATCGCCCGCTCAGTCACTTCGATGACCTCTTCCTCGGAAGTAAAAATCTTGTCCAGAGGACGTCCCTCTGCCACCTTCTTGCCCCAGCGTCCGCCGATATATACCTTATAGCCGACTGCGGATTCATTTACTGCACCGAAAGGACATTTCGCAATGCAGCGTCCGCAATGGTTGCATGCATCATCATCGATTCTGATTTTGCCATCCTCCAGCTTTGCCACGTGAATCGGGCAATTGTTCTCCACCTGACAATTCTTGCAGCCACGGCACTTGGATAAGTCGATCTCCGGCACCCGCTGACCGATGATCCCCAGATCATTCAAATCCGGTTTCACACAATTGTTCGGGCAGCCTCCAACCGCAATCTTAAATTTGTGGGGAAGTGACACATCATGGTACCCTTTGTAATATAAATCATGGAGTTTCTGTGACAGCGCAAAGGTATCGATTAAACCATACTGGCAGGTAGTTCCCTTACAGGACACCACAGGACGGACCTTAGAACCTGTTCCTCCTGTTTCCAAACCAGCTTCGGCAAGGAATGCCATCAGTTCCTCCAAATCATCATAGGAAACGCCTTGAATCTCCAGCGTCAGACGGGTGGTCATGGTCACCTCCCCTGAGCCAAAACGTTCCGCCGCTTCCGCAACCTTTTTCTGTTCTTCGGCAGTGATCTTGCCATTGCGTGTAATCACGCGCACGTTGAATACATCCTCGTAACGCTTATCCTGCAGGCATCCAAGCGCCTTCACCCGCTTGATATCTGCAGGGGAAAGCTTTTGTCCGTTGCGGGGAACCTTCACCTCATTGAACATCACTCCGCCTTCAAGTACCAGCGTGTTGGTATATCCAAGAGCTTTCAGACGGTTCTGAAGGAAATATCCCCTCTTTCCCTTGGTGCAGACCAGCAGAAGTTTTGCATCTTTCGCAAGACCTTCTATGGGCTGCGTGACCGCAGAAAGATTGATCCAGCGGGCATTGGGAATGCCGGGCGCCGGCTGCACATCCAAGACCGTATAGTCCCTAGCGGCACCGGCTGCGTATTCTGCTGGACTCATGCTTTCAAATATCCCATCTATTTTGTTTTCCAATATGTAACATGCTGTCACGAAAGGGTGGATGGCTGTTGAAAACGGGGGCGCATAGGCAAAGTCCAGCGTATCAAAGTCGTCCAGCTTCATTCCCTGCGAGATTCCTGTCACCGCAATGTCGACCATTTTATCCACGGCGCCGGCTCCCAGCACCTGAATGCCCAAAAGCCTCCGGCTCTTCGCATCAGCGGTAAGTTTCACCATAAAAGAAGATGCGCCGGGGTAATAATGTGCCTTGTCGTCCAGAATACATACCACGGATACGGCATCATACCCTGCCGCCGCAGCCTGTGCCTGTGTAAGCCCCGTTCTTCCGCCGTTCAGCGAAGGAAGCAGCCGGACCACGCCTGTTCCAAGACAGCCGCCATAGCCATTTCCTGCATCATAGCATTTCCTTGCCATTGCCCTTGCTGCAAGATTTGCAGTGGATCCCATGGCGGACCACTGCTGCTGCCCCGTCATAGAATTTTTCACAAGAGCACAGTCGCCCACTGCATAGATATCCGGCAGATTCGTTTTTAGTTCTTCATCCACCACGATGGTGCCCTTCACCATTTCAATTCCTGAATCTGTCAAAAAGCCTGTTGCAGGACGGACACCGATTGCCAGAATCACTACATCTGCCGGCAGCACGCCGCTGTCTGTGGTAACGCTCTGCGCACGCTCACTTCCCTGTATTCCCTTAAGACTTACAGCGGTCAGGACGCGCATCCCGCTTGCCTTTAGCCGGCGTTTCGCATAATCTGCCATCTCTCTATCAAAAGCGTTGGGCATAATCTGAGGCGCCGCATCGATTACCGTAACTTCCATATGTAGAGCGGCAAGGTTCTCCGCCACTTCCAGTCCGATAAAACCGGCGCCGCACACTACAGCCCTGCGGCACTTATTCTCTTCAACATATGCGCGGATCTGCACCGCATCATCCGGTGTGCGGACACAGAAAACGCCGGGAAGGCTGACACCCTCCACCGACGGAACAAAGGGTGCCGCTCCGGTGGCAATAATCAGCTTATCATAGTCTTCCGTAAATTCCGTTCCATCTGCACGCCGTATAGACACCTTCTTTTCTGCACTGTCCAGTCCGATTGCTTCACATCCGGTCTGTACCTGTGCGCCCGTAAGCCCCGCATACTTTTCCGGCGAATTTACGATCAAACCCTCCCGGGAAGGGATATCACCGCCGATATAATACGGCAGCCCACAGCCCGCATAGGAAATATCCGTACTTTTGGTAAAAATCTTCACCTCTGCCTGACGGTCAAGGCGCTTTAGCTTTGCCGCCGCTTTCGTTCCGGCAGCAACGCCGCCTAAAATCACATACTTCATTCTCAGCCCTCCTGTTACATATATAGCAAGATTTCTTCACTTCTTTTATCATAGCATTTCTGCAATAGATGTCAACATCCGACTCGTCCGCCATCCCCACGGCAAACGCTCTACTTCGCAATCTGTTGAAATCTTTCCTATAAAGTAAAACAAGATCAGCTATTGTTTTTAACCATAGCCAATCTTGTCTTCGTTTCTTATGAAATTTCTGTGCTTTTATTCAGCCTTCGCTTCTTCCGGGATTGTAAAATCCGCAGCATTATTGAAGTTGAAGCAGGTCATACTGATTTTCATTTTGCTGGTGCTCATGGTAAGTCCCGCTGCCTGTTCTCCCATACTTTCAACGATACTAGACAGCAGCTTATTCATGATCTGTGTCATATCTGACTCATATTTTACAGGATACAGGCTAGACTCCTCAATCCATACATATTCTGTGAGTTCCCCAACATCATCCATGAGAGATTCTAACTGATTCATATCCATTCCAAGAGAAGTGAGAGAATCCAGTGCACCTGCTGAGAGAAGCTGCTGCTTGGCATCTTCGCCTGATGTCACGCAAGCATATTTATAGGCATTAACTCCGTCAATCTCTTCCATTCCTTCTAATGTATAATTAGCGCCATCATTGATAAAAGAAAGCATACTGCTGCCTGCGTCATATTGCATCATGTCTGCCGCGCCTACCTGCTGACTGTGCCAGTTGGCGCCGTCATACTGATACATCATTGCTGTGCCATCCTCCAAAACCTCTCCATAGATGCTCTGGTGTACGCTTCCTGCTGCCCCCATATCAGAATTCATTTCCACTTTAAGTTTTCTGGGATCGCTGAAAAATGCCATATCCATGGTGGTAACAGATTCTACCGACTCTGTCTGTCCATCTGCGGAAACTTCCATGTTCATCTCCATTACCATCAGTCCTTCCAGATTCGTCACAGATTTCATATTCTCAAGCGCGGCTGCAAACGCATCCGTCTCTTCCGGCGCTTCTATCTCTGACTCTGCTTCCTCTGCCACATCTTCTGTTGTCTCTTCTGCCTCTGCCGGCGTTTCCTCTTCGGAAGATGTCTCCTCTTCCTGTGTTTGTACCTCATTGCTTTCGGCAGATGTGCTGGTATCCTTTCCGCCGCATGCAGTCACGGACAATGTCATCATCATCGCCAAAGTCAGTGCCAAAACTCTCTTTTTCATAATTTTCCTCCCTTTTTACTCTTACCTTTTAACCGTTTTTATGATATCACTTAAAATCTTCTTGTCAAGTACCAAATATTGTCCCTTCTATTTCTGCAATTTCTCCCAACGGTATTTTAACACCTTCCTCCATCACCAAAACATTCCCATATCCGTCTATCTTTTTGACGCTCCCCGAGACGGACTTATATGCGCCGCCCTCTTTTCTTTCATCCGGCACAAAATATTTGACTGTCACCTGAGGATGCGCCTCGATTTTCTCCTGAATCATCCGCAGTTTTTCATCCAGCGCTGCCTTCGCATCTTCTTCAAGCACCGCCCGTGTATCGGTAAGACGTCCTGTTTCCTCCAGTGCATCCTCATATCCGCCAAGCGCGGCAAAAGGGGAAAACTGTGCCGCCCGGTTCCCTATTGCCATCTGCGGATGGGTCTTGGATTTATGGTGGGGAAGGGTGATGATATCATCATAACAGCCGCTGTTAAAATCATATTTCCTCGTCATCTTCTCTGCCTTTCTCCTTTATGCCTTGTGTCCGCCAATCTGCCTGTTTCTCTCTTGCGTCCTGGCTCCTTCCTCAAGATTCATTCCTCTGAGTATGGCATTTTTCCCATACTTCTTCTTAATATCCAGCATCGCCATCTGCAGCTTCCGCTCCCGCAAAAGGTCCGCCTCTTCCTCCTTTTTCTGTTTCTGCACTGCCTCGTAATCCGTAAAAAGATCCAGCTGTTCAAAAGTGCCTTTCTCCGTGACCGCACTTTCCTCTACCACGTGATTTGCCGCTACCGTAACTCTTCTGACCAGCAGATGCCTGTCTACAATCTGTTCATACAGCTCTGTGACCGCTTCCAGAATCCGCTTTGTGGAAGAAGTGTGTCGTTCCAGATTCACGCTTCCGTGGGCATGCTTTGGCACCTTCCGCCCATAATGATCCGTGGTGACAGGACCTTTATAATGTTTCCGTATCTGCGGATTCGACAGATTTTCTATGTCGTAGCCAACGGTCAGAACCATCTGATCCGTCACCAAACCTTTGTCCACCAGATCAAGCACCAGCAAATCCGTCATTTCCCGCACGATTAGCTTTCCTTTTTCAAAGCTGTAAGGACACTGGAGCACCTGACCGGAACCTATGCTGCTATTGTCCGGCTTATACGCCTTGACATCTGCAATCGTACAGGGTTCCCATCCCCACGCATGGTCGATGAGAAGTTCCGCGTTGACGCCGAATAACTGATAAAGCAGTTCCTCATTATAATAGTCTGCCGGCTTTCCTAACGAACACCTTGCCACCTCTCCCATGGTAAAGATTCCGTTTTCTTCTAACTTACGGGCATACCCTCTGCCCACTCGCCAAAAATCCGTAATCGGTTGATGGTTCCAGAGGAGCCTTCGGTAATCCATTTCATCAAGCTGCGCGATCCTCACCCCGTCTTCATCCGGTGAGACATGTTTCGCCACAATGTCCAGCGCCACCTTACAAAGATAAAGATTAGCGCCGATTCCCGCCGTTGCCGTGACTCCCGTCTCCTGAAAGACGTCCTGCATCATGACCTTTGCCAGTTCCTTGGCACTCATGTGGTAGGTGTCCAGATAATCTGTCACGTCCATGAACACCTCGTCTATCGAATAGACATGAATATCCTCAGGCGCGATATACTTCAAATAAATATGATAAATCTTCGTACTGTATTCCATATAAAGCGCCATTCTGGGCGGCGCCGCCAAATAAGACACTGAAAGCGCAGAAGAAGCCTTAAGCTGCGTGTCATCATAGGAAGTTCCTGTAAACCTATTCCTTGGCGCCTTCTGGCGGCGCAGTGCATTGACTTCCTTTACCTTCTGCACTACCTCAAACAGCCTTGCCCTTCCGGGGATTCCATATTCTTTTAAAGAGGGGGATACTGCAAGACAGATGGTTTTTTCTGTGCGCGACGCATCAGCGACCACTAGATTTGTGGTCAGGGGATCAAGACCACGCTCTGCGCATTCCACCGAAGCGTAAAATGATTTCAGATCGATTGCAATATACACATGATTTTCCTGTGCCATACCTGCTGCCTCCACTTAGAATTGTTTCTTCTATGGAGACATTTTACCAGAACTTACGTTCTTTTTCAACTGTTCCAATGCTGGTATTTCATGGATAGTCCTCCTTTGCCAGCACTGCCTGGGACCTTTATCCTTGAAACTCTATCGTGGCAATCAATTTTTGCATAACAGGCTTCCAAATAAGATACTGTTCGAAACTACAGTAGAAATTTCCAAATACGGTCTCTCCTTTTATCTCAAAAAGGAAAATAAAACTGTACATACTCCCCCTTGCGGAGAAGGATTTCAGATCCATCCATGCAGCTTTTCTTCCGTCCGCCTGCACTTGACCTGTTCCATAATATACATCCTGTGTCCATTTCCTTTTCATGTCCTGCCTCAGCTTTTCAAGTTTATCCGAAACTGGCATCTCTTCCGTTCCCGATTCTGCCGCCGGAATCAGTCCAAAGGAAAGTACTGCATCCTCCGCAGCCGTGGTCTTGATGCTCTGCGGCGTCCACAGACTTCTATACCCCACCATATCACTCGTTAATTCCATATCGACAAAAGTTTCAGGCAATAAAATAGAACAGCATCCATCAAGGATGCGTTCCCTATGCACTGGTATCTTGTCCATACCCAGCTGAACATATTTCTTTACTTTCCGTTTTTCAAACCGCTTTTGTGCATGCCTGTACCTAAGTACTCCGATCACTCCGTAAAGTTCTTCACACATACCATTCTCCTTCTTCTAATGTGAGTCCTCCCTGCTACAGGTATAGAGCAGCCTGTGTCCGTTCCTCCCCTTTTACACTCGTTGGCTGCCCTATATCCTGCTTTGGCTGGGTACCCACATTCCACGGCGGCTCTTTCGGGCAGGGGGAAAGCAGCCGCAAATGGTATATGTAATATTACCCTTCAATATTGTATCATGACTGACCCTATGAAGAGTATGACCTATAGTTCACTTCTTAATGTAAATATTTCTAGTTGCTCTTATGTCCCAGCATAACATCGAGCACATCAAAAATCCGATTTTGTTCCTCCTTGGGAAGCTTTCCGATTCTCTCCATATACTCTGACATCCTGACTTCATACCCTCTATTTATAACGCCCTCCAAAATCTCATCCGATGTGGCGCCCAGCACATTGATGATGCGAACAAGGGTTTCCAATTTGGGAACCTTCTCTCCCCTCTCAATCATGCCTATGTAGGAAGTCGTCACCTCCGCTTTGCCTGCCAGAACATCCTGCTTCCAAGACTTTGCCAGACGCTTCTTCCTAATGTTTTTGCCTATACTTGACATATCCATAAAAATCACCCCTATCAGTTACTATAATATACAATCAGTTTATCCTATCAGAGAGCACATATACAGCAACTATAGGGAAGTTGTATTTACTATCAGTGCATTTATGATTTATATTTTGCCGACATGAACCTTGCAAACGCCGTCTGGAAGTGTTTCGTCTGTGATCTTGCGATCGTCAGTGTCGTTCCGTCTATCAGCGTTATGCTCTGTGCGCTGGTTCTCACAATGTACGCCATGTTGACAATATAGCTGTTATGGAGTCTTACAAATCCACAGCTCTCGTTGAACACCTCATAGACAGCGCTCAGACTCATTCCGGTCCGCAGTATCTCATTGGGAAAATGCTCCTTTAACTTTCCGCAGGCGAACACTTCGCTGTTCCCATACCTGATTGCAATGTACAAAACGGATTCCGGATATACCCTGATCCGGTCTCTTCCCAGACTGTACTTGCACATAATATAAGGATAGCTTTTCTTTTCCTTCATCTTGTCCACGACTTCCGTCATCTCTTCTAGCAACTCATCATCTGAATTCCATTTTAACAGATAGCGGTACGGCGTCACCTTGAAATGTTCTACCGTAGGCTCCACTTTTCCTGTACAGAATACAAGGAGCATATTTCTGTCAACTTCTCTCAGCCTCCTTGCAACCTCATAGCCGCTTATATCTCCCATCTGAATATCCAGTATGACCAAGTCAAAATCCAGTGTCGGATAAAAGATAAATTCCTCGCCGGAAAGAAATTCATAAAATGTAACTGTACTCTCATCTATGCCTTCTATCTTATAAAGTAATTTCTTTAAAAAGGCAATATACCTTTTGTCATCCTCACATATCGCTATCTTGTACATATCGCATCCCCGCTTTAACTTATGTCCTTGTGCTAAATACAGCACTTAACATGACTTATTGTAGACGTCAGCATAGGCAATCCAGCTCGGTTCTTCCCCTTTTAAACCAGTGGACTGCCTATACCTTTGATAGGCATGAAATCCATATTTACATCGTGGTTCCCACCGATAAAAAGATTTTCTTTATAAGCAAAGAATTAGTTCTGCTTCACGTTCACATACCGAAAATCTTCATTCTGTCTAAAATAACAACCAACGATGGCATATGTAAAATCATCCCTAATAATTATATCGTACTTGATCTCTTGCATGGAATTGGCTGAAATTCCCTTTATATGGAATTATTGTTCCTATATTGGTCGTCACTATGTAAGCGCTGAAACTTACTTTTTCAAGTCAGCTATTCCAGATCCATTTAACCTTTTATTCTCCTGATACAGCATTCCTTCATAAAACCAATGATTTTTGTATCATTTCCTGTTTCATAGTATTCAATAAGCATTTGAGTCCGTGTAATATAGCAAAAATATTTCAATGCTCTCCATTCAATATCTTCTAACTGTTCTATTTCATTTATTGACTCCATAATAATTCCTCATGGCTCATTACATGAGCAACATTTCTATAATCCTCCATATTATATCATTTCTCCATTATAAAAGCCACCAGAATATGGCGTCGGTAAGCTTTTCCCCGACAGAGGACTCCTTTCGATAAAGGAATTTCTCCTGCAGGAGGAATTTCCTATAAAAAACAAAAAAGCCGCTGCTTCTGCAACGCCTTTAGTGCTTTTCTTATTAATGCTGTCTATCTGTCTGAGGCTTCCTTTACTGCCTCTTATGCTGGTCTTTTCTCCAATTCTTCGATACGGCTCTCAAGCTGGTCAATTTTCTTGAGCAGCAGCCCAACCGAATCACGTTCTAATTTGCAGGCATTTATTTCATGCTGCATGGATTCCAGACGGACGTCAATGTTCCCAAGATGCTTATCCACTTTATTAAAGCGTTCATCCATCCTTGTATTTATCCTATCTTCCATCCTACCCATCTCTTCTATCAAAGTATTCACCATCAGTTTCAAGTCATCATTCATGCCATGCCCTCCTTGCCTTATATTTTTATTATAGCAAAATCAGCTGCTTTTTCAAGACGATTCTATCCTTTTCAATTTCGTCATTCTGCCATGCTTTCAGGCTGCGTTAACAAAGTGCTAAAGCGCTTGGGAAATATAGGGATAACAGCCAACGATGGCATATGTAAAATCACCCCTAATAATTATATCGTATTTGATCTCTTGCATGGAATTGGCTAAAATTCCCTTTATATGGAATTATTGTTCCTATATTGGCAGCCACTATGTACGCACTAAATAGGCTTACCCAGTACTTGTAAAAAGAAAGAGTCAGAGCACTTACGATTATTGCATTTAACTTTGCATCAGCTTACTATATGCAGCCATTCTTTTTGTTATATCAGAATCCGGATTCACATAATCAACCCACAGCTCACACTGTCCGATAACAGTCTGTACTGCATCATCCATCCCCTCTGGCGGATATTTGTATTTCTTAAGAAGTCTTTTAACCATTCTTCTCATTCCAGCCCGTGCTGACTCCTTCTTCTCCCAGTCAACTGTTCGTGATTCCCTGAGTTTTTCAGTTAACTCTTTTGTTAAAGCAATCAACTCCTCATTGGTATAAAAATCTTTAACAGCCTCTGGTCTTGTAAGCGCATCATAGAATGCCAGCTCTTCTTCACTAAGCCCCAGCTCATTGCCATTCTTATTCGCATCCGAAATATCTTTAGCCATCTTCATCAGTTCTTCAATAACCGCTTCATTTGTAAGCATTCCGTTGAGATATCTCTTAACGATTCCATTAAGCATTTCTGAAAACTGTTGTGATTTAACAATATTTGTTCTCTTATACAACTTAACCTGTTCCGCAATCAGTTTTTTTAACAACGCAATAGAAAGGTTTTTCTCTGGAATCTTTGAAATCTTTTCCATAAACGCTATGCTAAATAGATTGAATTCCTTATCAACATCCGAGAACAAGTTGATGACGCCATCACTTTGTACACTTTGTTTGAGGAGTTCATTTACCTGCATATTTATTTCTTTTAATGACAATGCCCCTGGTCTTTCAATCTTAATGATAACAGTTCTTACCGTTTCAAGGTATGCTTCCTCTCGTCTCTCTTCAGCAGACGCTACACTCTTTGATAAAGAATATGCCTGTTTCATAAGATGGGCTTCAAGAATGAATGATTCTTTCAGTTCTGCTCTCTTTGAATCTAGTAAGTAGTTCACACCGGCAGTAATCAATTGTGCCCTGCACAAATCACTATCTGTTGCCATGAACTCCGAATAATCAAATCCATGCAGTAATTCCTGACATACGGATAACTTCTCTTGGAACTTCATATACACGGTACTAAAAATATCCATATTTCCATAATTCTTACGGTCTTGGTCTGTGTATTGCCGCATCGCATCCTTGAGCGCAGCAGCAATTCCTATATAATCAACTACCAATCCCCCCTCTTTATCCTTAAATACACGGTTTACTCTGGCAATAGCCTGCATAAGGTTATGCCCTTTCATTGGCTTGATCACATACATTGTAGACATAGACGGAACATCAAAACCAGTCAGCCACATATCGATAACAATAGCAATCTTAAACGCACTATTATTATCTTTAAATTCCCTGGCAAGTTCTTCACGGGCTCTCTTATTTCCAGTATATTTCTTCCAGTCTTCCGGATCCTTATTATTGCCAGTCATGACAATCTTTATTTTGCCTTCCCAGCCCTTACGAATTTCAAGAATAGTTTTGTAAATCTTGATAGCCATAGGTCTTGAATACGCAACTATCATTGCCTTTCCAGTCTGCTCATATTGACGAAAGTTTTCATAATGTTCAACAATATCTATACATAGCGATTTCAAAACTTTTGACGTACAAAAAACAACATCCATCTTAGCCAGCTCATGCTTGTTCTTTTCAATATCTATTTCATTAGCATTGCCCTTGATCCGCTCATACAAAGCATCAATCTTTTCCAATGTATCTGTATCAAGACCTAGCTTTATTACCCGGCTCTCATAATAAATCGGTCTGGTTGCACCATCAGCTACAGCTTGCGTCATGTCATAGATATCAATATAATTACCAAAAACCTCAAGCGTGTTTCTATCTTCAAGTTCAATAGGGGTTCCTGTAAATCCAATGTATGTAGCATTAGGTAATGCGTCTCTTACACGTCTTGCATTACCTATTGTTATTTTACCTGTTTTTGCATTTACCTTTTCTTCAAAACCATATTGGCTTCTATGAGCTTCATCTGCCATTACCACGATGTTACGTCTCGTGTTTAAAGCATCCTCACCCTCTTCAAACTTCTGCATGGTTGTAAAGATTATGCCATTAGCTTCTCTTCCATCAATCCAGTCTTTAAGTCCTATTATCTTTGAACCGTTTCTGATATCCTCCTCAGACAGTTTTCTCTTTTCAGCCTGAACCGGAGTCTGCCTTAAAAACTCTTTACACTTTGAAAACTGCGCAAAAAGTTGATCATCTAAATCGTTTCTATCTGTAATAACAACAATTGTAGGGCTGTTCAAAGCAGTCTGTAACAATTTGGCATAGAACACCATTGATAAAGACTTTCCACTGCCCTGCGTATGCCAAAATACGCCTCCTCTTCCATCTCCGCCTTCAGCACTCGCTTTGGCTGTAGATTCAACAGCCTTCTTTACAGCAAAATATTGATGATAAGCAGCAAGAATCTTTACACTTCCACTCGCCTCATGTGAGAAGCAAATAAAATTATGGAGGATATCAAGGAATCTATGCTTTGCAAACATTCCTCTTATTAGCGTTGTAAAATCTGCATATCTTGTTTCTTCGTAATCACCATCAACTGTTTTCCACTCCATAAATCGATCAAAACTTGCAGTAATAGTTCCTGCACGCGTCTTTGATTGATCACTGATTATACAAAAAGCATTGTAGATAAAGAAGCTTTCAATTGACTTCATGTAATTACGAATTTGAGAATATGCATCATCTATAGTTGCCAAATCTGAACTTGGAGACTTTAATTCCATCACAACTACAGGTAATCCATTTAGAAAAACTACTATGTCTAGTCTCTTCGTTTCGTACTCCGTGACTGTCCATTGATTTGCCACAACAAAGCTATTCTGTGATGGATCATCATAATCTACAAGATAAACAATTGTACTTTTCATTTCGCCCTTATCCTGAAAAGACACTTGAACCCCATTTTGGAGATAATCCATAAACACTTCATTTTTTGTCAAAAGAGATACTGCTTCATAATTAGTAATTTTATATATAGCCTCTTCTATTGCAGCTATAGGGATTCCACTATTAATCCGTTCAAGCGAATTTCTCAAGTCCTCCACCATCATCGGATTACAATAATTTCGTTCAACATCTGGACCATAAACATATGAATATCCTAAATTTTCAAATAATTCTATTATAGAATCCTCATAACTTGCCTCATTAAATATTGACATTATTATTCCCCTCCTGCCTATAACTCTGGTATCTCAATCTTTCCAGAGACGAGTCTTGGTATCAGGTTTTTTTTCATTTCAACCAGCTTAACATTTTGAATACAATTTTTAAAAATGGATTTAAATATTGGTTGTACTATCTTGCCAAATTCCTTTACTTTTTCATTTTCCGGATCAAATATCCAAATGGCATTAACGTCTTGCTGATTGATTCCTGGAACGGCAGCCTTTTCTCCATTATTAACCAACCAACTGTACGGATAATCTGTATGCATATAGTAATATGCGAATTCATTAAATCCTATATCGTAGAAATCCAGCACAAATACATGCTCATTTACATAAAACTCATCATATGGAAATCCCTCTCCAAACATTGAGAAGTGGGGAATAAATGTACCTGGCTTCCCTCCGTCTTTATAGAGAAGTAATTCATACCCCTGTATCTTACCTTTTCTCATCTTTTCCGCAAATTCAATTGGAACATATTTGGGAGTAGAAAAATCAAATTCACCCAGTTTCTTTACATTTTCTGCCCCAACACTAGGTATTCCCTCTGATACTGCACCCCCTTTAGGTCTTTTCCCTGATTCTAATGAATGTGGTATATCATTAATCTGAATCATCTTTAATGACTTTGGTATGTTCATTCCATTTGGCGCCTCGACCATTGTATCATCGAACACTTCAAAATTAACAAACCAAGATTCAAATAAGGCTTTTCCCTGCTTTTCAATATTCTCATTAATTTTCTTATTACATGATATCTTGCCTTCTAAAATATCAAGCATTTTTATTATTCTATCTTGCGTATCAAAATCAGGTACATTTGCAGCCATTGGTGCCAGTTCAGATGAAAAGGTGATTTGAGGAAATGTGCCTGAACGAGTTTCAGCCAAATGTTGAAGTTCGTTAATAATAGATTCTGATGATAAAATCGCATATAAATACCGCGGACGTACGATTTCAATATTCGGTCTAAGTACCATTAGTTTCGTTGATGCTATATATAAGCTCGTATCATCCAAATTGACAAAAGCGTACCTCTTGTTCGCCGGTCGAATTTCTGAAAATAAAATGTCATTCTTTTTGAACGTCTTCTTAAACTGCCCCTTCAGATTCTGATTCGGAACCTTTTCATGATTCAGTATTTCTCCTTCCAAAACATCAGATGTGTTTATTAGAATTACCTCTTCATCTTTGCCTCGATATGTTTCGGAAATAGGAGTACACAAATCTCCTATTTTATATTGTTTCCATTTCACCATATATTTCCTCCAAAATGAATACACTAGTAACCCAATGCTTTCATCATGCCAATTAATTCCTGGTTCAATAAATCTGACTCTTCAATAAGCTTATAAAGATCTGTAGATAATCTCTCCATTTTCTCTTCAAATGGTTCACTATCGCCAGTCCTTTTCGCATATTTAATGTATAACCCAGGAGTTAAGTTAAAACTATAATTTTCAATATTTTCTATGTCAGCAACGGCACAATATCCATCTTCATTTTCCAGCTTACCTTTAGTATAAAGCTGATATGTCTTTGCCAATTGCATAATGTTATCGTCAGTTAATTCTCTATGACGATTTGTAACCATTTCCCCCATTGTGCTTGCATCGATAAATAGTGTCTTCCCTGGAATAGCTTTTTTCTTATTTAAGAACCATAAACACACTGGTATCGGAGTAGTGTAGAACAACTGTATTGGGAGACTTACTATACAATCAACTAAGTCTGCTTTAATAATATTCTTTCTGATTTCATCTTCTCCACCCGTTGTCGATGACAATGAGCCATTCGCTAAAACCATACCTATTTTCCCGTTTGGAGCAAGATGCCAAATCATGTGCTGCATCCATGCAAAGTTAGCATTACCTGCTGGAGGCATGCCAAATCTCCATCTCTGATCTTCTTTCAACTTATCAGCCCCCCAAGGAGTAAGGTTAAAAGGAGGATTTGCCATAATATAGTCTGCACGCATAATGTAGTGTTGATCATTCAAAAATGTGTCATCTGGGACTTCACCTAAATTACAATCTATCCCTCTTATTGCAAGATTCATTTTTGCCATTTTCCATGTTGTAGGATTTGACTCCTGACCATACACAGAAATATTATTAATGTTCCCCTGGTGGTTCTTGATAAAACTTGCTGACTGTACAAACATGCCGCCTGCTCCACAGCAAGGATCATACACTCTTCCGTTGTACGGTTGAAGAATTTCTACAATAGTTCTAACAACACATGATGGCGTATAGAATTGTCCAGCATTTTTACCTTCCTGTTCAGCAAAATTTCTCAAACAATATTCATATGTCCTCCCCAAAAGATCCTTCTCATTTGCACCATCTGCCATTTTTACATTTGTAAATAAATCAACGACATCCCCCAGCTTTGTTTTACTTAACTCTGGACGCGCAAAATTTTTGGGGAGTATCCCCTTCAATTTCTTATTCTCTTCCTCAATGGCAATCATGGCATCATCAATTGCTTTACCGATTTCCGGGTCATGTGCTTTAGCCGCAATATCTTTCCATCTTGCCCCATCAGGCACAAAGAAAATATTTTCTGCATCATATTCATCGCGATCTTCTTCAAACCCTTCCCCTTCATCAACTAATTCCTGATACTTTTCCTCAAAACTGTCAGAAATGTACTTTAGGAAAATTAATCCCAAAATAACATTTTTATACTCTGATGCATCCATATTTCCCCTAAGTACACATGCTGCATCCCATATTTGTTTCTCAAATCCAATATCCGCTGTATTTTTCTCCGCCATTGCTATTTACCTTCCTTTTCCTTCCATTTGCTTATTTCTGCACTTCATTCTTCTTCTGTTGACTCGGAAAATCTATGTATTAATTCAACCCAGTCTCCATCTTTAAATCCGGCTGTCTTATTCGCGTCAATGGCTTCCTGCATGCGCAGGCTATATGTCAACAAACTTAACTCGCGAAAATTTGCCAACTTATCTATCCATACATCATGCATTTCTTCATCAATTTCAGATAATTTCATCCTACGTCTCAATAAATAGGATAATAATCGGTCTTTTATTTTTATATAATCTGAATCCACAATCGGCTGCATCCTCTCCGGAGGATCATCCCCTTCCTCGACCTCATCTTGAATATATATACCATTTGCCTCAGCAACCTCTACTAAATCGGGGATTTCCACTGTACATTTTTCTATCAGTCGATCAATAACCAATGCAACCTGTGCATACGTCAATTTTTCAATTACAAGCCCATCTATCTCCGGGCAGTCACTCACACCGACAAGCCAGTCAACAGATACATTGTATGCTTTCGACACTTCAACTAATGTATCAACTGTAGGCATTTGTTCTCCGTTAACCAACTTGCTTACATTCCCCTGAGTCATACCTAATTTTCGTGCAATAACATCTTGTGTATCATTTCCAAAGGCTTTCGCAAGACGTCCAGAAATAGTCTTATTTAAATCTGCCATATGTTAATCCCTAAATGGGCTATGATTATCCTGCATCATCGCCGCATATTCATCCTCTTCATTTTTTGCCACTTCGTACACTTCCAATAAATTCGACTCTGTTGTCGCTTCTCCTACAAGGAACTCCACCTTATGATTTCTGAATGCCTGAGACCAAACTATAGCCTTATCATCAAACATTGATAACCTAGTATTCTTCCAATCCTTATATAATTCCCAATCAGCTTTTGACAATGCTCTGCTTTTTCTAATCAACTTCACAAGTATTGGGTCCGTGATGCTAATCTCGACAATCCCTTCTTTTTCCTTATCTATCATTTCAGAACCACATTGTACAAGATCTTGAATTGCTTCTACTGCCAATCCATAAGTAGTTCCACTTTCAAGTTTTATGCATTTCTTCCTATCCGAAAGATTCATAAGCCAGTCAATGGAAACATTATAAACTGTTGCAATTCTATAAAGCGTATCCAAAGTCGGCTGCTGTGCTCCTGACAACAGTTTGCTAACGTTTCCTTGCGTCATATTTAATTTTTTCGCTATGACTTCCTGTGAATCATTCATAATTTCTTTTAATCTGTCAGCTACAGCTTTTTTATCATACACCATACCATCAAATTCCTTTTACGAATAAAATATTCATCCTCGAATAATTGCATTCTACCACGAATATCTTTATTTTTCCACTAATTTCTATCCATTCTTGTCGAATATAAACATTCAAATCACTCGTTATCTTATTCTTAACATTTATTTTATCATAATAGTATCAGATTTATTAATCCTACTCACCATTACCTGGGTAATTATGAGGCAGCAATCACAAATGAACAAAGAATGCGCCAAGAGCTGAGGCGCACAACAAATGGAAGCTCTTCATCCGACTGACTGCTCTCACCTTGATCAGGGTGAAGGCTCTCCCATCAGAAGAATGAAGTAACTTGTAAACGTCAGCGCTAAGGAGAGCAGCTGACCGGATTATAGGAGAAATAACTATGAAAAGAACAGCTGATTACAGTAATACAACGAAGTTTAGTAACAAGAAAAGTTTTAATGGTAAGCCAGTAGAAGCTGGCAAAGTATTGGTTCCTTTCAGAAAAGAAACCTTTAACCTCCCTGCAGATAGCTACATTCAAGACAATTTCACAACAGTGCATCTTGGTGGATTCGATTATGAAATTGGATTTATGCCAATTTTTGAAGAATGTTTTGCTTCTTATATGGAAGAGTTCTGGGATGAAATCAACGATGATTTAAAAATGAGACGTAAAGGCACAAGCCAGCCTTCGGTAAAGAACCAGATACTTAATGCAAACAATCCCGATCCTACAGATAACGAACTTAAGATTCGGCTGTTGGCTTACTTTGACAAAAAGAACCCCCTCTATGCCCAGATTATCAGGCTCAGCATGAGCGGGATGGGAATCGATGATATTTGCACTGCCATCGGTCTCAAGCCAAATCGCGGCAGACAAGAAATCAACAACGCATATGATGCCGTTTGCGACTACCTCAAGCTTCGTCACCACAAGAAAAATCGTAAATAACATCTGCTCAACAAGCAGCTAATTTTTCACAGTCCTTGTTTCACATAAATATCAGCATATTTTCATGCTGTTTGAACCT